>Ga0247831_1000156_pt1 | contig 149262 bp, 132 predicted proteins | sample LaCruzMarch2015__9_FD_192406 | JGI IMG/M metagenome (GOLD analysis project Ga0247831, IMG submission 192406) | Freshwater microbial communities from meromictic Lake La Cruz, Castile-La Mancha, Spain - LaCruzMarch2015_1m | ecosystem: Environmental > Aquatic > Freshwater > Lake | place: Spain... | reverse complement strand
ACTACAGCCTGGCGCGCGCGGCTGAACCTGGGCGCTACGCCGCTGCGGGTGTTCTTCGACATCATCATGCCGCTGATCCGCCCGGGCGTAATTTCCGGCGCACTGTTCGCCTTTATCACCTCATTCGACGAGGTGGTGGTGATCCTGTTTATGGCCGGCCCGCAACAACGCACCATCCCCCGGCAGATGTTCTCGGGCCTGCGCGAGCAGATCAACCCAAGCATCCTGGCCATCGCCACCCTGCTGATTCTGGTGTCCATCGCCCTGTTGGTGACCATCGAACTGCTGCGCCGCCGCGCCGAACGCATGCGCGGCATCGAACAGATCAGCTAACGCACCGGCCGAACCGCGCTCGCCACTGAGCGCGCCGGCCTTCCTTGCGAACGCGCCAAGGGATTAGAATCGGTGCTCTCCTGCCCTATCCAGGCGGACCTTGTAGCCCAGCCACGCCAGCGCCCACCCCGCGCCAGGCAGCGCCCCGGCCCGACAAATGCGCACTTGCGTTTGCCTTGGGCCTGAACCCGGCTCAACATACGCATCAACAGCCCGTTGCCCGCACAGCGTTATCGCCTGTGCACGCGTGACCTGAATAGCCTTTGCAGGATTTATCGCCATGCCTGACTACCGCTCGAAGACCTCCACCCACGGCCGCAATATGGCCGGCGCTCGCGCCTTGTGGCGTGCCACCGGGATGAAGGACGAAGACTTCAAGAAGCCGATCATCGCCATCGCCAACTCCTTCACCCAGTTCGTGCCCGGCCACGTGCACCTGAAGGACATGGGCCAGCTGGTCGCCCGCGAGATCGAAAAACACGGCGGCGTGGCCAAGGAATTCAACACCATCGCGGTCGATGACGGCATCGCCATGGGCCACGACGGCATGCTCTATTCGCTGCCAAGCCGCGAGATCATCGCCGACTCCGTCGAGTACATGGTCAACGCCCACTGCGCCGACGCCATCGTCTGCATCAGTAACTGCGACAAGATCACCCCCGGCATGTTGCTGGCATCGCTGCGCCTGAACATCCCGGTGATTTTCGTGTCCGGCGGCCCAATGGAAGCGGGCAAGACCAAGCTGGCCAGCCACGGTCTGGACCTGGTCGACGCCATGGTGATCGCCGCCGACGACACGGCCAGTGACGAAAAAGTTGCCGAATATGAGCGCAGCGCCTGCCCGACCTGCGGCAGCTGCTCCGGCATGTTTACCGCCAACTCGATGAACTGCCTGATGGAAGCCCTGGGTCTGGCCCTGCCGGGCAACGGTTCGACCCTGGCCACCCACAGCGACCGCGAACAGCTGTTCCTGCAAGCCGGCCGCACCGCCGTCGAGCTGTGCAAGCGCTACTACGGTGAAGGCGACGCGTCGGTGCTGCCGCGCAACATCGCCAACTTCAAGGCGTTCGAGAACGCCATGACCCTGGACATCGCCATGGGTGGTTCAACCAACACCATCCTCCACCTGCTGGCCGCAGCGCAGGAAGGTGAAGTCGATTTCGACCTGCGCGATATCGACCGTCTGTCGCGTAAAGTGCCGCAGCTGTGCAAAGTCGCGCCGAACATCCAGAAGTACCACATGGAAGACGTGCACCGCGCCGGCGGCATCTTCAGCATCCTCGGTTCGCTGGCCCGTGGCGGCCTGCTGCACACCGACCTACCGACCGTACACAGCAAGTCCATGGCCGAAGCCATCGCCAAATGGGACATCACCCAGACCGACGATGAAGCCGTGCATACCTTCTTCCGTGCAGGCCCGGCCGGCATCCCGACGCAGACCGCGTTTAGCCAGAGCACCCGCTGGGACACCGTGGATGATGACCGTGAAAACGGCTGCATCCGCAGCGTCGAGCATGCGTATTCGCAAGAAGGCGGCCTGGCCGTGCTCTATGGCAACATCGCTGTCGACGGCTGTGTGGTGAAAACCGCGGGTGTGGATGAGTCCATCCACGTCTTCGAAGGCACCGCGAAAATCTTCGAGAGCCAGGACAGCGCCGTGCGCGGCATCCTCGCCGACGAAGTGCAGGCTGGTGACATCGTCATCATCCGCTACGAAGGCCCGAAAGGCGGCCCGGGCATGCAGGAAATGCTGTATCCGACTTCTTATCTGAAGTCCAAGGGCCTGGGCAAAGCCTGCGCCCTGCTCACTGACGGCCGCTTCTCCGGTGGTACCTCGGGCCTGTCCATCGGCCACGCCTCGCCGGAAGCCGCAGCAGGTGGTGCCATCGGTCTGGTGCGCGAAGGCGACAAGATCCTGATCAACATCCACGAGCGCAGCATCAACCTGCTGGTCAGCGATGAAGAGCTGGCCGCACGCCGCGTGGAACAGGACAAGAAAGGCTGGAAGCCAGTGGAAGTGCGCCCGCGCAAAGTCACCACAGCGCTCAAGGCCTATGCCCTGCTCGCCACCAGCGCCGACAAGGGTGCGGTACGTGACAAGGCCCTGCTGGACAAACTGGTGCCGTAAACCAACAGGCAGCAGACAAAAGCCCGGCCTAATGCCGGGCTTTTTGTTTTCAGCTCACGCCCATATAGCGCCCAGCGCGGTGGTTGATCGCCAGCACCATATTCAGCGCCAGCGCGCCGAGGATCGACAGCGCCACCTTGTCCAGCGGCACGACCATCACCGCACCCAGCACGATCAGCACATCAATGGCCATCTGCACCTTGCCGGCGCGCAGACCGAAACGTTCCTGCAGGTACAGCGCGAGGATATTCACCCCGCCGAGGCTGGCGCGGTGACGGAACAGCATCAACAGCCCCAGGCCCATGGCGAAACCACCAAACAGCGCGGCATACACCAGGTTCAGGTGAGTGAAGCCAATCCACTGCGGCGTCAATTCGGCCAACAGCGATACCATCCCCACTGCGCAGAAGGTGCGCAGGGTGAACGGCCAGCCCATGCGCCAGATAGCTAGGACGTAGAACGGCAGGTTGATCAGAAAGAACACCACACCAAACGGCCAGCCGAGCAGGTACTTCATCAAGAAGGCCAACCCCACGGTGCCGCCAGTCAGCAAACCGGCCTGGCTGTAGAGGGTAATCCCCAGCGCCACCATGGCCGTGCCCAACAGCAGCGCCAGGGCATCTTCCCAGAGCGGGTGGCGAATAAAGATCGCGGCAATACGATCAGGCTCGGCGTGATCGGTATCAGCGTCATGCATGGGAAACAACCTGTAGAGGGCAAACGACAAAGACAGCGTAGCGGCCAGCAAGGCACGCCTGGCATGGATTAACGCTACACAACAATGACGCGCAGGGTGGCACGCCATATCGGCGCCCACCCTGGCGGAGATCAATGCAGCGCGGAAAAACTCAGCCCGAACGGGCTATTTGCGATCCCATACCTCAAACACGTAGCCCGGTGTTTCCAGGCCTTCCGGGTGTTCGATGGCGGAAGACAGGTGCCAGTCAGCCTCGGCCACTTCGGGAAAGTAGGCATCGCCCTGGGGGCTGATGCCGACGCGGGTCAGATACAGGCGCTCAGCCTGGGCCAGGCCCAGCTCGTAGAGTTGCGCGCCGCCGATCAGCATCAGCTCCTCGGCATCTTCTTCGCGCGCCCAGACCTCAGCACGCTCCAGTGCGGCGTCGAGGCTGGCGAAGACCTCTGCACCCTCCAGCTGCAAGCCGGGCTGACGACTGACCACCAGATTAAGCCGACCCGGCAAGGGCCGGCCGAGCGAGTCCCAGGTCTTGCGACCCATGATGATCGGCTTGCCCAAGGTCAGCGCCTTGAAGTGCTTGAGGTCCGCCGGCAGATGCCAGGGCAGTTGGTTATCACGGCCGATCACGCGGTTTTCCGCGAGGGCGGCGATCATGCAGAGAGGCAGGGAATTTTTCATAGGCGCGAGAATACCGTCTGCGTGGCGATCATTGAAGCCTTCCCTCCGAAGCGGTTCGCCGTTCAGTTCGCTTAACCATCCTGGCGCTTACCCACCACGCGATTGCGCCCTTGCTCCTTGGCCAGGTAGAGCGCGACATCTGCCAGGCGCAAGGCATCGCCCAGGCTCTGATGTGGCTGCGGGGTGAGGTAGGCCATGCCGATGCTCAGCGTGACCACGCCGGCGGCATCCGAATGAGCATGCGTCAGGCCCAGGGTTTCGATGGCGCTGCGAATGTCCTGCAGAATCGCCAGCAGTTGCACCTCATCCAGGCCATACCAGACGCCGACAAACTCCTCACCGCCATAACGCGCCGCGCAATCCAGCGGTCGCCGGGCATACTCGCCGATCACCCGTGCAACCTGGCGCAACGCCTCGTCGCCGGCCGCATGGCCATAGTGGTCGTTGTAACGTTTGAAGAAGTCCACATCCATCATCACCACGCCCAGGGCCTGCTTTTCCCGCTGCGCCTGACGCCAACTGCGCTCGGCGCGTTCGGTAAAGGCGCGGCGATTGAGCAATCCGGTGAGAAAGTCCTTCTCGGCAAGGTCCTGCAACAGGCCATGGGCGAGGAAGTTCTGCCGCGTGGCATATTCGAGTGAGTAGCAGCCCACCGAACCGATGATGTTGGCCAAGGCGAGAAACAAGGCATTGTTCAGCAGCGTCTCGCCCGCGAGGCCGATGCTCAACTCCACCGCCAGATATGCCACGAAAGTCCCCCAGCCGCACAGCACGGCTGTGGTAAAGCGCAGCCCCGTGAGGAAGTAGAAGAACACCGTGACCAGGATGATGCCCTCATAGGGCAACGCAAACCCGTGAAAGCGGGCCAGGCCGATGATCCCCGCCACGGCCAGGCCGGAGAGCAAAGCCACAATACCGCCGATCAGCTGCAGATGATCACGCAAGCCCGGTCGATAGGTGGCCAGCCAGGCCAGCAACAGCATCGGCTGAATGACTCCCAGGCGCAGGGCGAGTATCCGACCGCGCAGTGGATCCGGCAGGTTGATCGCATCCAGCAGCACGAACAGCAACGCCAGCAGTGTGGCCACCAGCAATGACCAGCGCATACGGCGCAGGAACACATTGGCGTGATAACGCTTGAACGCCTGCTCCAGCTCATCGTCAAAACTCAGCGCGCGAAAGCCCTGCTGATGCTGACGCAGGTACGGCGAATCCTGATTGACCCACTCCAGATGCGGTAACTTCACGATGGCACTCGCTTTTATTGTTATGCGTTCAGAGGCTGTTAAGCGAAACACTCGGCAACCCGCTGGCCACAGCCTAGCCGGACTGGCCACAGGAGTACACGCGCGCGCCGCTGTGCCATGTGTCGGCTGCTGCGGTTATGCTCTGGCTTCCACTCGTTAATGGAACACCGCGTGAGCCCACTCGACCGACCTACGCCCAGCCGCCTGCAGCGCCTCTGGCTCAGTGAAACCATCCGCCTGCGCGAGGAACATGCCGGCCCGCTGGAGGACAGCGAAGCCAACCGCCGCGCCCAAGCCAAAGGCGGCGCACTCGGCGAACGCATCCAGACCCGCGCCTGGTTGCTGGGCGAACGTGACGGCCAGGTGCAGGCGCTGCAGCACTGGCTTCAGGGCGCGCGTCTGGCCGGGTTGCTGCTGGTACTGCTGGCCATCCTCAGCGGCAGTGGCTTGGCAGTGGCTGCTTTGGGCGATGGTTTGCGCCCGGTCAATGTGTTCTGGGCCCTGGGCAGCCTGCTCGGGCTGAACCTGCTTCTGCTGCTGGGCTGGGCGCTGGGTCTGCTGCTAAGCCGCGACAGCGCGGGCGCCCTTGGCCATCTGTGGTTGTGGCTGAGCGCCAAACTCGCCCGCGATGCCCAGGCCGCACAACTAGCCCCTGCCCTGCTGTTGATGTTGCAACGCCAGCGCCTCAGCCGCTGGGGCCTGGGCGTTCTGGTGCAGGGCTTCTGGCTGCTGACCCTGCTTACCGCGCTGCTGACCTTGCTGGCTCTGCTGGCCACCCGCCGTTACGGCTTTGTCTGGGAAAGCACCCTGCTCGGCGGCGACAGCTTTATCGCCATGACCCAGGCCATCGGCAGCTTGCCGGCGTTGCTCGGCTTCAGCCTGCCGGATGCCGAACTGATCCGCGCCAGCGGCGACAGCGCCCTGGCCAACGAAAGCGCGCGGCTTAGCTGGGCCGGCTGGCTGGTCGGCGTATTGGTGGTCTATGGCCTACTGCCGCGCCTGGGCCTGCTGCTGCTCTGCCTATGGCGCTGGCGCCGCGGTTGTGCGGTGCTGAGCCTGGACCTCAGCCTGCCTGGCTACAGCCTGCTGCGCGAACGCCTGCAACCGAGCAGCGAACGCCTCGGCGTGTGCGATGCCGCGCCAGCACAGTTGCACCAACCCCAAGCGGGCAACCACAGCGCAGGCAGCCAGGGCGCGCTATTGGTCGCAATCGAACTGGATCCGCAACGCAACTGGCCACCCGTTCTACCCAAGGGCATCGGCGATGCCGGCGTGATCGACAGCCGCGAACAGCGCAACCAGCTGCTCGACCAACTCAACCGCTTCCCGCCGGCACGCCTGCTGATTGCCTGCGACCCACGCCGCTCGCCGGATCGCGGCAGCCTGGCACTGCTCGGCGAACTGGCGCGCAGCGCAGCCGCCACACGGATCTGGTTACTGCCACCACCGCCCGGCGAAGCCCTAGACAGCGCCCGTTTGGGTGACTGGCATCGCGCCCTGGAGCAATTGCAGCTGAGCTACAGCGACAGTGCGCCGTTCAACTGGCTGGAGCATGGTCATGACTAAAGCCCTCAAGCTGGCCGTGGTCGGCCACACCAATGTCGGCAAGACCTCGCTGCTGCGCACCCTGACCCGCGATGTCGGCTTCGGTGAGGTATCCCATCGCCCCAGCACCACTCGCCACGTCGAAGGCGCACGGCTGTCGGTGGACGGTGAAGCGCTGCTGGAGCTGTACGACACCCCCGGTCTGGAAGACGCCATCGCCCTGCTCGATTATCTGGAACGTCTGGATCGCCCTGGCGAGCGCCTGGACGGCCCGGCAAGGCTGGCGCGTTTTCTCGACGGCAGCGAAGCACGCCAGCGTTTCGAGCAGGAAGCCAAGGTACTGCGCCAGCTGCTGGCTTCGGATGCCGGACTCTATGTGATCGATGCGCGCGAACCGGTGCTAGCCAAATACCGCGATGAACTGGCGGTGCTGAGCATGTGCGGCCGGCCGCTGCTGCCAGTGCTGAATTTCGTCAGCAGCAACCAGCACCGCGAACAGGACTGGCGCGACGCCTTGGCCCGCCTTGGCCTGCATGCCCTAGTGTGTTTCGACAGCGTGGCGCCACCGCTGGATGGCGAGCGCCGCCTATACGACAGCCTGGCGCTGCTGCTGGAAAAAGCCCGCCCGCAACTGCAACAGCTGATCGACGATCACCTGGCGCAGCGCCAATTGCGCAAAAGCAGCGGCGCGCGGCTGATCGCCGAACTCCTGCTCGACTGCGCCGCCTGCCGCCGTAGCGTGGCCGCGCAAGCGGTGCTGGAACAGGGTGCAATCCGCGACCTGCATCAGACCATCCGGAAACGCGAACAACGCTGCGTGGAGGCTCTGCTGCGTTTGTACGCCTTCCGCCAGGACGACGCCAAGGCCGGTGACCTGCCCTTGCTCGACGGGCGCTGGGGCGACGATCTGTTCAACCCGGAAACCCTCAAGCAGCTCGGCATCAATATCGGCGGAGGTATGGCCGCTGGCGCGGCCACCGGGGTGGGCGTCGACCTGTTGGTCGGCGGCATTACCCTCGGCGCGGCGGCGCTGATCGGCGCCGTGCTCGGCGGCAGCGCGCAGACTCTGCGCGGCTATGGCGCGCGACTGAAAGGCAAACTCAAGGGCCAGCGCGAGCTGACCGTGGACGACGCCGTGCTGCGCCTACTCGCCCTGCGTCAACAGTTGCTGCTGCAAGCGCTGGAAGCCCGTGGTCATGCCGCGGTCGAGGCCATCAACCTGAGTACGCCGCAGGACACCAGCTGGCGCGAAGGCAAGCTGCCGGAGGCCCTGCACAAAGCCCGCGCGCACCCGGAATGGTCATCGCTCAACCCCGGCGCGACGCTGGAAGACGGTGAGAGGCAGGAGCAGGTGCAGCAGTTGGCGGCGGAGTTGCTCTAACCGCTCAAAGCGTCGCGGCTAAAGCCCCTCCCACATGGATAACATCTATCCGTGGGAAGGGCCGGGCGGCGCTCCGCTTTAGCCGCGAACAATAGAGGGCAGATCAGACCGCAACCGGCGCCGGGATATGCGGATGCGCCTGATAGCCGACCAGCTCGAAGTCCTCGAACTTGAACGCCAGCAGGTCCTTCACCTCGGGGTTGAGCTTCATCACCGGCAGCGGCAGCGGCTCACGGGAGAGTTGCAGATCGGCCTGCTCGATATGGTTGGCGTACAGATGGCAGTCGCCGCCGGTCCAGATGAAATCCCCCGGCTGCAGACCGCAGACCTGGGCGACCATCAGGGTCAAGAGCGCGTAGCTGGCGATGTTGAACGGCACACCAAGGAAGATATCCGCCGAGCGCTGGTACAGCTGGCAGCTCAGCTTGCCGTCAGCCACGTAGAACTGGAACAGCGCATGACACGGCGGCAGGGCCATCTGCTCGACCAGCGCCGGGTTCCAGGCCGAAACGATCAGGCGGCGCGAGTCCGGGTTCTTCTTGATCATCTCGATCAACTTGCTGATCTGGTCGATCGACTCGCCGTTCAGCGCCGGCCAGCTACGCCACTGGTAGCCATAGACCGGGCCGAGGTCGCCGTTCTCGTCGGCCCACTCGTCCCAAATGCGCACACCGTTGTCCTTCAGGTACTTGATGTTGGTGTCGCCCTGGAGGAACCACAGCAGCTCGTGAATGATGGATTTCAGGTGGCACTTCTTGGTGGTCACCAGCGGGAAACCGTCGGCCAGGTTGAAGCGCATTTGATGGGCAAAAATACTGTAGGTGCCAGTGCCAGTCCGGTCACTCTTGAAGGTGCCGGTTTCACGCACCAGGCGCATCAGGTCGAGGTACTGTTTCATTGCACGGCCTCCTGCGCCGCCTGGCGCTTGTAGGCGTAGGCGATCAGAGCCAGGCCGCCGAGGATCATCGGTACGCAAAGCACCTGGCCCATGGTCAACCAGCCGCCTGCCAGGTAACCAAGCTGAGCATCCGGCACGCGGACGAACTCAACGATAAAACGGAAGATCCCGTAGCACATGGCAAACATGCCAGACACGGCCATGGTCGGGCGCGGTTTGCGCGAGTAGAACCAAAGGATGGCGAACAGTGCCACACCTTCCAGGGCGAACTGGTACAGCTGCGAGGGGTGGCGCGCCAGCTGCTGCGGGTCAGTGGGGAAGATCATTGCCCACGGCACGTCGGTGGCCTTGCCCCACAGTTCGGCGTTGATGAAATTGCCGATACGCCCGGCGCCCAGGCCAATCGGCACCAGCGGCGCAATAAAGTCCATCAGCTCAAAGAAACTCTTGTTGTTGCGCTTGCCAAACCACCAGGTGGCCAGCATTACGCCGATCAAGCCGCCATGGAACGACATGCCACCTTCCCAGATGCGCAGCATGCGCACCGGCTCGGCGATATAGGCGGCCAAATCGTAGAACAGCACGTACCCCAGGCGGCCACCGAGGATCACGCCCATGGCGACCCAGAACACCAGGTCGGAGAGCTTCTCCTTGTTCCAGGTCGGCGCGAAGGCGTTGACCCGGCGCGAGGCCAGCCACCAAGCGCCGCCGATGCCGATCAGGTACATCAGGCCGTACCAATGGATTTTCAGCGGGCCAAGGGCCAGTGCAACTGGGTCGATCTGCGGGTAAGGCAGCATCAAAAACTCCTTAAACGAGGAAACTCAGGCCCACGCTAAACAGCAGCAGGGCAAACAGACGCTTGAGCAGGCGCGGCGACAGCTTGTGCGCCAGGCGTGCGCCGACACGGGCAAAGTACATGCTGGGGATCGCAATACCGACCAACGCCGGCAGATAGACAAAGCCCAGGCTCCACTCCGGCAGCGCGGGTTTATCCCAGCCCAGCCAGATAAAACTCAGGGCGCTGGCGATGGCAATCGGCAAGCCGCAAGCCGAAGACGTGGCCACCGCCTGCTGCATCGCAACGCTGCGCCAAGTCAGGAACGGCACGGTCAGCGAACCGCCGCCAATCCCGAAAATCGCCGAGGCCCAGCCAATCACGCCACCGGCCAGGGTCAGCGCCGGCTTGCCTGGGACAGTGCGGCTGGCCTTGGGTTTCAGTTCCAGGGCCATTTGCACGGCAATAATGATCGCGAACACGCCGATGATCTTCTGCAACAGCGGCCCCTGAATCGCCGCGGCGGTCATCGCGCCAAGCCCTGCGCCGAGCAGAATACCCAGGGTCATCCAGGCAAATACCGGCCACAACACGGCACCTTTACGCTGATGCTCAAGCACCGAGTTGATCGAGGTGAAGATGATCGTCGCCAGCGAGGTGCCTACCGCCAGATGGGTCAGAATCATCGGATCAAAGCCCTGCGCGGCAAAACTCAGCACCAGCACCGGCACGATGATAATGCCGCCCCCCACGCCAAATAACCCGGCAAGCGTTCCAGCTGCAGCCCCAAGGACCAAATACAGCAGCAGTTCCATCAGCACCCCCGCAAACAATCCGGCATGGTAACGGATGCACAGGGCCGGACTCTACTTTGGGCGATGGATGTCCGTCCTGGCTTTGCGTAAAGTGCCTGCATCGCCTGTGGAATAGACCAACATGCGCCCAACCCTGTACCTGAAGCTGAGTTGTAACCAGATGCACCTGACGCATCTGCAAAGTGGCCGCGCGCTGCACCTGCAGGCTGATCCAGCGTTCAGCAACCAACGCCTGCTGGTAGCGGATTTTGCGGCGGCGCAACAACTGCTTCAGCGCGGCGTCGAGGAAATCCTGCCCAAGCGTTTTCTGCGCCTGAGCCGACCGCCGCAGCTGTTGATTCAGCCGCTGGAGCGTCTGGAAGGCGGCCTGTCACAGGTCGAAGAGCGCATCTTGCTGGAACTCGGCCTCGGTTGCGGCGCGCGCAAGGTACGCCTGCATCTGGGCAACGAACTGGACAACGCCGGCGTGCTGGCCAAGTTAAGGAGCTAACTTATGTGCCTGATCGTCCTGGCCTGGCGACCGGGCCATGCCCAGCCGCTGCTGCTGGCAGCCAACCGTGATGAGTTCTATGAACGCCCCAGCCAACCGTTGGCTGAATGGCCCGATGTGCCGGGGGTAATTGCCGGACGCGATCTGCAGGCCGGCGGCACCTGGCTTGGCGTCGGCCCCGACGGGCGCTTTGCCGCCCTGACCAATATTCGTGACCCCGGCCAGGCTCAAGGCAGCCGCTCGCGAGGCGAGTTGCCGGTGGCCTTTCTTGCTGGCAGCCACAGCGTCGAAGATTTTCTGCATCACCTGCACGAGCAGCGTCGGCACTACAGCGGCTTCAACCTGCTGCTCGGTGACAGCCAGCAACTCTGGCACTTCAACTCCCTAAGCGGACGCGCCAAGCCGCTGGCGGAAGGCGTACACGGCCTGTCGAATGCCGATCTGGACACGCCATGGCCCAAGCTGCAACGGGCCAAGCAGGCGCTGCACAACAACTTGCATCAACCGCATCCACAGACGCTGCTCAAGCTGCTGGCTGACCCCACCCGCGCGGCGGACGCTGAGCTGCCACAAACCGGCATCGGCCTGACCGGCGAGCGGCTGCTGTCCAGCATATTTATTGCCAGCGTCACCTACGGCACCCGCGCCAGTACGGCGTTGATCGTCAATGCCGACGGCAGCCGCGTACTGGCCGAGCGCACGTTCGGCAGCAATGGCAAGTGTTTGGGTGAGGTTGTGTTGCAGTGTTGATGCCGCTCAGTTGTTGAGGGCGAGTTCGCTGAATCGATCAAGGGTAAACAGCGGTGAGGCAATCGTCGGATCGTCGGCATCGGCCACCAGCAGCGGCCGACCATCGGCCTGAAAGGCCAACCCCTCGATCTTCACCACCGGTGTCAGGCGGTTCAGCTCGACGATAGCCAGCTGCGCATCGAACCGCCCAAGCACGCTGCCGACACAGGCACCGTCCAGGTAGCTGGAATCGGTGGCCTCCGCCGTCGCGGTGAAATACAGCGTGCCACTGGGCGCCATGCTGAGATCGGTGAGGCTTAGTGGCACGCCGTCCAGCTCCGGTAATTGCAGCGGCACAATCCGCTGCAGCGCGGCGGCGCTCAGTTGTCCGTCCTGCAGATCGCGCAGCACCTGCGGCAAATCGAGCAGTACCAGAGCATTTTCCCGGCCTCGACCATTGCCGCGCTGAGCCAGCAACAACTGCCCGTGAAAGACCGCACCGCCTTCGATATTCAGGTCCTGAAAGTGCTCAGCAAGCGCCCCATACAAGGGGCTAAGATCGATAACGCGCACACTGCCAGACTCAACCAGACAACCGCGGCAGCGGCGCTCAGTGGAGCCCGAGCCCAGAGCCAACAGGCCGTCACCTGGCAATGACAACAGTGCTTCGAAATCAGGTTTAAGGCGTTTGCGTTGCTTGGCGTCGGCGGGCAACTCATCTGGCAGCAACGTAAGCTCGGCCTGCCAGTCGCCATTCAGGTTGTAGCGTTGCAGCACCAGTGCATCGTCAGCCAGTACCCAGAGGTTCTGGCCCTGACACACCAATGCACTGGCCGCCGACAGGTGCAGGGTGGCGAGTTGGCGCAGCTGCAGAAAGTTATCCGCGAGATTCAGCACGAGCTGCGTGCACTCACGCTTGGATATCCGACGCCGGATTGATCATGCGACCCAGGCCAAGGTTGCGCAGGGCCAGTTGCAGGGTGCTGTGGATCACCTGCGGGTTGTCGATGCTCATCACCTGACCGAGCAATTCCTGGGCCTTGCCCATGCTGATCTGGCGTAGCAGCCATTTCACCTTGGGCAGGTTGGTGGCGTTCATCGACAGGCCATCGAAGCCCATGGCCATCAGCAACACGGCGCACGCCGGGTCACCGGCCATCTCGCCGCAAATGCTCACCGGCTTGCCTTCGGCATGGGCGCCGGCCACCACCAGGCGTAACGCCTGCAACACGGCTGGGTGGAGGAAGTCGTAAAGGTCAGCGACGCGCGGGTTGTTACGGTCCACGGCCAATAGATATTGGGTCAGGTCATTCGAGCCGACCGAGAGGAAGTCGACTTGGCGTGCCAGTTCGCGAACCTGATAGACCGCCGCCGGAATCTCGATCATCACCCCGACCGGTGGCAGCGGCACGTCGGTGCCTTCATCGCGCACTTCGCCCCAGGCGCGGTGAATCAGGTGCAGCGCTTCTTCCAGTTCCTGAATCCCGGAAATCATCGGCAGCAGAATGCGCAGGTTGTTCAGCCCTTCACTGGCCTTCAGCATAGCGCGAGTCTGCACTAGGAAAATTTCCGGGTGGTCGAGGGTGACGCGGATGCCGCGCCAGCCGAGGAAGGGGTTGTCTTCCTTGATCGGGAAATAGCTCAGTGCCTTGTCGCCGCCGATATCCAGGCTGCGCATGGTCACCGGCAGCGGGTGGAAGGCAGCCAGCTGTTCACGATAAATCGCCAGCTGTTCCTTCTCGCTGGGGAAGCGCTCCTTGATCATAAAGGGCACTTCAGTGCGGTACAGGCCAACACCTTCGGCGCCGCGCTCCTGAGCGCGTTTTACATCGGCGAGTAGGCCGGTGTTGACCCACAGCGGCATGCGGTGGCCGTCGAGGGTTTCGCAAGGCAAGGCACGCAGCGCGTCGAGGCCCTGGGCCAGCTGGCGCTCTTCCTCGACCACTTCAGCGTATTGCTTGCGCAACACTTCGCTGGGGTTGGTAAACACCTCGCCGTGGTAGCCATCGACGATCAGCTGAATGCCGTCGATCTTCGAATACGGCAGGTCGACCACGCCCATGACCGTGGGAATACCCATGGCACGGGCAAAGATCGCCACATGCGAGTTGCCCGAGCCCTGTACCGAAACCAAGCCGACCAACTTGCCTTCCGGCACCTCGCCAAGCATCGCCGGCGACAGCTCTTCGCTGACCAGAATGCAGTTATCCGGATACACCAGAGTTTGCTGACGAGCCTGCTGCAGGTAAGCGAGCAGGCGCCGGCCGAGGTCTTTGACATCGCTGGCGCGCTCACGCAGGTAGGCGTCGTCCATCAACTCGAAACGGTTGATGTGCTCGCCAATCACCTGCCGCAGTGCGCCCTGAGCCCACTGGCCGGTGCGGATGACCTTGACTACCTCGTTACCCAGAGCGGCGTCTTCCAGCATCATCAGGTAGACGTCGAACAGCGCGCGCTCTTCGGGGCGCAGCTGAGTGGCCATCTTCGCCGACAACGCGCGCATATCGCTGCGCACACCTTCCAGAGCGTTGTTGAACAGGGTCAGCTCAGCTGCGATATCGTCGACAGTCTTATCGGGTACCACTTCCAGATCAGCCGGCGGCAACACCACCACCGCCGTGCCCACGGCCGCGCCGGGCGAACCCGGTACGCCGATGAACTTGGCTTCCTGAATGCCCTTGCCCTGCCGACCCAGGCCGCGAATCGAGCCCGTGGCTTCAGCGTGGGCGATAACTCCGGCGAGCTGCGCGCTCATAGTGACCAGGAAGGCTTCTTCGCCCTCGTCGAACTGGCGCTGCTCTTTCTGCTGGATGACCAATACACCCATCACCTTGCGGTGGTGAATGATCGGCGCACCCAGGAATGAGGCGTAACGCTCCTCACCGGTCTCGGCAAAGTAGCGATAGCGCGGGTGTTCGGAGGCGTGTTCAAGGTTAAGCGGCTCTTCGCGCGTACCAACCAGGCCGACCAGACCTTCATTGGGCGCCATGCTGACTTTGCCGATGGCCTTCTTGTTCAGACCCTCGGTGGCCATCAGCACAAAGCGATTGCTTTCCGGGTCGAGCAGGTAGACCGAGCAGACCTGGCTACCCATAGCCTCGCGCACTCGCTGCACGATAATGCCCAGCGCCGCCTTGAGGTCCTTGGCGGCATTTACTTCCTGGACAATCTTGCGCAGCGTATTGAGCATGCTTGGCTCTAGCCTGTGTCAGTCGCGCGCCAAAAGGCGCGGAGCGAGTTCCTTGAGGGCGCGACGGTAAACCTCGCGCTTGAATGTCACCACTTGGCCCAGCGGGTACCAGTAACTGACCCAGCGCCAGCCGTCGAATTCCGGCTTGCCGGTCAGGTCCATGCGCACCCGATCCTCTGCGCCAGTCAAACGCAGAAGGAACCACTTCTGTTTCTGCCCGATGCACAGCGGCTGGCTGTGCGTGCGCACCAAGCGCTGGGGCAGACGATAACGCAACCAGCCCCGGGTGCAGGCGAGAATTTTCACATCCTGCTGCTCCAGGCCCACTTCTTCGTTCAATTCGCGGTACAGCGCCTCTTCCGGCGACTCATGGTCATTGATCCCACCTTGTGGGAACTGCCAGGCGTCCTGGTTTATCCGACGCGCCCACAGCACCTGGCCGACATCATTGGTCAGGATGATGCCGACATTCGGGCGAAAACCATCGGAATCGATCACGGCACACAACCTCGTAAACGCCTGAATTTAAGACATGCTGGCATTGTTCCACAAAGGCCGCGGCAGCAGCAACGCGAGCGGCCCGCGTAATAGGATTGACCTATAAAAGCCGTTATTCTGGCCGCCTTTCGTGGCTGGCTATTTAAAGGGGCTCCCGTGCGTTTGGCTTTATTCGATCTCGACAACACCCTGCTCGGTGGCGACAGCGACCACGCCTGGGGCGATTACCTGTGTGAACGCGGCATCCTCGATGGCATTGCCTACAAGGCGCGCAACGACGACTTCTATCAGGACTACCTGGCCGGCCGCCTGAATATCACCGATTACCTGAATTTCAGCCTGGAAATCCTCGGCCGCACGGAAATGGCCCAACTGGCGCAGTGGCACCGCGAATTTATGCGCGATTGCGTCGAGCCGATCATCCTCGCCAAGGGCGAAGCGCTGCTCGCCGAACACCGCGAGGCCGGTGACAAGCTGTTGATCATCACCGCGACCAACCGCTTCGTCACAGCGCCGATTGCCGCGCGCCTGGGCGTCGACACCCTGCTGGCCACCGAATGCGAAATGGTCGACGGCCGCTACACCGGACGCACAACCGACGTGCCTTGCTTCAAGGAAGGCAAGGTCACCCGTCTGAACCGCTGGCTGGCGGAAAGCGGCCTGAACCTCAACGACAGCTACTTCTACAGCGACTCCATGAACGACCTGCCGCTGCTGGAGCAAGTCACCCACCCCTTCGCCGTCGACCCCGATCCGAAACTGCGCGCCGAAGCGGAAAAGCGCGGCTGGCCCGTGATCTCACTGCGCTAAATCCTCCGCAACTAAAAACGCCGCCTGATCAGGCGGCGTTTTTAGTTGGATGTTGATCAGACCGGCTTGGCGCCCATCAGCCCCATAATCACCAGCAACAGCAGCACGATCAGCCCAGCATACACCGCACACCAACGCAGCAACCTGGCCGGTGCGGGGCTAGCGCCCAACGCCTGCCAGGCCGCCAGACGACCATTGAGCAGCAGGCCAATCAGCACCAGCACACCGAACAGCACACTGCTGACCAGCAGCCAGGTCTGCCCCAGCGGAAAACCCGCCAGATTGACCAGCCACCAGCCGCTGACCGGCAGGCTCAGGGCCAGCAGGCCGAACACTGGCAGGCTGATCAGCCGCGTGCGTTTGAGCTTGCGCTGCAGCAGCGCGTTGTCGCCGCCACGCGACGCCTTCCACAGCATAAACACGTGCGCCAGCACGCCCAGCAGCAACAGCACGCCCGGTGCACTGTGGATAATTTTCAGCAGTGGGTAATGTTCCATTGATCAGCTCCTGCCGATTAACCTAAAAAGAGTTTGTACGCCGGGTTGTCGCTCTCATCCCAATAGGGATAGCCGATGGCTTCCAGCGCCGCCGGCACCAGATGACGCTCCGCCTGAGGCACCTGCAGGCCCGCCACCACGCGCCCATCAGCCGCGCCGTGGTTGCGATAGTGGAACATCGAGATATTCCAGCGCCCACCCAATTTCTGTAAGAAATTGAACAGCGCACCCGGCCGTTCGGGAAACTCGAAGCGGTACACACACTCATCCGGCACCGCCGCCGCATGGCCGCCGACCATATGGCGGATATGCAACTTGGCCAGTTCGTTGTCAGTCAGGTCCAGCACCGGGAAACCCTGGTCACGCAGGCCCTGCACCAGCGCTGCTCGTGGGTCGTTTTCCGGGTGAGTCTGCACGCCGACAAAAATGTGCGCTTCCTTGTCCTCGTGATAGCGGTAGTTGAACTCGGTGATCTGCCGCTTGCCGATGGCTTCGCAGAACGCCTTGAAGCTGCCCGGTTGCTCGGGGATGGTCACGGCGATGATCGCTTCACGCTTCTCGCCCAGTTCGGCGCGCTCAGCGACGTGGCGCAGGCGGTCGAAGTTGACGTTGGCACCCGAGTCGATACCGACCAATACGCGCCCACTGCAGCCTTCGCGCTCCACGTACTTCTTGATCCCGGCCACGCTCAGCGCACCGGCCGGTTCGGTGATCGAGCGGGTGTCGTCGTAGATATCCTTGATCGCCGCACAGATCTCATCGGTGCTGACGGTGATGACTTCATCGACATGGTCCTTGCACACATCAAAGGTGTGCTGACCGATCTGCGCCACCGCCACGCCATCGGCAAACAGCCCGACGCTCGGCAGTACCACGCGCTCACCGGCGGCCATCGCGGCTTGCAGGCAGTTGGAATCGTCCGGCTCGACACCGATGACCTTGATCTCCGGGCGCAGGTATTTGACGTAGGCGGCGATACCCGCAATCAGGCCGCCGCCACCCACCGGTACAAAGATCGCATCGATTGCGCCCGGCTGCTGACGGAGGATTTCCATGGCCACGGTGCCCTGGCCGGCGATGGTGTGCGGATCATCGTAGGGGTGGATATAGATGTAGCCCTTCTCGTCCACCAGTTTCAGCGAATAGGCCAGTGCCTCGGGAAAGCTGTCGCCGTGCAGCACCACCTTGCCGCCGCGCGAGCGCACGCCCTGCACCTTGATCTCCGGGGTGGTCTTGGGCATCACGATGGTCGCCTTGACCCCCAGCACCTTGGCCGCCAGTGCCAGACCCTGAGCATGGTTGCCGGCCGAGGCGGTGACCACGCCACGCGCCTGTTCTTCGGCCGAGAGCTGCGCCAGCTTGTTGTAAGCGCCACGAATCTTGAACGAGTACACCGGCTGCAGGTCTTCGCGCTTGAGCAAAATCTGGTTAGCCAGGCGCTCGGAAAGCTGGTTGGCGGCTTGCAGCGGAGTTTCCACCGCCACGTCATAGACGCGCGAGGTGAGGATTTTCTTGACGTACTGTTCGAGCATGGCGTGATCGCAGGCGGCTTTTCAGGGAGTCCGCGAGTCTACCCCAGCGTTGCGCCGAACGACCATACAAGCTACGGGGTTTTCCCGGCCAGCGGCACGCTGGCGCCTCAGTCAGGCTATAATTCGCGCCTTTCCACCACCCCACACCAGGCATAAAGATGAATCAGGATCAACTCAAGCAAGCCGTCGCCCAGGCTGCCGTCGACTTTATTCTCCCCAAACTCGACGCCAAGAGTGTGATCGGAGTCGGCACCGGCTCCACCGCCAACTGCTTTATCGATGCCCTAGCCAAGCACAAGATGGAATTCGACGGTGCCGTGGCCAGCTCCGAAGCCACCGCCGCACGCCTCAAGGGCCATGGCATTCCGGTGTATGAGCTAAACACCGTCAGCGACCTGGAGTTCTATGTCGACGGCGCCGACGAGAGCGACGAGCACCTCAACCTGATCAAGGGCGGTGGCGCGGCCCTGACCCGCGAGAAGATCGTCGCGGCCGTGGCACAGACCTTTATCTGCATCGCCGACGCCAGCAAGCTGGTGCCGGTGCTGGGTGCCTTCCCACTGCCGGTGGAAGTGATCCCGATGGCGCGCAGCCATGTCGCCCGCCAATTGGTCAAACTCGGCGGCGACCCGGTGTACCGCGAAGGCGTGGTGACCGACAACGGTAATATCATTCTCGACGTGTTCAATCTGTCGATCACCAACCCGGTGGAGCTGGAAAGCCAGATCAATGCCATCGTCGGCGTGGTCACCAACGGCCTGTTCGCCGCACGACCGGCTGACCTGCTGCTACTTGGCACCGCAGAAGGCGTGAAAACCCTTAAGCGCGCCTGACATCCGTAACAGCAAGGGCTGGCGGCTGTGCAAAAATGGATCAAGTCGGCAGACAGCTCGCCCCCTTGGCGTCATGCTGCTGATGTTGCTTAGTTATCAGGATCGTCAGGGAGCTTTATGTCCGCATTCGTCTCGTCCGCCCATGATCGCCAGTTGGAACTCGCCGACCTGCTGCGTGAGCTGGTCGCCCAGGGCCGGACCAATCAGGACAATGCCGAACAATGCCTGGCGATCCGCCGCAGCGCCGTCAATAACCAGCAGCATCCGCTGGAATTTCTCGCCGCGCAGCAACTGGATGACCTGAAAAATCCTGGCAAGAAGCTTGAACTGGAAGGCCTGACCAGTTGGCTGGCGGAACAATGCGGCCAGCCGTTTCTGCGCATCGATCCGCTGAAAATCAATGTCGCCGCCATCACTCCGCTGATGTCCTACGCCTTCGCCCAGCGCCACAAGATTCTTGCCGTGGCGGTGGACAACGACAGCGTGACCATCGCCAGCAGTCAGCCCCTGGTGCACAGCTGGGAAGCCAATCTGATCCACGTGCTCAAGCGCCCGATCAAGCGTGTGGTCGCCAGCCCGACGGAGATCCAGCGCTTTACCGTGGAGTTCTACCGCCTCGCAAAATCGGTCAGTGGCGCCTCGGCCGGTGATATGAAAATCAGCGGAGCCGGTAACTTCGAGCAACTCCTCAACCTCGGTGCCCAGGATCAGGAGCCTGACGCCAACGACGCGCATATCGTCAATATCGTCGACTGGCTGTTCCAGTACGCCTTTACCCAACGCGCCAGCGATATTCATATCGAGCCGCGCCGCGAGCAGGGCAGCGTGCGCTTTCGCATCGACGGTGTGCTGCACACCGTTTATCAATTTCCGCCGCAGGTCACCATGGCCATTGTCAGCCGCCTGAAAAGCCTGGGGCGGATGAACGTTGCAGAAAAACGCAAACCGCAGGACGGCCGGGTCAAGACCAAAACCCCGGACGGCGGCGAAGTGGAACTGCGCCTGTCGACCCTGCCCACCGCCTTTGGCGAGAAGATGGTGATGCGAATCTTCGACCCGGAAGTGCTGCTGAAAAGCTTCGATCAGCTGGGTTTCTCCGCCGATGACCTGAAACGCTGGCAGAGCATGACATCGCAGCCCAACGGCATCATTTTGGTCACTGGCCCCACCGGTTCGGGCAAGACCACCACCCTGTACACCACGCTCAAACAGCTGGCCACGCCTGAGGTCAATGTCTGCACCATCGAAGACCCGATCGAGATGATCGAGGGCACCTTCAACCAGATGCAAGTGCAGAGCAATATCGACCTGACCTTCGCCAGCGGCGTGCGCGCACTGATGCGCCAGGACCCGGACATCATCATGGTCGGCGAAATCCGCGACCTGGAAACCGCCGAGATGGCGATCCAGGCCGCGCTCACCGGCCACCTGGTGCTCTCAACCCTACACACCAACGACGCGCCCAGTGCGATCACCCGCCTGCTCGAACTGGGCGTACCGCATTACCTGCTCAAGGCCACCCTGCTCGGTGTAATGGCCCAGCGCCTGGTGCGCACCCTGTGCCCGCACTGCAAAGCCCCCCAGGAATTGGATGAAGACGGCTGGCAGAGCCTGACCAAACCCTGGAGTGCACCACTGCCGACTCAAGCCTGCAGCGCTGTCGGCTGCCTGGAATGCCGCGACACCGGCTACCGTGGCCGCGCCGGTGTCTATGAAATCATGCTGATCAATGACGCGATGAAGCCGCTGATTACCGCCGACACCGACCTGATTGCCCTGCGCCGGCATGCGTTCAAAGAAGGTATGCGCAGCCTGCGCCTATCCGGCGCGCAGAAAGTCGCTGCCGGCCTGACTACCATTGAGGAAGTGCTGCGGGTTACCCCGCAGAGCGAGCAGAAATAGCGCCGGCGGATGTCTCAGCTTCTGGGCAAACGCTGCTGCCGGGCGAGGATGCCCGCCACCCGCTGCGGTTTGCAATCTAGGTAGGCGGAGGCTTGCAGCAAGCGCTGATTGGAATGCCAGGCGAAGAGAAACTGCCCACCCTTGAGCTGATCGACCACCATCCGCGCGACTTCCGGACGCACCGCCGGGCAACCCAGGCTGCGGCCGATGCGCCCATGTTTCTGTGCCCAGCGCGGGCTGACATAACCGGCGCCGTGAATCACGATGGCACGCTCACGGGCCAGGTCATTCAGCCCAGGCTCCAGACCATCCATGCGCAAGGAATAGCCATGCTTGCCGCGATAGCTTTCCGCCGTGCGGAACAGCCCCAGACTGGATTGGTGGCTGCCCAGACGATTGGAAAACGCTTCGGCAAAGTTCTCCCCGGATTTGCGCCCGTGGGCGACATAGTCACGCAATAGCAGACGCTTGCGCTGCAGATCAAAGATCCACAAACGCCGCTCGGTGGAAGGCCGCGAATAATCGATTACGGCGAGACGACGCGCTGGATCAGCGCCATGATCGACCGCACATTGCATGGCCGCCAGCGCATGCTGCAGCGCCTGCTGATTGAGCCCAGGCGCAATCCGCGCCAGATCCCTGAGCAAGCCATCCTGCTCGGTTGCAGTCGCCGACAAGGGCATGCAAGAAAGCCAAAACCCGATCAGGCAGAACCTGCCAAGACGTCCAAACATTGCGCAAATACCTCAAGGCACTGACCCCAGGACGTCCTGTCACAAGATCCAACTACGGCCTGTCTATACTTTTTGTGTTAAATCCCACCTGCGGGATTCTATTCAGAGCCAAGGACTGGAGCAGTAGATTGTTCAAAAAACGCACACTCTACCTGAGCGCCGCCCTGCTCACCCTGCCATTGGTCGCCAACGCCACCGATGCGCCCTTCGCCACCAGCGCCGACCTGCGCCCACTACTGGCTCAGGTGACGCAGCGCTGCAGCCCACTCCCCACAAGCCTAGACGAGAATGCTCAGCGTCTGCTGCAGGCTTTTTATGCGCAACGCGATGGCCAGCCGGCCTGGCAGAGCAGCGAGCAGCTGCTGCAATTGCGCGAACAGCTGGCGCAACTGGCCGATGACGGCCTGCAGCCCAGCGACTATCTGCTGCCCAGCCTGGTTGCGGAAAACTTCGACCTGCAGCGCGACTGCGCGGAACTGCTGACCAGCCACAGCTACCTGCAGGCCCTGCTGCACCTGCGCCGCGGCCGCTTGCTGCAACAACGTCAGGAACCACTGTGGCAGGTGCTAGGGCAAACCAACCCAGACGCGCAGCTGGCGACTCTCTCACTGGCCCTGCTGCATCTGCACACGCCATCCCTGGCCTTTGCCAGCGCACGGCCCGCCACCGTGCAATACCAGCGGCTACGCAGCGCCTATGCGCAACAACGCCTACAGCCACTGCAGGCGTGGGCAACGCTGGCCAGCGGGCCACTGCTCAAACCCGGCGGCAAGGATGCGCGACTGCCAGCTTTGCGCGCACGCCTGATCGCCCAGGGCTACCTGGCTGCACCGCAAGAAGAACTGGGCAGCACCTATGATCTGGCCACACAAAGCGCCTTGGAGAACTTTCAGCGCGACCACGGCCTTAACCCGGATGGCATTCTCGGCCCCGCCAGCCTGACTGAGCTGAATGTCAGCCCACAGCTGCGTCGCGAGCAGCTGCGCGCCAACCTTGAACGCCTGCGCTGGCTGGCCGACGCCATGGGCGATGCCGAAGTGCTGATCAATGTCGCAGCTGCTGAAATTCAGGTGCGGCGCAACAACCAGCTGCTCTGGCGCTCGCGCACCCAGGTCGGCCGCGCCGAACGGCAAACGCCGCTTCTCGCCTCCCGCATTGTGCGGCTGACCCTCAACCCTACCTGGACTGTGCCACCGACCATTCTGCGCGAAGACAAACTGCCGGCCATTCGCGACGACATCAGCTACCTGGAGCGCCATCAGATGAGTGTGCTCGACCGTGACGGTAACCTGCTCGATCCGCAGAGCATTGACTGGGAAAGCCCCGGAGCGATCCGCCTGCGGCAGTCGGCCGGCAGCCATAACCCGCTCGGCCGCGTCGCGGTGCGCTTTGACAATCCGTTCGCGGTCTACCTGCACGACACGCCCAGCCAGCAGCTGTTCAGCAAGGCGCCGCGCGCATTCAGCTCGGGATGCGTAAGGGTCGAGGCGGTCGACACCCTGCTCGCCTGGCTGCTCACCCCGGATGAGCTGAGCAGCGTGCAAACGCGTATCGCCAGCGGCGAAACCCAGCAATACCGCCTGCAGCATCCGGCGCCACTGCTGATTGCCTACTGGACAGTCGAAGCCAGCAAGGACGGGGCCCTGCGCTACTACCCGGACATCTACACGCGCGACGCGCACCTGATAAAAGCCCTGGCGCCAAGCGTGCACTGATCGGCAGCTATGACCGTTGATCGGCACACTCTGCAACGCCATCGACAGCAGCGCCAACGCCAACTGTGCTTAGATACCTGAACAGCTAATCCGCAGACTAAAACCCGCCAAGGAACTACACCACATGGAAATCGGCAGCGTCATTTTTCTCTTTGTCGGCCTCGCCGTCGCCATCGTCTTTATGGGCTTCAAGGTCGTGCCGCAAGGCTTCGAGTGGACAGTGGAGCGCTTCGGCCGTTACACCAACACCCTCAAGCCGGGCCTGAACATCATTGTCCCGGTGATGGACAAAGTCGGCCGCAAGCTCAACGTAATGGAAAACGTGCTGGATATTCCACCCCAAGAAGTGATCACCGCCGATAACGCCACGGTGCAGATCGACGCCATCTGCTTCTTTCAGATCATCAACTCGGCCCAGGCCGCCTACGAGGTGAACAACCTCGAACACGCCATCCGCAACCTGGTGATGACCAATATCCGTACCGTGCTCGGCTCCATGGAGCTGGACGCCATGCTCGGCCAGCGCGACGCCATCAACGAACGCCTGCTACGCACCGTCGATGAAGCCACCGCACCCTGGGGCATCAAGATCACCCGGATCGAAATCAAGGACATCAGCCCGCCCGCCGACCTGATGGCCGCCATGTCCGGGCAGATGAAAGCCGAACGGATCAAGCGCGCACAGATTCTCGAAGCCGAAGGCCTGCGCGCTGCCGCCATTCTCACCGCCGAAGGGCAGAAGCAGGGCGACATCCTCAAGGCCGAAGGCCAGCGCCAGGCCGCGTTCCTCGAAGCCGAAGCGCGCGAACGTGCCGCCCAGGCCGAAGCTGAAGCCACGCGCATGGTTTCCGAAGCCATCGCCCAGGGCAACGTGCAGGCGGTCAACTACTTCGTCGCGCAGAAATACATCGAAGCACTCGGCCAACTGGCCAGCGCCAATAACAGCAAAGTCATCCTGATGCCGCTGGAAGCCAGCCAGGTGATCGGCGCAGTGGGTGGTATCAGCGAAATTGTCAAAGCCACCTTCGGCGAGAAGAAGGGTTAAACCATGTGGGACTTTTTACAGCACCTGTCGTACTGGAACTGGCTGGCGTTCGGCACCCTGCTGCTGATCCTCGAAGTATTCGGTGCCGGCGGCTATCTGCTGTGGATCGGCCTGGCTGCCGCCAGCGTCGGCCTGCTGACCTTTATCTTCCCCGGCCTGCCATGGGCTGCGCAGTTCATCCTGTTCGGCCTACTGTCGATACTCACCGCAGTGTTCTGGTGGCAGCGCCAACGCAGCGCCGCCAAGCCATCCGACCAGCCTGGGCTGAACCAGCGTGGCAGCGAATTCATGGGACGCACCTTTGCCCTGCATGAAGCCATCCATGAGGGGCGTGGCAAGATAAAAGCCGGAGACTCGTTGTGGTTGGTCAGCGGCCCGAATCTACCAGCGGGCACGCCGGTGCGCGTGGTGGGTCAGGACGGTGTGGTGCTGCGGGTCGAAGCCGAGCAATCGGCCTAACAGGCAAATCGGCACTGGCGGACAACGCCCAGTGCCGGTTTGCTGCCTGTCACTCAGGCAAGGCGTAAACCTTGAACAGCGCCTTGACCATATCCCCCGGCTCACCGAAGTAGCGACCGTAAATCTGCTCCAGCTCACCGGTGCGCTGCGCCTTGCTAAGGGCCGTGTCGACCAACAGGCGGAAGTCTTCGTCACCACGCGGTAAGGCCATCGCCACCGGGGCGAATTCGTAGATTCGCTCCAGCACCTGCATATCACTGGCATCATCACGCTTGGCCAGGTAATTCTTAAGGAGCATGCGCTCAGAAAAGAACGCATCGGCCTTACCCTCGGCCACCAACTGCACACCTTCCTCCTGGCTGCTGACGGTCACCACCGTAGCCACAACACCCAGCATGCGTTGCTGCTTGCGAATCCAGGCTTCTGTCGCTTCGCCCTGTTTAACCGCATAGGTATGGTTAGCCAAGCCGCGATTGACCGTGGCGCGCCAAGTCGGTCCGCTGTGTGCAACCTCACCGTTGAGCACCTTGAGCAAAGCCTCGGGCGCATCCTTGCGCACCAAGACCGCCAGCCCGGCGGTGTAGATGGGCAAGGAGAAACTGACGTGCTTACGCTGACTGAGGCTTTCCACACTGGGCGAGCAGAGCAGGTCGAGCGAACCGTCACGCACGGCGTTCAGCCCTTGTGTCGCCTTCACAGACTGATAGCGCACCTGCAGCGCAGGCAGGTTCAGTTCGGTTTTGACCTGTTCGACCACCTTCTCGCACAGCTCAATCGCATAGCCGCCGACTTCACCGTTTTGCAGGCTGCTGAACGGGGCAATGTCGTCGATGTAGCCCAGATTAAGCGTGTTACTGCTTTCGATGCGCTGCAACGTATCGGCGTGGGTTACAGGCGACAGCACCAGGAGGCAGGCCAGCAGCAGGTTGAACGGATTACACAGGTGAAGATTCATATCCATATCCCCAGATTCAAAGGGTTTACCGGCCATTACGCCTTACCGGGCGCGGGTTGCTCGGCAACAAAGCGTTTGGCGATAAAGCCGTACAGCAGATAACCCAACGCCAGCACCAGCATCGCGCCGAACACCGCATCCTTGCCCGAGGCATACAGGGCGTAGAAGCAATAAACCATCGCCACCATCAGCACCACCACGTTGCGGGTATAGATCGCCGCGCTGACGCGGGCCTTGTACATGATCACCAACAACCCGGAGAGCGCCGTGACATAGGGAATTAGGTTGGTAACGGCCGCCAGATTGACCAACTTGCTGAACTGCGCGCTGGCGTTCGGCGAGATAGTCGACAGCGCCAACAGGGTTTGCAGCACACCGCACACGATCATGCCGATTACCGGTGCATTGGCCGCCGTCACCTTGCCAAACAGCTTGAGGAACATGCCCTGATCCGCCGTGACCTTAGCCGTTTGCGCCAAAGTGAACTGCCAACCCAGCAGCGAGCCGATACAGGCCATGACAGCCAGGCCCATGATGATGTTGCCGATAAAGGGGTTGAACATCTGCGCATAGACATAGGCAAATGGCGCGCTGGAGTTGGCCAGTTCGGCATTCGGTACGATGCCCTGAATCACCGTGGTCGACAGCACATACACCACGGCTGCGCCGAGGGTACCGAACAGGCAGGCCAGCGGCACATTGCGCTCTGGATTTTCCACCGCATCGGAGTTCTGCGCCGCCGATTCCATGCCGAGGAAGGCCCACAGGGTCAGCGGAATACTCTGCGCAATGGCATCGCTGATCTTCAGGCTGTGCGGGTTCCAGGCATCCTTCAGCACCGCAGGGTCAAACCAGAACCAGCCGATCAGGCTGAGCCCCGCCACCGGAATGATCACGCCCCAGACAGTGATCGCGCCAATTCTGCCGGTGATACGCGGGCCGCCGAAGTTGGCCACTGTGGTCAGCCAGATCAGCCCGACTGTGCCGACAAACAGCGGAATCGCGCCACTGCCCAGCCAGGGGAAGAACGGCGTGAGATAACCCACTGCAGAAATACCGATGGCCACATTGCCGATGGCCAGCGAAAGAAAATACAGAAACGAACAGAGAAAGAACGCCGACTTGCCGTGCGCCTCCTGGGTATAGGCCGACATACCGCCCGAGCGGTGGCAGTAGATGCCGCACTGGGCGAAACAGTAGGCAATGGCCATGGAGCCGACTGCCGTGATGATCCACGACAGCAGCGAAACCGCGCCCAACTGGGCCATGCTCGACGGCAACATGATGATGCCGGAGCCCATCATATTGACCGACACCAGGGTGGTGAGCCCCACCAGGCTCATCTTCTTGCTTGACTCAGCCATCGACCTCTCCTTGTTCTTTGCGTGGCACTGGCGCGGCCAGCAGCCAAGGCTGCCGGCCCGGAGTGGCTAAGCGTTACTGTTTGACCACATAGACCTTGTACGTCAGCCCACCCTGACCATCGCGCTCAATCTCAACGCCATGGTTGTCGTGCTCGAAACCGGGGAAGTGGCTGTCGAACAGCTCCATCGCCAGCAGGTAATCGATGATCGCCTGCTTGTCGGCGCCAGCCTTCTCGCCCGGCATCATCAGCGGAATGCCCGGTGGATACGGCACAACCTGCACGGCCACGGTACGGTCCAGCATGTCACGCACGGCGATCTGCTCAATCTGGCCTTTCACCAGCTTGGCAAAGGTCGCCCGCGGTGATGACACCACATCCGGCAACAGGCTGAAGGCGGCGTCCATGTTGTGCAGCAGCTGGGAGGCGAGCATGTCCTGGTGCATGGCGTCGGCCAGGTCCTTGAGGCCCATGCCGGCGTAACGTTCGCCGTGGCTGGCGACCAGCTCAGGCATCACCAATTCCAGCGAGGCGTTGCTGTCGTAGTGCTTCTTGAACTCCATCAGCCCGGCGACCAGCGAACCCCACTTGCCCTTGGTTACGCCCAGGCTGAACAGCAGCAGAATCGAATACGGCTCGGTCTTTTCCACCACAATGCCGCGGCTGGAAAGGAACGATGACACCAGCGGTGCTGGAATGCCGCTGGCCTCCATCTGCCCTTCCAGGGTCTGCCCTGGGGTCAGCACGGTGACCTTGATCGGGTCGAGCATGCAGTAATCACGGCCCAGGTCGCCAAAGCCATGCCAGCTGGCGCTCGGCTGAAGCACCCAGGCATCGCCCTGGCGCAAGGTCTGCGGGTCGAGGTCGGCAAAAGGCACGCCGTTGACCTCATCCGGTTGCCACACGCCAAACCACCAATCCTGCGGCTTGCGCTTACGCACCTCATTACCCAGACGCACCATGGCCTGGCGGAAGGCGATGGCTTCGCCGATGGACTCATCGGTGAGGTACTCGCCGGCATCGTCCATCATCTTCGCCGACACATCGGTGGAGGCAATGATGCTGTACTGCGGCGAGGTAGAGGTGTGCATCATGAACGCCTCGTTGAACAGCGCCGGCTTGACCGGCACCTTGCCTGAACGGATATGGATCATCGAGGCCTGCGACAGCGCCGCCAGCAGTTTGTGGGTCGAGTGGGTAACGGTCACCGTGGCGTCATCGGCATGCCGTTCGCCACGGTGCATGCCGTAGCGGCCTTCATACAGCGGATTGAAGCGCGCGTAGGCATACCAGGCTTCGTCGTAGTGAATCCGGTCGACGCTCTGGCTCAGTTCGCGGGTGGTGGTCTGCACGTTGTAACAGAGGCCGTCGTAGGTCGAGTTGGTCAGCACCGCCAATACCGGACGGGCCTGCTTGTCGGTCATCAGCGGACTTTCGACGATTTTCTGCGCCACCGCCTCGGGCGTCAGCTCGCTGCGCGGCACCGGGCCGATCAGCCCGCGTGCGTTACGCCGTGGCCGCAGGTACAGCGGCACCGCGCCGGACATATTCAGTGCGTAGTTCAGCGACTTGTGGCAGTTGCGATCGACCAGCACCGCATCGCCATCGGTGACTGCCGAGTGCAGGACGATCTCATTGCTGGCTGAACTGCCACCGACCGAGAAGAAGGTGTAATCGGCGCCAAACACCCGCGCGGCATTCTTTTCCGCTTCGGCAATCGGCCCGGAGTGATCATTCAGCGAGCCCAGCTCTCCCACCGATACGCTGAGGTCGGAGCGCAGCATCTGCTCGCCGTAGAAGTCCAGAAAACTGCGACCCACAGCGGTCTTCATAAAGGCGGTGCCGCCGGTATGCCCTGGGGTGTGCCAGGAGTATTCGTGGGTGTCGGCGAAGTTAACCAGGGCGCCAAAAAACGGCGGCAGGATGCTGTCCAGATAACGCCGGGCAGCGGCTTCGATGCGGCCGGCGACAAACGCCGGGCTGTCTTCCGGCTGCCAGATAAATCCGTCGATATTATCGACAAACTCCAGCGGCACCCGGCTCTGATGCGCCTGGCTCATGCCGAGCATGATCGGCAGCTGTGCGGTGCGTTGGCGGATCAGCTGAATCAGGTGAAGCGCCAACGGCAGGTTTTCCTCACACAGGCCCCAGCCGAGAATGACGCAGCAATAGGCCGGATCGGCGCGAAAAGCGATTTCCGCGTCATCCAGCGAGCTGACCCGCTCAACCGCCAGGCCATGTTGCTGCAAGGCCCGACCCACCGCCTCGGCGCTGCGCAGCACGATGCTGTCCGGGTGCTCCAGGGTGTTGACCACAATCAGCACCGGGTAACGCTGGGCCAGGGATGCCGGCAACGGCACTTTCGCATGACTCATGATGAACTCCTTGTATTAGACCTGATGGGTGCCAAGCCTTGGCAGGTTGTTGAAAAACTACCTGCGTTGCCATCGCGGCGTTAAAAACAGACTCACAGCCAACGGCTGAACGTGCTTTAGCACGGCCCCGAAGGGGTGAGCGAAGCGAATCAAGTGCCCATTTACAACTCGTAAACTCCGCTTTTTCGCCTGTTTTTGCCTTGCGCTGGCTGCCTCGCCAACGTTTTTCAACAGCCTGCTAGCGCTTGAGGCACCAGAAGTGGTAACCGCCGTCCTGATGCACGGCGCCCTCTACCTCTTTCTCGAAACCGGGGAAGTGCTTGCCCCAATCCTGCAGGGCCTGGATATAACGAATCCATGGGCCATCCAGCGGCCCGAGGTTCTCGCCGGGCATGACAATCGGGATGCCTGGTGGATACGGCATGATGCCAACCCCGGTAACCCGCCCAGCCGCCTGTTGCAGCGGCAACAGCTCGACCTCGCCGGTTTGCAGCGCCTGGAACGCGGCACGCGGGGTTGTTTCGATCAGCGGCAGGTTGCCGAAGGCCTCGGCCTGCAGGGCGTCCATGCGGCTGCTGCGCATGGACTCGAACATCTCGCTGCTGAGGTCACGCAGGCCCATACCGCGGTAGCGCTCAGGCGCCTGGGCGACCAGATCAGGCAACACCCGCTGCAGCGGCGCATTGCTGTCGTAGTGGCGCTTGAAAGCCAGCAGCACATTGATCAGCGTGCCCCACTTGCCCTTGGTTACGCCGATGCTGAACAGGCACAGCACCATAAAATCGGTGATGCGCGACGGCACAATGTTGTTGCGGTAGAGAAAGGCCCCGAGGATGGGCGCAGGGATGCCCTCCACCAACAGCTGGCCGTCGGCGCCCATGCCCGGCACCATGATGCCGACCTTGATCGGGTCGAGCATGCACCAGCCTTTTTCCAGGCCAGCGAAACCATGCCATTCCGCGCCGGGCTCCAGCTCCCAGCAGGCGGGGTCGCTGGTCAGTTGCTCGGCATCGGCGTCAGCAAAATCAACCATCTTGCCGGTTTTGCTATCGCAGACCTGCGGCGCGTTCCATGGCTGGAAGAACCAGTCGCCACGACTGGCAAACTCGCGGTGGGTGCGCGCCAGCGCCTGGCGGAAATCCACCGCCTCGCGCAGCGAATCCTGGGTCAGGCTATAGCCGCCGTTGCCATCCAGCATCGCCGCGCCCACCTCGTTGGAGGCGAACAGCGCGTACAACGGCGAGGTACTGGCCTGAATCACAAAGGATTCATTGAAGCGGCTGTGCTCGACTGGATTGCGGCCGTTGCGGATATGGATAAACGAGGACTGCGACAGCGCCGCCAGCAGCTTGTGGGTCGAGTGGGTGGCAAACACCGTGGGGCCGCCGGCCGGGTGGCTGGCGGGGTCGCCACGCATGGCGTAGCGACCCTGGTACAGCGGATTGAAGCGTGCGTAGCCGTACCAGGCCTCATCGAAGTGGATGCGCTCACTGCTCTGCGCCAGCATGCCCTCGGCGCGTTCGGCATGCAGACACATACCGTCGTAGGTGCAATTGGTGACCACGGCATACACCGGCTTGCTGCCCTTGGCCTGGGCGCGCAGCGGGTGGTTGGCGATGGCGGCCTGGATGCGCTGCGCATCGAACTGCGCGGGCAGCAACGGGCCGATAATCCCGTAGCGGTTGCGTGTCGGCGTCATATACAGCGGCAGGCCGCCAGTCAGCACCAGGCCCTGCTCGATGGATTTGTGGCAATTGCGGTCGCACAGGGCGAACTGGTTTTCACCGACGCAGGCCATAAAGATCGCCCGGTTGGAGCCAGAGGTGCCGTTGAGTACCGAGTAGCTGGCGTGGGCGCCGAAGATCCGCGCCACATAGGCTTCGGAGTCTGCCACCGGGCCGCTGTGATCGAGCACTGAACCGAGGCTGCCGCGCTCGATACCGCTGTCGGTGCGAAACAGGTTTTCCCCGAAGAAGTCGAAGAACACCCGACCCACCGGCGACTTGGTAAAGGCAATCCCGCCCTGATGCCCCGGCGCAGCCCAGGAGTGCTCATCCTTCATGGTGTAGCGCAGCAGTGCATCGGTAAACGGCGGCAGCAGGTGTTCGAGGTAGCGGTTGATCGCGGCAATCACCCGACCAACGACAAAGGGCGCGGTGTCTTCGAGCATCCAGACAAACTCATCGGCCAGCCCCATGGCCTCCACCGTGATGCTCTTCTTGGCATTACGGTCGGCCATCAGAAATACCGGAACGTTTTCGTTGCGCTGGCGAATGCTGCGCAGCAACTCCAGCGCCTGGGCGTGGGAGCTGTCGTCATTCTTGCCCAGGGTCCAGTCGACACAGATGCAATGCAGCGCCGCATCGGACATTACCGCCGCCAAGCCGTCCTCATAGGAAGTGGCCTTGATCAGCTCGGCATTGCGGCTGGCAAACTCGTCGACCAGCTCGTTGAGCACGCGCCCACGCATGCTAGCGGGGCTGCCGAGGTCGTCGTCGACCATCAGTACGCGCATTTTCAGGGGTTTGTTGGTTCGTCCAATCATCAACCAGCCTCCATCGTCCTTTTGCGCAAACGCAGTCGCACTGCCCATACCCTGGCACCCAGTAACCGTGCAGGGGTTAGTGCATTGAAACCGGGGAATTGGTGCATGCCTGCTTGCCCCACTATGCGCCAAGTGGGGAAACATCGTGTGACATGGATCAACAGCCTAGTCAGCATCGCGGGCCGCGCAAACTTTCTGACCGAACAAACAACTGGGCACGACGAATCGCCGTGCTAGAGCGGCACAGTGCCATTACGCGAGAGAGTTAAAGGCCCAGAAACAACCAAGCCCCGCGAGGCGGGGCTTGGTTTTGCAGCAGGGCGGGCGGTTTAGGCGTCGCTGTCGGCTGTGGCCTTGTAAGCGGCCGCATCCAGCAGCTTGTCCAGCTCGCTGGCATCGCTCGGCTTGAGCTTGAAGAACCAGCTGCCGTACGGATCGCTGTTGACACTTTCCGGGCTGTCGGCCAGGCCGTCATTGATCGCGATGACTTCACCGGAGACCGGCGCATAGATGTCGGACGCGGCCTTGACCGATTCCACCACCCCGGCTTCCTGGCCAGCATTCAGGCTCTTGCCGACTTCCGGCAGCTCGATGAACACCACATCACCCAGGGCTTCCTGAGCGTGATCGGAAATGCCAACGGTAACGCTGCCATCGGCTTCCAGGCGCGCCCACTCGTGGCTGGCGGCGTAACGCAGATCGGCGGGGATATTGCTCATGTGTCGTTCCTCATCTGACATGACGGCGACCACGCCGTCATGGAAATTTAGCAGGCCTTGGCCATACCGAAAGAAAGTCTTTAAAAACCTGGCGCACCGTTACAAACCGGGGCGTTCTCGACCATCCATGGCCAGCTCAAGGCTCAGATAAGCGCCTTGCCGTTACGCACAAAACTCGGCTTGACCACCCGCACCGGGTACCACTTGCCGCGAATCTCTACCTCGGCACGCTCCTGAGTCGCCGCCGGTACGCGGGCCAGGGCGATGGATTTACCCAGAGTCGGCGAGAAGCTGCCGCTGGTGATCTCACCTTCGCCCACGCCGTCAACCCGCACTACTTGATGTGCACGCAGCACACCGCGCTCTTCCAGCACCAGGCCCACCAGCTTGGAGGCAACGCCTTCGGCCTTCTGCTTCTGCAGCGCGGCACGGCCAACGAAACCACGGCTGGCCGGCTCCCAGGCGATGGTCCAGGCCATGTTGGCGGCCAGTGGGGTCACACTTTCGTCCATGTCCTGGCCGTACAGGTTCATCCCGGCTTCCAGGCGCAGGGTGTCGCGTGCACCAAGACCGATCGGGGAAATACCGGCACCGACCAGTTCATTAAGGAAGGCCACCACTTCGCTGGCTGGCAGCATGATTTCCAGGCCGTCTTCGCCGGTGTAACCGGTGCGGGCGATAAACCACTCGCCATCGGGCTGGCCTTCGAACGGCTTGAGGCTCTGAATCAGGTTGGCGCGCGATTGGCTGACCAGCTCGGCAGTCTTGCTGCGCGCATGCGGGCCTTGAATAGCCAACATCGCCAGCTCGGCGCGCTCCTGCAATTGCACGTCGAAATCGACGCTCTGCAGGCGCATCCAGGCCAGGTCCTTGTCGCGGGTCGAGGCATTCACCACCACGCGGTAGCCAAAGTCGGTGAGGTAGACGATCAAATCATCCACCACCCCGCCCTGCTCATTGAGCATGCCGCTGTAGAGGGCTTTACCAATACTTTGCAGGCGCTCGATGTCGTTGGCCAGCAGGTGTTGCAGATAGGCCTTGGCTTGGCTGCCGCTGACATCCACCACAGTCATGTGCGACACATCGAACACCCCGCAGTCGCGACGCACCTGGTGGTGCTCCTCGACCTGCGAGCCATAGTGCAACGGCATGTCCCAACCGCCGAAGTCGACCATCTTGGCACCCAGAGCGAGGTGCAGGTCATAGAGCGGTGTGCGCTGTCCCATAAGTGTCTCCTTGCGGGCTGGGCAGTGCAGCGGCAACCCGGCTGAGCCCACACAATCGGGCACTGGCACGGGCTATCAAAATGATCGGCCGCTGCGAATGGCGCGCATTGTAGCCGCAACACCGGGGGCGGTCATCCCAGCGTGGCAGCCTGTCGCGCAGGCCCGTTTGGCTAACCGTGACGGCGCGCCGAACGGCGGATCAGCAAAATCACCGGCAACAGACCGACCAGCACCAGGGTCAGGGCCGGCAGCGCAGCGCGTGCCCACTCGCCTTCGCTGGTCATTTCAAATACCCGCACCGATAACGTGTCCCAGCCGAACGGGCGCATCAGCAGGGTGGCAGGCATTTCCTTGAGCACATCGACGAACACCAGCAGCGCCGCCGACAGCGCCCCCGGCACCAGCAGGGGCAGATAGACTTTGAAGAACAGCCCGACGCCGCCAACACCGAGGCTGCGCGACGCTTCCGGCAAGGAGGGGCGGATACGTGCCAGGCTGTTTTCCAGCGGGCCGTAGGCCACCGCCATAAAACGGATCATATAGGCCAGCAGCAACGCCGACAGACTGCCCAGCAGCACCGGCTTGCCCGCACCGCCCAGCCAGCTGGAGAGCGGAATCACCAGCTCGCGGTCCAGATAACTGAACGCCAGCATGATCGCCACCGCCAGCATCGAGCCCGGCAGGGCATAACCGAGGTTGGCCACGCCGACAGTGCCTCGCATCAAACGGGTCGGGGTCAAACGTCGAGAGAACGCCAGCAGCAAGGCCACGCTGACGGTGATCAGTGCCGCCATCGCGCCCAGATACAAGGTATGCAGAATCAGCGCGCTGTAGCGTTCATCCAGATCAAAACGGCCGCGCTGCCAGAACCAGACAATCAGCTGCAGCACCGGGATAACAAAGCCGCAGGCGAATACCAGACCGCACCAGGCACTGGCGGCCAGCGCCTGGCCGCCTTTGAGGTGATACAGCGCCTTGCCGCGCGGGCGTTCATTTACCGGACGCACCGCACCGCGGGCGCGGCGCTCGCCATAGAGCACCAGCATCACCGCCAGCAGCAGCAGGCTGGCCAGCTGGGTGGCGCTGGTCAGACTGTAGAAGCTGTACCAGGTCTTGTAGATCGCGGTGGTAAAGGTGTCGAAGTTGAACACCGCCACCGCGCCGAAGTCCGCCAGGGTTTCCATGATGGCCAGGGCCAGACCGGCGCCAATCGCTGGTCGCGCCATCGGCAGAGCGACACGCCAGAACGCCCGCCACGGACTCAGGCCAAGCACCCGCGCGGCCTCCATCAGGCCTTTGCCCTGGGCCAGAAAGGCATTGCGCGCGAGCAAGTAGACGTAGGGGTAGAACACCAGCACCAGTACGATGATCACCCCGCCGGTGGAGCGCACGCGGGGAAAGCGCACATCGTTGCCAAACCACTCGCGCAGCAGGGTTTGCAGCGGGCCGGAGAAATCCAGCAGGCCGACAAACACGAACGCCAGCACATAAGCAGGAATGGCAAACGGCAGCATCAGCGCCCAATCCAGCCAGCGCCGACCGGGGAACTCACAGAGGCTGGTGAGCCAGGCCAGGCTCACGCCAAGCAGCGTCACACCTACGCCTACTCCGAGGACCAACACCAGGGTATTGCCGAGCAGACGCGGCAACTGGGTTTGCCACAGGTGCGCCCAGATCTGCTGGTCGACCTCGTGCCAGCTAAACATCAGCACGCTCAGCGGCAGCAGCACCAGCAAGGCAACGGCAAAGGCGATGGGGTACCAGCGGCGCTGGGCAGGATGGGCCACGCAGAGTCCTCTACAGCGGAAAAGACAACGCCCCGCAAGTGCGGGGCGTCGGCAGTATAAAGCCAGCGCGTTGCAGGGTGGAAAACCGTGACGGCTTTTCCACCTGCCGGCTTAGCCCTGGCTTAGTTCCAGCCAGCGCGATCCATCAACATGGTCGCTTCAGCCTGGCGCTTGCCAGCCACTTCGGTGGCGATCGAGTCAGCCTTGAAGCTGCCCCAAGCAGCGACTTCCTTGGACGGTGCGACCGCCGGGTTGGCCGGAAACTCCTGGTTGACGCCGGCGAAGATGGTCTGCGCTTCTTCGGTGGTCATCCACTCCAGCAGCTTGCGGGCGGCTTCGGCGTTTGGCGCGTGCTTGGTCACACCGGCACCGGCCAGGTTGACGTGTACGCCACGGTCATTCTGGTTCGGCCAGTACGGCTTCACTTTCAGGTCAGGCTGCTGCTGGTGCAGGCGGCCGTAGTAGTAGGTGTTGGTGATGCCGACGTCACACTGGCCAGCGTCGATGGCTTGTAGCAGCGCGGTGTCATCGGCGAACACGTCAGTGGCCAGGTTGCTCACCCAGCCCTTGACGATCTCTTCGGTTTTGGCCGCACCATGGGTTTCGATCAGGGTGGCGGTCAGCGACTGGTTGTAGACCTTCTTGCTGGTACGCAGGCACAGGCGGCCTTCCCAGTTCTTGTCGGCCAGGGCTTCGTAGGTGCTCAGCTCGCTCGGCTTAACCCGCTCGGTGGAGTAGAAGATGGTCCGCGCACGCAGCGACAGGCCGGTCCAGCTGTCAGTGCTGGAGCGGTACTGAGCCGGGATATTGGCGTTGATCAGCTCAGACTTGGTCGGCTGCAGCACGCCTTCCTGCTCGGCTTGCCAGAGGTTGCCGGCATCGACGGTGATCAGCAGGTCAGCCGGGGTATTGGCGCCTTCGGCCTTCAGACGCGCGATCAGCGGCGCTTCCTTATCGGTGATGAACTTGACCTTGACCCCGGTTTTGGCGGTGTAGGCATCGAATACCGGCTTGATCAGCTCGTCGATACGCGAGGAATAAACCACCACTTCATCGGCGGCCTGCGCAGTACTGGCCAACGCAGTGAGAGAGAGTGCGGCGAACAAGCCTTTGCTTACCTGCATGGATAGTGCCTCTTGGTATAGACGAGTTAAGGTGCCAAATAGTAGTGAATGACATTTAGGTTCTCAACTCGCTATCCATTTAAACCTGTAACAAGTGCCTTCAATCCTCCTTAAGCCACCGCCTGCTGCGCGGCCAACTGCTTGGCCTGCTCGCGCAACACGAACTTCTGCACCTTGCCGGTACTGGTTTTCGGCAGACTGGTAAACACCACACAGCCCGGCACCTTGAAGCGCGCCATGCGCTGCTGACAGAAGGCGATTAATTCCTCGGCGGTCAACTCGGCGCCCGGCTTGAGGGTTACGAAGGCGCACGGCGTTTCGCCCCATTTGGCGTGGGCCATGGCCACCACGGCCGCCTCCAAAATAAGCGGATGGCGATACAGCACATCTTCCACCTCGATGGAGGAGATGTTCTCGCCGCCGGAAATGATGATGTCCTTGCTGCGATCCTTGATCTCCACATAGCCGTCGGCGTGCCACACCGCCAGGTCGCCGGAGTGGAACCAGCCGCCGGCAAAGGCCTCGGCGGTGGCTGAGGGGTTCTTTAGGTAGCCCTTCATCACCACGTTGCCGCGCATCATGATTTCGCCGATGGTCTGGCCGTCTTTTGGCACCGGTTGCAGGGTGTCCGGGTCGGCCACCATCAGGCCGTCGAGCAAGGGCGCACGCACACCCTGGCGGGATTTCAGGCGAGCGCGCTGTTCCGGGCTTTCGCTATCCCACTCGCTTTTCCACTCGCAAGCCACGCTGGGGCCGTAGGTTTCGGTCAGGCCGTACACGTGGGTCACGCGAAATTCCAGAGCTTCCATGGCCTCGATTACCGCCGCAGGTGGCGCGGCGCCGGCAGTGAGTACTTTAACCGGCTGGGTCTTCAGCGCTTTCAGCGCGTCATCGGCGTTGGCCAGCATATTCAGCACAATCGGCGCACCGCAGAAATGGTCGACGCCGTGCTCGGCGAGCAACGGGTAGATGGCTTCGGCGCGCACATGGCGCAGGCACACGTTGACCCCGACATAGGCGGCCAGCGCCCAGGGGAAGCACCAGCCATTGCAGTGGAACATCGGCAGCGTCCACAGGTACACCGGGAAGCGGCTCATGTCCCAACACATGGCGTTGGACAGGGCATTCAGGTGTGCGCCGCGGTGGTGGTAGACCACGCCCTTGGGGTTGCCGGTGGTGCCGGAAGTGTAATTGAGGGAGATCGCCTGCCACTCGTCCGCCGGCAACTGCCAGGCATAGTCCGGGTCGCCTTCGGCCAGCAGTGCCTCGTACTCCAGCTGACCGATCAGCAGACCGTCAGCGTATTCCGGGTCATCGATGGCAATCACTAACGGTGGCTGTGGCAAGTGACCGACCACGCGCTGCGCCAGCTCGCCGAACTCCTTGTCCACCAGCAACACCTTGGCCTCACCGTGCTGCAGGATAAAGGCGATGGCTTCAGCATCCAGGCGAGTGTTGATGGCATTCAGCACCGCGCCACACATCGGCACGCCGAAATGTGCCTCGAACATCGCCGGGCCGTTGGGCGCTATCACCGCCACCGTGTCACCCAGGCCGATGCCGCGCTGGGCCAGCGCCGAGGCCAAACGAATACTGCGGCTATAGGTTTCGCCCCAGGTCTGGCGCAGGCCGCCATTGACCAGCGCCAGGCGCTGCGGATAGACACTAGCGGCGCGCTCAAGAAAGCTCAGCGGGCTGAGCGCCTGAAAATTCGCCGCATCGCGGGGCATGCCGTATTCGTAGGGATTAACGCTGTGCATTGTTGTTCTCCAGCTGGGCGTTGTGCGCAGAGACCATAGCAGCCGTAAGGTTTTTGCGATGCGCGACCTTGGTCGAAACCGTGACTCGCAAGTCAGCAATCACGTCAGCATAGGCATCCGAACAGCCATGCTGGGCGCTTGATCGCGGCGCAATAACCGCTGCAGCGCGCTCCAGACTGCGTGACAAGCCTCTATAGCCTTATCTCGGTTTGTCTGGCGCCCTCTTTTCAAGGAGTTATCGAGTGACCTCACGCTTACCTGTGATCGTTGGTTTTGGTGGCTATAACGCGGCCGGGCGCAGTTCGTTTCACCATGGCTTCCGCCGCACCGTGATCGAATCCATGGACACACCCGCGCGCCAGCAGACCCTCGCCGGCCTGGCGGTAATGATGAAACTGGTCAAGGTCGTTGATGGCGATTATCAGGATGACGCCGGCAACGCCCTGAGCCTGGCCGAGATCGACAGCCGCTTCGCCGAGCAGATTCTCGCCTCGACCCTGGTGCGCCGTATCGAGAAACAGCACCTGGATGTCGACGCCGCGCACTGGCAGAAGACCATCGACATCAGCGCCACCGCCGGCCAGCCGCTGAGCTTTATCACCTTGCGCAAGCACCTGCCCGAGCCACTGCCGAGCGACTGGACGGTGGACGAACTGAACGCCAGCGAAGTGCTGGTGACCCTGCACGACAACTGCGAATTCAAGGTCGACAGCTACCGCGCCCTGCCGGTGAAATCCGCCGGCCAGCTGCCCACAGGCTTCGAACCGAGCGAGCTATACAACGCGCGTTTCCACCCACGCGGTCTGGCCATGACCATCGCTGGCGTCACCGACGCGCTACGCGCCACCGGCATCGATTGGCAGACCATCATGCAGCACGTGGCCCCCGATGAAATCGCGGTGTTCTCCAGTTGCATCATGAGTCAGCTCGACGAAAACGGCTTCGGCGGCCTGATGCAGTCGCGCCTCAAGGGCGGCCGCGTCACCGCCAAGCAACTGGCCCTGGGCCTCAACACCATGTCGGCGGACTTTATCAACGCCTATGTGCTGGGCAGCGTTGGCACCACCGGCGCCATCACCGGCGCCTGCGCCACCTTCCTCTATAACCTGCAGAAGGGCATCGAACAGATTGCCAATGGCAAAGCGCGGGTAGTCATCATCGGCAGCAGCGAAGCGCCGATCAATCAGGAATGCATCGAGGGTTACGGCGCCATGGGCGCGCTGGCCACCGAAGACGGCCTGCGCCAGATCGAAGGCAACGACACCGTTGATTTTCGCCGCGCCAGCCGCCCGTTTGGCGAAAACTGCGGCTTTACCCTGGCCGAGGCCTGCCAGTTCGTCGTGCTGATGGATGATGAGCTGGCCCTGGAGCTGGGTGCGGATATCCATGGCGCGGTGCCGGATGTGTTTATCAACGCCGACGGTTTCAAGAAATCCATCTCCGCCCCTGGCCCCGGCAACTACCTGACCGTGGCCAAGGCCGTGGCCAGCGCCGTGCAACTGCTCGGTATCGAAGCGGTGCGCGAGCGCAGCTTCGTGCATGCCCACGGCTCCAGCACCCCGGCCAACCGGGTGACCGAATCGGAAATCCTCGACCGCGTGGCCAGCGCCTTCGCCATTGAGCAATGGCCGGTCACCGCAGTGAAAGCCTTTGTCGGCCACTCCCTGGCCACCGCTAGTGGTGACCAGGTGATCTCCGCCCTGGGCAGCTTCAAGTACGGCATCATCCCAGGCATCAAGACCATCGACGCGGTGGCTGAAGACGTGCACCAGCAACACCTGAGCTTCGCCACCACTGACCGCACCCGCGCGCCCGCGCAGCTCGACGTCTGCTTTATCAACTCCAAGGGCTTTGGCGGCAACAACGCCAGCGCCCTGCTGCTGGCGCCGCATGTGGCCGAACGCATGCTGCGCAAGCGCCATGGCGAAGCGGCCTTTGCCGCTTACCTGCAACGCCGCGAGGCCACGCGCCATGCTGCTCAAACCTACGACGCCCGGGCGCTGCTGGGGGATCTGGGGATTATCTATAACTTCGGTAATGACCTGATCGACGATCAGCAGATCGAGATCAGCGCCGAGCAGATCAAGGTGCCGGGCTTCGCCCAGCCGCTGCTGTTCAAAAAGGACGAACGCTACGGCGATATGCTCGACTGAGCATCAGTGATGGGTTGGCCTGCGGCTAACCCATCCTACGGGCTTAATCCAACGCACGCGCCAGCTGAATCAACTCGGCGCGCCAGGCTGCTGCAGCCGGCAGAGCCAGAAAATACGGATTAAGCAGCGACTCACGCGCCTCATAGGTCAACACTTCGCCCTTGAGCGTCAACACTTCACCGCCCGCCCCTTCCAATACGCCCTGTGCCGCTGCGGTGTCCCATTGCGAGGTCGGCGCCAGGCGCGGGTAGCAATCGGCATTGCCTTCGGCCAGCTGACAGAACTTCAGCGAACTGCCGACATTGGCCAGTTGCAAATCACCAAAGCGCTCGCTCAAGCCAGCCAGCAAAGCCTCCTGCGCCGGGCTGGAATGACGCCGGCTGGCGACCAGGGTAAAGGCTTCCTGCGGCGCCAGGCGCACGCTGATCGGCTCAGCCTTGCCCGCTTTATCCTCTCGCCAGGCGCCCAGACCGGCACCGCCGTAATAGCACTGGCCGGTGGCCGGAATGCCCACCACGCCAAACACCACGCGGCCCTGCTCGATCAGCGCGACGTTGACGGTGAACTCTTCGGAGCCGGCGATAAATTCCTTGGTGCCATCCAGCGGGTCGACCAGCCACCAGCGGCTCCACTGCCCGCGCTCGCTCAGGGCAATATCCGCTGCCTCTTCGGAAAGCACCGGAATATCTGCGGCAAGGGCCAACAGGCCGTCATTAAGAATATGGTGCGCAGCCAGATCGGCCGCTGTCACCGGCGAGGCGTCAGCTTTTTCATTGACCGTCACATCGGCGCGCCAATGCGGCAGCGTCGCCGCGCCAGCCTGACGCACCAGTTCAATCACAGCGGGAATCAGCGGATGGCTCATGGCTTAAAGATCCCACGCTGAGTCAGTACATCGCGGGCCAGGTACAACGCCGCCAGGGCGCGACCTTCGGTAAATTGCGGGTGCTGAATCAGGCTCGACAGCTCGCGCAGGCTGGTCTGGTCGACACGCATCGGCTCCGGCTCATCGCCCGGCAGGCGCTCTTCATAGAGATCAGAGGCCAGCACCACCTGAATCTTCTGGCTCATATAGCCCGGTGACAGGCTCAGCTCGGCCAGCAGCTCCAGCTGACGCGCACCAAAGCCGGCTTCTTCCTTCAGCTCACGGTTGGCCGCCACCAACACGTCCTCACCCGGTTCAATCAGCCCTTTTGGCAGTGACAACTGGTAGTCATCGGTGCCGCCGCAGTATTCCTCGACCAGCAGGGCGTGCTCGGCATCGACCATCGCCACCACCATCACCGCACCATAACCTGCGCCCTTGCCCACCAGTCGCTCATAGGTGCGCTCCACGCCATTGCTGAAGCGCAGCTGCAGCTCCTCAACGCGGAACAGGCGGCTGCTGGCGACAATTTCGCGAGCGAGTACGGTGGGTTTCTGACGCATGGGGCGGCTCCTGGGCAGGACATAGCGGGTTATCATAGCGCGGCTTTTCCTATTATCTGCGTAGGAGATTGCGCGATCACGACGCCCACGGCGCAAATCGCGACCGCCTGCGCATCTACCAGAAGAACTGCGCATGCCTGCCTTGCCCTGGAACGCCATCGACACCGTCCTGCTGGATATGGACGGCACCCTGCTCGACCTGCACTTCGACAACCACTTCTGGTTGCAGCACCTGCCGCAGCGCTATGCCGAGCTGCATGGCGTCAGCCGCGCGCTGGCTGAGGCCGAGCTGCTGCCGCTGTTTCGCGAGCACGCCGGCACCCTCAACTGGTACTGCACGGATTTCTGGAGCCGCGAGCTGAACCTGTCGATCCGCGACCTCAAGCGCGAAGTGGCACACCTGATAGCCCTGCGCCCGGACGCCGACACCTTTATTCAGGCCCTGCGCACCGCCGGCAAACAGGTGGTCATGATCACCAACGCGCACCGCGATTCGCTGTCGCTAAAGCTGGAACGTATCGAACTGGCGCCCTACTTCGACCGACTGATCAGCTCCCACGACTATGGTTTCCCCAAGGAAGACCAGCAGTTCTGGCACGCCCTGCAGCAGGACATCCGCTTCGAGTCTGCGCGTAGCCTGTTTATCGATGACAGCCTGCCAATCCTGCGCAGTGCCGGACGCTTCGGCGTCGGCCACCTGCTCGCCGTGCGCCAGCCGGATAGCCAGGCGGGGCCGAAGGACACCGAGGAGTTTGCCGCGGTGGAGGATTATCGGGAGTTGTTGCGCAACCTGGATGGGAGCGACTGATGATGTGTGGGAGGGGCTTTAGCCGCGACGGTCGCCGCTGAAGCGCCTCCCACAGGTGTCACCTACTCGGGAATACGCAGCACCTGCCCCGGATAGATCTTGTCCGGGTGGCTGAGCATCGGTTTGTTGGCTTCAAAGATTTTCGGGTAGGCATTGGCGTTGCCGTATTCGGCCTTGGCAATCGCGCTGAGGGTGTCGCCCTTCTTCACCGTGACAAAACGTGCCGCCGGGGCCGGCGTGGTTACACTGATATGGTCTTCCACTTCGGCCACGCCAGCGACGTTGCCCAGGGCCAGCAGAATTTTCTCCTTCTCTTCCTGACTGGCCACCTCGCCACGGGCGATGACTTTCTCGCCCTCGACGCTGACCTGGATATTCGGATTCCCCAAGCCCACCTTGGCCACATGCGCGGTCAGTGATTCGGCCGCCTGGGCCTCCTGGCCGACCAGCGACTCCCAGAGTTTGGTCCCGGCTTCTTTAACAAAGGCAAACAGACTCATAAGGCTTCCTCTTGATTCCTTGGAAAGTGGCCGGGCACACCGCCCGGAGCCAGAAGTCTAGACCCTGATTCGTGACAAAGGTGCCAGGCGCAGCACTGTCGCTGCAGGCCGCGCCCTAGGCCGTATTCAGCGCCAGGAAGCGTTTCACGTCCTGCTAGAATCGGAAAAACTCAGGGCGTTGAAGGATTCATCGTGGATATCAAACAGCTGAAGTTCCTCATCGCCCTGGATGAAACCCGCCACTTCGGCCAGGCCGCCGCGCGCTGCCATATCACCCAGCCAACCCTGTCGATGCGCCTACGTCAGCTGGAAGACGAGCTGGGCCTGGAGCTGGTCCGGCGTGGTCAGCGTTTCGAGGGTTTCAGTGCCGAGGGTGAGCGCATTCTGGCCTGGGCGCGCAGCCTGATGGCCGCGCACGATGGCCTGTATGCCGAAGCGGCCGCCTGCCGTGGCCAGCTGGTCGGCACTCTGCGTCTGGGCGTAGTGCCGCTGGCCGGCTTTGATCCGATGCGCCTGGTGCAGTTTTTTGCTGAGCAGCATGCCGGGCTGCGCTTCCAATTGTTTGCCCTGAGCAGCGAGGAAATTCTCGAACTTCTGGGGCGTAATCAGCTCGACCTCGGCTTGTCCTACCTCGACCGCCTCAACCCGGAGCATTTCGACAGCCTGGAGCTGGCGGAAACGCGCATGGGCCTGCTGTATGACCGTCGGCATTTCCACTTCACCCGCCCGGCGCTGCGCTGGGAAAGCCTGATCGACCTGCCGTTGGGCCTGCTCTCGGCCGGCATGCATTTTCGCCAATCCATCGACCACAGCTTCCGCTCCCGTGGCCTGACGCCCAACCCACGGCTGGAAACCGATGCTGTGCATCAACTGCTGCAAGCGGTCAGTGCCGGGTTGTGCTGCGCGATCATGCCGCTCAACGGCGGCCTGGCCGAGTTCACCGAGCACCTGGCGCTAACGCCCATCGAAGACGCCCACACCCTCGCCCCGCTGGGCCTGATCCTGCGCCGCAGCGCGCCGCGCTCGGCCCTGGCCGAGGCCTGCTTTGCCGAAGCGCACAAGCTGCTGGCCACGGCTGCGAGCTGAAAGGCCCGGACTTGAGGCCTTGATAGACAGCATCGATCACTAGATCGGCAACAGCGATTAGACGCATCGGCAGCAGCGGCCTAGGCTGGCGCAATCACCTCGTCGCCGGGATGCCTTGCCCATGCCACGTCACGCGCCTACCCGCCCGCCTCTAAGCGCGCCAGCCTTGCTGCCTGCGCCCACCTATCACTATGTCGAACTGGCGGAAAGCCAGCAGGACGGCCAAGCCCCGCTGGCCAGCGAGACGGCGCTGGCGATCAGCTATAACGGCATCAGCCACAGCGTGATGATGGTCTCGCCCAGCGACCTTGAAGACTTTATCTACGGTTTCAGCCTGAGCGCCGACCTGATCGATAGCTTCGATGAGATCTACGATATCCGCCTGCAGCAGCACGACAGCGCCATCAGCGCCGAGGTGCAGGTCAGCAACCGCGCCTTCTGGGCGCTCAAGCAGCAGCGCCGCACCCTGGCCGGCAACAGCGGTTGCGGCCTGTGCGGGGTCGAAGCGCTGGAACAAGCACTGCCGCAATTGCCCAGCCTCACGCCCAGTCCCCTGCCGGCAGCCGCCCACTTACAAGGTTTGCGTACGCGAATTCAGGCCGTACAAACGATGGCCCGCCACAGCGGCGCTGTGCATGCGGCGCTGTTTGTTGATGAACAGGGGCAGATCCGCCTGTGCCGCGAAGACATCGGCCGGCATAACGCCCTCGACAAGCTGCTCGGCGCCTTGCATCGCGCAGATGACGACCCGCGCCAGGGCTTTGCCGTGGTCACCAGTCGCTGCAGCCTGGAGCTGATCCACAAGGCCCTGCGCGCCGGCATCGGTACCTTGGTCAGCCTGTCCGCGCCGACCACCCTCAGCGTGCAGTGGGCGCGCCAGCACAACCTCAACCTGATCCATCTGCCCCAGCACAGCGCACCACGGGTTTACAGCCCGGCCGCATCCGGAGTCGCCCAGCCATGAGCCTGCAACCGATCAATCCACGCTACAAACCCTACAAAGGGGCTGCCGCTGGCTGGGGTGCACTGAACGCCGTGACCCGCTTCTGGCTGGACAGCAAACAGCCGTTCAAGAACCTGCGTGCCCTGCTCAAGACCAACCAGCACGGCGGTTTCGACTGCCCCGGCTGTGCCTGGGGTGATTCGCCGGAAGACGGGCGGATCAAGTTCTGCGAGAACGGCGCCAAGGCGGTTAACTGGGAAGCCACCAAACGCCGGGTGGACGCGGCTTTCTTCGCCCGTTACAGCGTCAGCCAACTGCGTGAACAAAGCGATTACTGGCTCGAATACCAGGGCCGCCTGACCGAACCGATGCGTTATGACGCCACCAGCGATCACTACCAACCGATTAGCTGGGACGCCGCCTTCGCCCTGATCGCCGAGCATTTAAAGGCGCTGGAAAGCCCCAATCAGGCCGAGTTCTACACCTCCGGCCGCGCCAGTAACGAAGCGGCCTACCTGTATCAGCTGTTCGTCCGCGCCTTTGGCAGCAACAACTTCCCCGACTGCTCGAACATGTGCCACGAAGCCAGCGGCGTGGCCCTCGGGCAAAGCGTGGGCGTCGGCAAGGGCAGTGTGACCTTCGCCGACTTCGAGCACAGCGATGCGATCTTCGTGCTTGGGCAAAACCCCGGCACCAACCACCCGCGCATGCTTGAACCGCTGCGCGAGGCAGTTAAACGCGGCGCCCAAGTGGTGTGCTTTAACCCGCTGAAGGAGCGCGGTCTGGAGCGCTTTCAGCATCCGCAACATGCGCTGGAAATGCTTAGCAACGGCTCCGAGCCACTGAACACCGCGTTCTTCCGCCCGGCGTTGGGCGGTGATCTGGCAGCCCTGCGCGGCATGGCCAAATTCCTCCTGCAGTGGCACCGTGAAGCGCTGACTAATGGCGAGCCGGCGGTGTTCGACTTGGCGTTTATCGCGGAACACACCCACGGCGTGGACGACTATCTAGCGCTGCTGGACGCCAGCAGCTGGGAGTCGCTGGTCGAGCAATCCGGCCTGAGTCTGGACGAGTTGCAACACGCCGCCCTGCTCTACCGCCGTGCCGAGCAGGTGATCATCTGCTGGGCCATGGGCATCACCCAGCACCACAACTCGGTGGCAACCATTCAGGAGATCGTCAATCTGCAACTGCTGCGCGGCAACCTCGGCCGCCCCGGCGCTGGCCTGTGCCCAGTGCGCGGCCACAGCAACGTGCAGGGCGATCGCACCATGGGCATCAATGAGCGCCCGTCGGCGGCTTTTCTCGATGCGCTGGAGCAACGCTTTAACTTCCAAGTGCCGCGCGCGCAGGGCCACAACACCGTCGAGGCGATCAACGCCATGCTCGACGGTCAGGCCAAGGTGTTTATCGGCCTGGGCGGCAACTTTGCCCAGGCCACTCCGGACAGCCCGCGCAGCCATGCCGCACTAAGCCGCTGCGCGCTGACCGTGCAGATCAGCACCAAGCTCAACCGCAGCCACCTGACCACCGGAGCCGACGCGCTGATTCTGCCGTGCCTGGGCCGCACCGATATCGACCAGCAGGCCGGCGGCCCGCAGGCGGTGACCGTGGAAGATTCGTTCAGCATGATCCACGCGTCCTATGGCCAACTCCAACCGCTGTCGGCGCAAATGCGTTCCGAGCCGGCGATCATCGCCGGTATCGCCAAGGCCACCCTGGGCAACCATCCGGTGGACTGGGACGCGCTGATTGCCGATTACCGGCACATCCGCGAACTGATTGCCGAGACCATTCCCGGTTTCAGCGATTTCAACCAACGCCTGCAGCACCCCGGCGGTTTCTACCTGGGCAACGCCGCTGCCGAACGGCGCTGGCTGACCGCCAGCCACAAGGCCAACTTCAAAGCCAACCCGCTGCCCGCCGACCTGCTGCCGCCGCAGGTGCGCAGCAGCGGGCAAACGCCGGACCTGATCCTGCAGACCCTGCGCTCCCACGATCAGTACAACACCACCATCTATGGTCTGGATGACCGTTACCGTGGGGTCAAAGGCCAGCGCCAGGTACTATTCGTCAATGAGGCGGACATTCTGCGCCTGGGCTTTCAGCCGGGGCAGCAGGTCGATATCCAGTCCATCTGGGATGACGGCATTGAGCGCAAGGTCGAGGGCTTTACCCTGCTGGCTTTCGACATCCCCGCCGGCCAGGCCGCCGCTTATTACCCAGAGGCCAACCCGCTGGTGCCGTTGCAGAGTTTTGGTGCGGGCAGCTTTACTCCGACCTCGAAGTACGTGGCGATTCGCCTGCAGGCCCATCAGGCCGCTGCGCGCATTCTTTAAGCGAATGTGTGGCGGCGATCACAGCGGCGACCAGCGGCAGGGAATTTTTCGGCAAATCGCCCTCTAAGACTGTGCGCGGACAAATCATCCTTTAGAAACAAAGGCCTAGCTCCGCACACCCATTTAGTCGAGAAGGTCTGCCGTATGCGTACATTATTTTCTGCGCTGGTATTCAGCGCCCTGGCTTCGCCCCTGGCCCTGGCGGGCGATACCGGCAAGGTCGCCATCGGCGGCGGTATTGGTGGTGCCCTGGGCAACGTAATCGGTCAACAGGTCGGTGGCAGTACCGGCGCGGCGATTGGTGCAGGCCTGGGCGGCGCAGCGGGTGGGGTGATTACCGCCCGCGACGGTAACAAGACCGAAGCCGCATTGGGCGGCGGCCTGGGCGCAGCCGGTGGCTCGGTACTGGGTAACAAGGTCGGCGGCAGCACCGGTTCAACCATCGGCGCAGGCCTGGGCGGCGCGGCCGGTGGCGCGCTGGCCAATGAATACGCCGGCGGCAGCGAACGTGATCGCGGCCATTACCATGGCAAGAAACACAAGAAGCATAAAAAGCACAAACACCACTGAGTGCTGACAGCAAAAAGCCGCCTAACAGCGGCTTTTTTGTTTGTGTGGCAAGCGCCTTAGCCGCGACACCAGCCTGGCGGCGCGCAGTTCAAGCGCAGCTACACAGCCGGCTCCATCAGTAGCACCGTCAGCGCCGCCCGCAGGTTCTCGGGAATGCTCGTCGGGCGGTTGCTGCTGCGGTCGACGAAGACATGCACAAAACGTCCGGCCGCGCAGGCTTCGTCTTCATCGGCCTTGAACACCGCCAGCTCGTACTGCACCGAACTGTTGCCCAGCTTGCCGACCCGCAGGCCGATCTCGATGCGCTCGGGGAAGGCGATGGAAGCGAAGTAGTCGCAGCTGGAGCTGACCACGAAACCGACCACCTCGCCGTGATGGATATCCAGGCCACCAACCTCGATCAGGTAGGTGTTCACCGCGCTGTCGAAGAAGCTGTAGTAGGTGACGTTGTTGACGTGACCGTAGACATCGTTGTCATGCCAGCGCGTGGTGATCGGCTGGAAATGCCGGTAATCGCTGCGCAAGTGTTGGGGTTGGCTCATCGGAAATCCTTGAGGTTGGCGAGGCGGCTTAATAGGCCACCTGGGAGGTGGCCAGGGCATGGGCCTCGGTCATTTCCCGTGGGTTGTTCACCAGCAGGCGCTGTTGCTGCATGGCGTCGCGGGCCAGGGTCGGCAGCATGTCTTGCGGCACACCGACATCACGCAGGCGCGTGGGCAGGCCACTGCGTACGCTGAAGTCAGCCAGTGCGCCGATCAACTGCTCGGTCTGCTGCAATACGCTACCCGCACGCAGCTGATCGCCAAGCACCAGCGGTGCCAGCTCGGCATACAGCGGCGCGACCGCATTGGCGTTGAAGCCCAACACATGTGGCAGCACCAAGGCGTTACTCAGGCCGTGGGGAATATGGAAATGCCCGCCCAGCGGATAAGCCAGCGCATGCACCGCCGCCACCGGCGCATTGGCAAATGCCTGACCCGCCAGGCAGGAACCCAGCAACATGGCCTGACGCGCCTCACGGTTGCCACCGTTGTGCACCACTTCATCCAGATTGGCCGCCAGTAGGCGCAGCGCCTCGCGCGCCAACAGGTCGGACAGCGGATTCTTTTTCAGCGCACTGGTGTAGGCCTCGATGGCATGCACCATGGCGTCGATTCCAGTGGCGGCAGTCACCGCCGGCGGCAAGCCGAGGGTCAGCTCGGCATCGAGCAGGGCCAGGTCCGGCAGCAGCAGCGGCGAGACCACGCCCATCTTGGTGGTTTCGCCGGTGGTGATGATGGAAATCTGCGTGACTTCCGAACCGGTACCGGCGGTGGTCGGCACCAGAATCAGCGGCAAACGCTGACCCCGGGCATTACCGACGCCGTAGACCTGCGCCAGCTCCTGGCCACAATCGGGATGGGCCAGCAGCGCCACCAGCTTGGCCACATCCATCGAACTGCCGCCGCCAAAGCCGACGATCAGCTGCGCCTTGAGCGCGCGGGCCTGCTCGACCGCTGCCAGCAGAATGGCCTCGGGCGGGTCGGCGACCACCTGATCGAATACCTCGACGGTCAGCTCGGCACGGGCAAAACCTGGCAGCACCTCATCCAGCAGGCCGAGCTTGCTGATGCCCGGATCGGTGACGATCAGCACCCGTTGCGCGCCGCGCTCGCGGCACAGCTCGGCCAGACGCTGGGATGCACCGATCTCGCACAGAATCTGCGCCGTGGTGGCAAAGCTAAAGGGCAGCATGGGAGTGATCCTCTTGTTGTAATGATTGGCTCGCGCCGCAGCGTGGCTTGCACCCACGCTACGCGCTTCGCTCAGAAGGCGAAACTCGCCTCATCCATGGCCATCAGGCAGTCGGCACCGCCCAGCAGGGACTCGCGATGAGCGCTGGCCCGAGGCAACACCCGGCGCAGGTAGAAGTCGGCCGACTGCAACTTGGCCTGGTAGAACGCCGCTTCGCCATTGCCCGCCTCCAGGGCATCCTGCGCCCGCGCCGCCGCCTGCAGCCAAAAACCGGCCAGCAGCACATAGGCTGAATACTGGAGAAAATCCACCGAAACCGCGCCGATCTCCTGCACATCGCGCTGGCTGGCGGCAATCACCGCGCTGCTCAGCTCACGCCACTCGCCCAGACGCGCCTGCACCGTTTGAGCCAGCGCGGCCAGCGCCGGGCGGCCAACCTGAGCGTCGCACAGCGCGCTGAACTCGGCCTGCAGTGCCGACAATTCCGCACCGCCGTCACCAAGCACCTTACGGCGGATATAGTCCAGCGCCTGAATGCCGTTGGTACCCTCATACAACTGGGTAATACGGCTGTCGCGCATCAGCTGCTCAATACCCCACTCGCGGATAAAACCGTGGCCGCCATACACCTGCACCGCATGGCTGGCGACTTCCTGGCCCATATCGGTAAAGAAGGCTTTGACGATCGGAATCAGCATCGCCGCGCGCTTGCCGGCGGCCTTGCGCGCGGCGGCGTCCGGATGGCCGTGCTCAAGGTCGAGCTGGCGCGCGCAGTAGACGGCGAGCATGCGGCTGCCTTCGACCAGGCTCTTCTGCGTCAGCAGCATGCGCCGCACATCGGGGTGAACAATAATCGGATCAGCGGCCTTGCCCGGCTCAGCCGGCCCGCTCAGCGCGCGCGACTGCAGGCGCTCGCGGGCATAGCGCAGTGCGCCCTGGAAGGCCGCTTCGCCGATGCCTAAGCCCTGCAAACCGACCTGAAAGCGCGCGTCGTTCATCATGGTGAACATGCAGGCCAGGCCCTGGTTGGCTTCACCGATCAGCCAGCCGGTGGCGCCGTCAAAGTTCATCACGCAGGTGGACGCGCCTTTGATACCCATCTTGTGCTCGATGGCGCCGCAGGAAAGCGCATTATGCTCGCCCGGCGTGCCATCGGCGGCGGCGATAAATTTCGGTACCAGCAGCAGGCTGATGCCCTTCACTCCAGCCGGTGCATCCGGCAAACGCGCGAGCACCAGATGAATGATGTTTTCCGAAAGGTCCTGCTCGCCGCCACTGATAAAGATCTTGCTGCCGCTGACCTTGAAGCTGCCGTCCGCCTGCGGCTCAGCCTTGGTGCGCAGCAGGGCCAGGTCGGTGCCGGCCTGCGGTTCGGTGAGGCACATGGTGCCGGCCCATTGGCCACTGACCAGTTTGTGCAGGTAGGTGTCTTTCAGCGACTCGCTGCCGTGCTTGTACAGCGCCAGCACCGCGCCTTCGGTGAGCCCGGAATACACCCGGAATGACAGCGAGGCGCCCATCAGCATCTCGTGAAAGTTGCACGCAAGCATCTGCGGCAGCGCCTGACCGCCGTATTCGCTCGGCCCGGTCATACTCGCCCAGCCGTTATCGACATATTGCTGATAAGCCTCGGCAAAGCCGTCCGGCGTGCGCACCTGGCCATCACTCAGCTGGCAGCCCTGCTCGTCGCTGTTGCGATTGAGCGGCGCCACCACCTCGGCGGCGTAACGTGCGCCCTCCTCCAGCACGCCGTCGATCAGCTCGCGGTCAAGGCCGTTGCCGAGCAGCTCACAGTGGCCACTGATATCGAACAGTTCGTGCAGCACAAAGCGCATATCGCGCAGCGGAGCCTGATAACTCATACCCGGCCCTCCTGCACGTCAGCAAAGCGCTGGCCGTTGCTGGCCAGTTTTTCAATCAGGCGCGCCGGCAGCCAGTGCTCACCGAACGCCGCCTGCAGCGCCTTCAAACGGTCATGAATCGCCGCCACACCCTGGCTATCCGCCCAGCTCATCGGCCCGCCTTTGTCGGCGGGGAAGCCGTAGCCGTTTAGGTAGACCAGATCGATGTCGTGGCTGTTGGCGGCGATGTTCTCTTCGAGGATTTTTGCGCCCTCGTTAACCAGCGCAAGCAGGCAGCGCTCGAGAATCTCCGACGGGTCAATGTCGCGGCGCGTGAAGCCCAGCTGCTCGGATACCTGCAGCACCAGCGCATCCACTTCAGGATCGTGCTCGGCCTGGCGACTGCCTTCGGCGTAGCGGTAATAACCCATGCGCGCCTTCTGGCCGAACCGACCAAGGCCGCACAGGCGGTTATCCACCTGCACCGCCGGATCATCCTGGCCCTTGCCGGCCAGCTCGCGGGCGCGCCATTCCAGGTCGATGCCGACCACGTCATACATGCGGAACGGGCCCATGGCGAAACCAAAGCCCTGCAACGCGGCGTCGACCTGATGCGGATAAGCCCCTTCGAGCAGCAGCATGCGCGCCTCGCGGACATAGGTGTGCAGCATGCGGTTGCCGATAAAACCGTCGCAGTTACCCGCCACCACGCTGACCTTGCCGATACGCTGACCCAGGGCCAGTGCCACGTCCAATACCGCCGGCGCGGTTTTGGCGCCACGCACGATTTCCAGCAACTTCATGATGTGCGCCGGGCTGAAGAAGTGCAGGCCGAGCACGTCCTGCGGGCGTTTGGTCACGGCGGCAATCGCGTCGATATCTAGCGCCGATGTGTTGCTGGCGAGGATAGCACCGGGCTTCAGGGTGGCATCCAGCGTACGGAAGATCTGCTGCTTGAGTTCAAGGTTCTCGTACACCGCTTCGATCACCAGATCGGCATCCGCCAGCGCGGCGTAGTCGCCCACCGGGGTGACGCAGGCGAGGCGCGCGGCCGATTGCTCGGCGCTGATCCGCCCCAGCTTGAGGTTGTGGGCATTGGTCTCGGCCACCACCTGCATGGCCTGCTCGAGCATCTGCGGGTTGTTGTCCAGCCACAGCACCTGAATGCCGGCGTTGGCCAGGCTCATGACGATACCGCGACCCATGGTGCCCGCGCCGATCACGGCGGCCTGTCGAACCTCGAATGCCTTGCTCATGCCCACTCCTCTGATTGGTGCTGAATGAAATGCCTGTGCTGCAAAGAAAATTCGCCAGCCACCTTAAGCAAGGCGCTACTATTTTTGAAATTTAGTCTTGTGATAAGTCGTATTCAGCATATGAATTTCTCTACCTTCGATCTCAACCTGCTGCGCGTGTTCGATGCGCTGATGCGTGAGCAGAACGTTTCCCGCGCGGCCGAGCGCCTGGCCCTGAGTCAGCCGGCGGTGAGCAACGCACTGAATCGCCTGCGCGAACTGCTCGATGACCCGCTGCTGGTGCGGGTGGGCCGCAGCATGCAGCCCACGCCGCGCGCCCAGGCGCTGGAAACGCCGATCCGCGCGGCCCTGCAGCAACTGGAACAGAGCCTGAGTGCCGGCGACGTATTCGACCCGGCCAGCAGCCGTCAGCACTTCAGCATCGCCGTCACCGACTATGTCGAGCTGATCTGCATGCCGCGTCTGCTTGAACAACTCAGCCAGCAAGCCCCCGGCATGCGCATCGACATTCGCCACCTGAGCCCCAGCCTGCCGGCCGAAGCGCTGGACAAGGGCGAGTTGGACCTGGTGCTGGGGCGTTTCGAGGACATCCCTGCGCGCTTTGCCCGCCAACACTGGATGAGCGAAACCCTGCAACTGGCGCTGCGCCGCGACCATCCGCTGGGCAACCAACCGATGGACCTGCCGACCTTTCTGCAGCTGCGCCACCTGTGGGTACACGGCGGTCAGACGCGCGGCATGGTCGACCAATGGTTGGGCGAACAGGGCCTGTGCCGGGAGATTCGCTACACCACGCCCAATTACCTGCAGGCCGCGCATATCGTCGCCAGCAGTGAACTGGCTGCCGTGCTGCCGACCCAGCTGGCGCGCCACTTTGCACGCCTGCTGCCGCTGCAACTGTTCGAGCTGCCGTTCGCCCTCGGCCCGTTTCACCTGGAAATCGTCAGCCTGGCCCAGCGCCAACGTGACCCGGCGCTGCATTGGCTGATTGAACAGATCCAGCAGATCGATCAGCGCTGATCACCCGGCAGTCGCACAAAGCCTTCCTATACTGACGGCTACTGTCGTGCGGTCGTGGGGGATCAATCATGCTGAAATCGGCGTTGGCACTGCTGTTGGTGCTGCTGGGCACACTGGCGCAGGCCCAGAATCTGGAGATCGTGCTGCTCGATAATCAGGGCAAACCGCTCAGTGACGCCGTGCTGTGGATCGAACCCGGTCCGGCGCAAAGCCAACCCGCCACGGCGGTAATGGACCAGCAGAAGCGCCAGTTCACCCCCTATGTTCTGCCCGTACAGGTCGGCACCACGGTGAGCTTCCCCAATTCCGACCCGATCAACCACCACGTCTACTCCTTCTCGCCGGCCAAGCGTTTCGAGCTGCGCCTGCACCAGCAGAAGGCCGCACCACAGGAGATGCGCTTTGACCAGCCCGGCCTGGTTACCCTGGGCTGCAATATCCATGACTGGATGCTCGGTTTTATCCTGGTACTCGACACCCCCTGGTTTACCCAGACTGACGAGCAGGGCAAGGCCCACCTGACCTTTGATGCAGCCGCCGGGCAAACCCTGCAGCTCTGGCACCCGCGCATCGCCGATCCGCAGGAAGCCCTGAGCCGTGCCGTGCCCAGCGACGGCACCTTGACCTGGCAACTGACCGGCACGCTGAAACGCGACCCACGACCGAAAGCACCCGCCTTGCGTCCACAGGGTAAAGGCGGCTACGTGCCATGACCCTGCGCGGCAAGATTCTCGGCTTCTTTCTGCTGCTGTTGCTGGCGGTAATGGTGCTGCTACTGGCACTGGTTTACCGCTCCACGTATCAGCACACCCTGAGCCAGGTGGCCGGACAACTGAACTTCGCCCATGCGGTGTTGAGCAATGAGCTGCAGAGTCGCCGTCAGGCGCAGAGCGCCATGGCCGATCTGATCGCCAAGGACTTCACCCTGCTCGGTGAAATCGCCGACCTGATCGCCAGCCCGCAGCAGGAAGCGCAATCGCTGTCCGCCGCGCTGGAATCGTTTGCCTCACGCAGCCAGGCCAGCTTTGCCTTGGTCAGTGCGCCCGAGGGGCTGATTCTCGCGGGCACCAGCGGTGAACTGCTGCCGGGCGCACAATTGCCCTGGAACGACCTGCTCAACGCAGACGATGCACAGAGCAAAGAACGCCTGGTGGTATTTGGTGAACGGGTACTGCATATCAACGCCACACCAATCTTCGCCCCGCGCCCCAACCTGATGGGCTGGCTGCTGATGGCTTTTGAGCTGGACGATCAGGCCACCGCGCACCTGGCCCGACTCAGCGGCGCCGATGTCGCGTTGCTCGACGGCAGCCCTGGCCAGTACCGGGTACTGGCCAGCAACCTGCAGGCACTGCCAAGGGCTGAACTGGCTGGCCAGTTACTGACGAATGCTGAAGGGGTATTTCGTTTTGAATTACAGGGCCTGGAGCAGGTGGCCCTGCGTGCGCCGCTGATCGGCACCAGTAGCGAATTGCAGGTGCTGCTGATGCGCTCGCTGTCCGCTGAGCTGGCCGATTACCAGCCACTGCAATGGCAGCTGGCAGCCATCTTCGCCATCGCCCTGCTGCTAGCCGGACTCGGCGCGCTATGGATCGCCAATACCGTCAGCCGGCCGCTGAGTCAGATGGTCGACAACGTGCGGCGCATCGCCAGCGGCGACTATCAGGTACCAATGGAAACGCAGGCGAGCGGCGAAGTCGGCTTGCTCGCCCGTGAATTTGTCGCCATGCAGCAGGGCATTGCCGAGCGCGAAACCACCATCAGCTTTCTCGCTTACCGCGACCCGCTGACCGAACTGGCCAACCGCAACCGCTTTGTTGCCGAGCTGCAACAGGCTTTGCAGCAGTGCCCGCCAGAGGCTGGCGTCGCCGTGCTGCTGATGGACCTGGATAACTTCAAGGACCTTAACGACACCCTCGGCCACGACGCCGGTGACCAGCTGCTCTGCCTGCTCGCCGCCCGCCTGCAAACGCTGCTACGCCCCGGCGAGCAACTGGCGCGCCTCGGTGGTGACGAGTTTGCCTTGCTGATCAGCCCCTGCCAGCCAGGCTGGCTGATCCCTGCCGCCGAGCATTACCGCACAGCCCTGCACGAGCCATTCGCCGTACGCGGGATCAGCATGACCCTCAACGCCACGATTGGCATCGCCCTGTATCCGGATCATGGCGAAAGCGCCGGCAGCCTGCTGCAGCATGCCGAGGTGGCGATGTACCTGGGCAAACAGCAACGTTCACCCTACGCCCTCTACCGCCCGGAGCTGGACCGCCACAGCCTGCTGCGCCTGGCGCTGATGAGCGAGCTGAAAGGCGCGGTGGAGGGCGGACAGCTCAGCCTGTACTTCCAGCCGAAACTGAATATCCGCGCGCGCAGCCTGTATGGCGTGGAATGCCTGGTGCGCTGGATTCACCCGGTACACGGGTTTATTCCGCCGGACGAATTTATCCCCTTGGCCGAACAGACCGGCAACGTCTGCGCCCTGACCCGCTGGGTGGTACGCACCGCCGTGACACAAAGCCGCGCCTGGCAGGAACAGGGGCTGGAACTGAAGACGGCGATCAATATCTCCGCACTGGATCTGGCCGACCCCGGCTTTGCTGGCTTTATCGCCGCGCAACTGGCCGAACAGGGCGTGCCGCCATCCGCCCTGATTGTGGAAATCACTGAAAGCGCAGTGATGGCTGACCCGGAACTGGCCATGGGGCAATTGCAGGAATTGTGCGAGTTGGGCGTGAAACTGTCGATCGACGACTACGGCACGGGTTACTCAAGCATGGCCCAGCTCAAGCGCCTGCCGGTACATGAGCTGAAGATCGACAAGTCCTTCGTGCTGGACCTGCTGAGCAACCCTGATGACGACATCATCGTCCGCTCGACCATCGAACTGGGCCACAACATGGGTCTGAAGATCGTCGCCGAAGGGGTGGAAACCGAGGCCATCCTCGACCGCCTGGATCAGCTCGGCTGCGATATCGCCCAAGGCTACTTGCTGAGCAAACCGCTGCCACCCGCCGCGTTTGCCAGCTGGCTGGAGAACTGCCAGTGGCACTTACCCACTACATCTACTGAAGGCGCTGCTCGCCAACCGCTACCACCGGGCAATTAACAATAATCCCACTGGCTCTCACACTGACCAAGCCTTGCTCCTGCGCTTGCAACACGGCATCAGCCGAACGCAACGGGCTGCCTGGCGTACCACTCAACCAGCGCACCTCATAGACATGCCACAACGGGCTGTAGGCCGTGTCCTGGTTATCCCCACCTAACGGCAGCGGGATAGACGGGAACACACTGGCCTGGCTGTCATCAACAAATTTGTAGACCCGATCATAAGTCGCCAACGGGTGCGGGCCGGGCATGTCGGGCAACGCATTAGCCAGTCGCGGCACGTAGTTGGCCTGCATCACTTTTGCCATCTGCGCATCCGAAATATCGGTGGTCAGGTAGTAAACCTGCTCGCCGTTGTACCAACCCGGCAACACCGGCAGGCTCATATGAGTGAAATGCGAACTGCCACAACCGCTCAACAACAGGGTTAACAACGACAAACCAAGCAAAGCACGCATGCACAGCTCCCTTAGACTTTTCCAGTGATCAGGCCAGTAGAGTCTGATTGTCCGGCGTTATTACAGATTCAGACATAACCCGCCTTGGCCCGTGCCAACAGCACGACGGTACAGGCATAGCTGTCGCCAGTAAGCGCCTTAAAAATTCAACACGCACAAAAAAGGCCGCTGCCGATCATCTTGATCAGCAGCGGCCCGGGAAAACGGTGGGGCGCAGGTTAAAACGCGTTATCACCAATCAACATGCCGTGCACAACCATATAGGTCTTGCGCCCGGACTGCAGAGTCAGTGGGCTGCGCTCGGCAATGACCCAGCCTTTGGCCAGCAGTTTGTCGATATGCGCCCGCAGCTCTGGCAGGTAGCGTTGCTCTTGCTGAAGCGATTCCATTCTTTTCATCCTCTAGAGGACTCCTTTGCGACAGCAGCCAGGTATACCGGCCCGTTCATCCGTGAAAGCTGTCACAAAAGCATAGTGGCCCTATGCCTGCTTCTAAAGCGGCAAATGGCCACATCTCTGTAGGCATAACACGCCAAGCAGCTATAGCGTTTGGCTTACATTGTTTGGCAGTTTAGACCGCTGTGGCTGTGCTGGCAGATTCGCCGACATGCGGTGAACTGAACTCCAGGTATCCGTCCTCAACCTTGCCGTAACGCAGCAGCGCCAGGTCCAGCAGGTAGTTCTGGTAGAGCTTCCACGGCGCGCGATCCCCCTGGCTGGGAATCTTGTCAGCAGCGCGTTTGATATAGCCGGAGGCCAGGTCAAGGAACGGCGCATTCTTGACCTGCCGCGCCGTGTCGCGCGGGGTGCATTGGCGCATGCCATTGGCATCCATATGGTTGATCAGGCGGCAGAAGTATTCGCTGGAGAGGTCCGCTTTGAGCGTCCAGCTGGCGTTGGTGTAGCCCAGCACCACGGCGGCATTGGGCAGGTCACGCAGCATGATGCCGCGATAGCCCATGCTCTTGGACGCGTCAAACGGCTGCCCGTCGACCGTCACCTGCATACCGCCAAACAGCTGCAACTCCAGGCCGGTGGCACTGATGATCACATCCGCCGACAGCTCCTGCCCCGACTTCAGGCGGATGCCCTTGGCGGTAAAGCCATCGATATGCTCGGTGACCACCGAGGCCTTGCCATTGCGCAGCACCTTGAACAGATCGCCATTGGGCACCGCACACACCCGTTCATCCCAGGGTTTGTAGCGCGGGCTGAAGTGGCGCATGTCGAAATCCTTACCCAACTGATGCCGCGCCAACCCGAGCAACGCCTTGCGCACCAGGTTGGGGAACGCCTTGGCAAGCTTATAGAAGCCCAGCTGTATCGCCACCTGACGGGTGCGCGCCAGACGATAGACCCAGGTTTCCGGCAAGAACTTGCGCAGCACGTCAGAGATCGGATCACCCTGCGGCAGGCTCACCACATAGGTCGGTGAGCGTTGCAGCATGGTCACGTGCCTGGCCTTGTCGGTCATCGCCGGCACCAGGGTCACGGCCGTGGCGCCGCTGCCGATGACCACCACGTTCTTGCCGCTGTAATCGAAGTTTTCCGGCCACAGCTGCGGGTGGATAAAGTCGCCCTTGAATAGTTCGCGACCTTTGAACTCGGGGGTGTAGCCTGCTTCGTAGCGGTAATAGCCGGTGCACATCAGCAGGTGCTGACAACTCAGTTTGATCGGCTCCGATTCATCGCCGCGCTGCACCTGCAGGGTCCAGGTGGCGCGCTCGCTGCACCAGTCAGCCTTGAGCACCTTGTGGCGGAAGCGGATCTTTTCCTGAATACCGTTTTCCTGGGCCGTTTCCTCGATGTAGCTGCGGATCGACGGGCCGTCGGCAATCGCCAGCGGATTGGTCCAGGGTTTGAAGTTGTAGCCGAGGGTGAACATGTCCGAGTCGGAACGGATGCCCGGGTAACGGAACAGATCCCAGGTACCGCCCAGGGCTTCCCGACCTTCGAGGATGGCGAAGCGCTTGCCGGGGCAGTGTTTCATCAGGTGATAGGCCGCACCGACACCGGACAAGCCGGCACCGATGATCAAGACATCCAGATGTTCGACAGACATGGGGGGCTCCTAAGGCTTCTTCTTATGGCTGCAGATCGATGCATCGATCTGTGATGCCCGCCAGATTCACCCCCAATAGCGCGTTTGTCATCCAACCTTTAGTGGTGTGATCAGGCGCAAGCTGACCACAGTTATGGCTGAAGAATGACCAGAGCGCTCAACAACCTACCCAGCGATCAGAAACGGTTGCGCAACACCACTTCGTTGTACGGCAGTTTGCCGATGCGCGGCTTGGGTTCAATGGTCTTCTTGCCGACGGCGACCATCAGGGCGATGACATGGTTTTCAGGTAGGTTGATCAGCTTGGCTACGGCATCGAAATCGAAACCATCCATCGGGCAGGAGTCGAGGCCTTTGCCGCGTGCGGCGAGCATCAGGGTCTGCGCCATCAGGCCACAGCTACGCATGGTTTCATCGCGCTGCACCTGCGGTTTGTCGCGGTAGTAGGTGTCGATAGCACCGGCCATATAGGCCTGTACTTCTTGCGGAGCGCCTTCCCAGACGCGGCCGACATCTTCCTGCCAGCTGTCGAGTTTGGCGCACACCACCACCAGCATTGAGGCGTCGGTCACCTGCGCCTGGCCCCAAGCCACATCACGTAGCTGCTGGCGCAGTGCCGGATCGCTGACTTCAACCAAACGCACGTGCTGCAGGTTGAACGCCGATGGCGCGAGCAGCGCCAGCTGCAGCAGTTCATCCTTCTCGGCATCACTCAGAGTAAATGCCGGGTCATAGCCTTTGACGGCGCGGCGGCTGCGGATGGCTTCGTCGATGTGCATGGGCGTTCCTTATATGCAGAGTGTGAAAGAGGGCAATGCTAGGCACTCGGCAGCACGAATGCCAAACGCCATTAACGATAGAAACTATCGAAACAGGCGATGGGAGTGGCCCGCCTGTTAAAATCCGCACCCCGCAAACAGGTCCCGACCATGCAAGCAACCGCCCTTGTCACTCTGCAGCAACACCTGCTCGACGCCCTGACTGCGCCGCCCAGTGAAACTCGCCGGCTGTTTCACGGCAGAGGCCGCTGCTGGCCGGGGCTGGAACAGATCACCGTGGATTGGTTGCAAGGCGTGCTGCTGGTGGCGCTGTTCAAGCCGGTGAGCGATACAGAACTGGCAGCACTGCAGCAGATGCTACTCGACCTCGGCCACTCCACCGCCTGGCAGCAAAGTGGCGCACACAGCCTGTTGCTGCAACTGCGCTACCTGCCGGAAAGCCCCACGCAGTGGCTGCTCGGCGAACCGGTCGAGCACTGGGATATCTGTGAGCATGGCCTGCACTACCGCCTCGACCTGGGCAAAAAGCAAAACAGCGGGCTGTTTCTCGATATGCGCTATGGCCGTCAATGGGTGCAGGCACAGGCAGCGGGCAAACGCGTGCTCAACCTGTTCGCCTACACCTGCGGATTTTCCGTGGCTGCACTGGCCGGCGGCGCGCACCAGGTGGTCAATCTAGACATGGCCAGGGCTGCTCTCAGCCGTGGCCGTGACAATCACCGGTTAAACCAGCACGACCTCAGCCAGGTGGTGTTTCTCGGCCACGACCTGTTCAAATCCTGGGGCAAGGTCAGCAAGTACGGCCCTTATGACCTGATCATCATCGACCCACCGTCGTTCCAGCGCGGCAGTTTCGTGCTGAGCAAGGACTACCCGAAGGTGCTGCGCCGCCTGCCTGAACTGCTGAGTGCGAACGGAGTGGTGCTGGCCTGTAGCAATGAGCCGGAAATAGGCCCGGATTACCTGATCCAGGCCATGGCCGCTGAAGCACCAAGCCTGCGCTTCAGCGAACGCCTGGAAAACCCGCCGGAGTTTCCCGACAGCCAGCCGGACAGCGCTCTCAAGGCCCTGGTTTTTCGCCACGACCAAGGCCTGCATATACCGCACTAGAGGGCTCGCCAGGGCAAACCATGGCGCATTACAAACTGGTCTACAGTTAGGCAACCATCCCTCGCGAGATCATTGCAATGACGCTGAAAACCCTTGGCCTTGCCCTGTCCGCCACCCTGTTACTGGCCGCTTGCGCCAGCAAAACCACGCAACCGTCGCAGTATTCGGGCTTCCTCAGTGACTACTCACAACTGCAGCCTGCACAGTCGGCCAGCGGCGCGCCGGTGATGCGCTGGGTATCGCCGGATTTCAAACCGAAAAACTACCGCTCGGTGCTGGTAGAAAGACCGGTGTTCTACCCTGCACCAACCGCAACTGCACAGGTCAGTCAGCAGACTCTCGACGAAATCGCCCTCTACCTGCAGCAGGCCATGCGCCTTGAACTGGCCGGACGACTGAAGGTTGTCGAATATGCAGATCGCGACACCCTGGTACTGCGCTCAGCCATAACTGCGGTCAACCTGTCGCCGGAAGGGTTGAAAGTCTATGAAGTGGTGCCGATTGCCCTGGTAGCCGCAGCCGCCAGCACCGCCGCCGGCACCCGCGACCTCAACAGCAGTATTTATGTCGAACTAGAAGCCATCGACGGCCGCAACAGCCTGCCGATGACCCGCGTGGTACGCAAGGGCCATGGCCTGCAGCTGGAAAACGACAGCACTCAACTCAGCCTCAAGGACATCAAGCCGGCGCTGGATGAGTGGGCCAAGGATGCGCGTAACTTCAAGCCCTAAGACCTGAGGGCTCAGGCAAAGACAAAGTATTTGCGCACCGTCTCAACAACTTCCCAGGTGCCCTTCATCCCGGGTTCGACGATAAAGATATCGCCGGCGCGCAGGTGAATCGGCGCCTGGCCTTCCGGGGTGATGATGCAATACCCCTCCTGGAAGTGGCAGTACTCCCATTTTTCATAGGCCACCTGCCATTTGCCGGGTGTGCAAATCCAGGTGCCCATGATCTTGCTACCGTCCTCAGAGGTGTAGGCGTTGAGGTTGACGGTGTGCGGCTCGCCGGCGATGCGCGTCCACTTGCAGGCATCCAGCAGCGGAATCGGCTGGGTATCACGCAGTACGGTAATCGGTGACATGGGTGGCCCCTGAGGTCGGTAGAACAACAAACGCCAGCCTAGAACCGCCGCCTTGCCGGGACTGTCCTGAAGTCGACCTGCAACTGCCTGGAAACGCAGCCCCTTCGCCCAGGCTGATGGGCAAACTGCGTGCTACCTTGAAGGGGGCCTGTTGGTTTATTCCCGCCGCTTGCCCGATCCGGAGATGCTTTATGTCCAGTCTTTACCGCTTGGTCACCCGCAGTGATTTTGACGGCCTGGTGTGCGCCGCTCTGCTCAAACACCTCAACTTGATCGACGACATCCTCTTCGTCCACCCCAAGGACATGCAGGACGGCAAAGTGGCGATCACCAGCAATGACATCACCACCAACCTGCCCTATGTGCCTGGCTGCCACCTGGCCTTCGACCACCACCTCAGCGAAACCATCCGCAACCAGCCGGCGAGTAATCACCTGATTGATGCCGATGCGCCTTCGGCGGCGCGGGTGGTGTGGAAGCACTACGGTGGCCACGAGGCCTTCCCACGGGACTGGGACGAAATGATGGAGGCCGTGGACAAGGCTGACGCTGCGCAATTCAGCCGTGACGATATCCTCGACCCGCAGGGCTGGGAGCTGCTCAGCTTTATCATGGATGCGCGCACCGGCCTCGGGCGTTTCCGCGACTTTCGCATCTCCAACTACCAGCTGATGATGCAACTGATCGACTTCTGCCAGACCCACGGCATTGACGAAATCCTCCAACTGCCGGACGTCGATGAGCGCGTGGCGTTGTATCTGGAGCACCAGCGCGAGGCCAAGGCGCAGATCCAACGCTGCGCCACGGTCTACCACAACCTTGTGGTGCTCGATCTGCGCAACGAGGAGACGATCTACGCAGTCAACCGCTTCGTCATCTACGCCCTGTACCCACAGTGCAATATCTCGATCCACGTGATGTGGGGCGTTAAACAGCAGAACACCGTGTTCGCCATCGGCAAATCGATCCTCGACCGCAGCTCCAACACCAATGTCGGCGAACTGTGCCTGAGCTACAACGGCGGTGGCCACGCTAACGCCGGCACCTGCCAGGTGGCCAACGAGGACGCCGAAGCAGCGCTGCGCGAGCTGATTGCCGAGATCACCGCAGACGGTTAGGCCGCAATGAGCCGCAAGCAGGCTGGGCGTAGCCTCAGCTAGAGGGTTAAGCTGTGGCTATGAGCACAGCCCCCTTTATCACGCCGCTTGAATCCAGCCGCACGGATGCGCCCTCGGGCTTGCGCATCGGCGGCGACTGGACGCTGCCTCACTACGCCCGCCTGGAAGCCGAAGTACTGGCGCTGCGCGGCACCCTGAACAAGGCCGCCAGTATCGACCTGCAAGGCCTCGGCGCGTTGGATACCGCCGGTGCCGCGCTGTTGGTGGAGTTGCTCGGCAGTCAGCGCCTGGCGCAACTGGCCCAGGATGCACCCGGCCTGGCCAGCGAGCGCCGCGCGTTGTTGCAGGCAGTGGGCAGCGCGATTGCCGATGCGGGCGATGCCCTGCCAACCAAACGCATTCCGGCCTGGCGCGAATTCTTCGGACAGATCGGCCAAGCCATAGAGGAACTCTGGCAGCAGGGCGTGGCACTGCTCGGTTTTATCGGCATGACCCTGACGGCGATGTTCGCCATCCTCCTGCGCCCCGGCCGCTGGCGCATCACCTCGCTGGTCGCGCATTTACAACAGAGCGGCCTGAATGCCGTACCCATCGTCGCCCTGCTGACCTTTCTGGTCGGCGCGGTGGTGGCCTTTCTCGGCGCTACGGTGCTCGCCGATTTTGGCGCGAGCATCTACACGGTCGACCTGGTGGCGTTTTCCTTCTTGCGCGAGTTCGGCGTGCTGCTCACCGCCATTCTGATGGCCGGGCGCACCGCCAGCGCCTTTACCGCGCAGATCGGCTCGATGAAGGCCAACGAGGAAATCGACGCCATTCGCACCCTCGGCCTCAACCCGCTGGAACTGCTGGTGCTGCCACGGGTGTTCGCCCTGCTGATCGCCCTGCCGATCCTGACCTTTATCGCCATGCTCAGCGGCATTCTCGGCGGCGCAGTGGTTTGCGCCCTGAGCCTGGACATTCCCCCGGCCATGTACCTGGCCATGCTGCAGGAAAACATCGCCCTCAAACACTTTGTCGTCGGCATGGCCAAAGCCCCGCTGTTTGCCTTCCTGATCGCGGTGATCGGCTGCCTGGAAGGCTTCAAGGTCACCGGCAGCGCGCAATCGGTGGGCGAGCGCACCACCTCCAGCGTGGTCCAATCGATTTTCGTGGTGATCGTGCTCGACGCCATGGCGGCGCTGTTTCTGATGGAGATGGGCTGGTGACGGGCGAAGCGATTATCGAGGTACGCAACTTGGTCAACCGCTTCGGCGCGCAGACCGTGCACCAGGACCTGGCGCTGAACCTATACCGCGGCGAAGTGCTTGGCGTGGTCGGCGGCTCGGGCACCGGCAAGTCCGTGCTGCTGCGCAGTATTCTCGGCCTGCGCCGGGCCAACTCCGGCACCGTGCGGGTATTTGGTGAAGAACTGCTGAGCCTGCCGCCCGAGCGCCGCTCGCAGCTGGAACGACGTTTCGGTGTGCTTTATCAACGCGGCGCGCTGTTTTCCTCACTGACGGTGACCGAGAACATCGCCCTGCCGCTGCTCGAACATACCGGCCTCAAGCGTCCAGCAGCCGAGCGCCTGGCTCAGGTCAAACTGGCGCTGGTCGGCCTGACGCGTGAGGCCGGCGACAAATACCCGACCGAACTGTCCGGCGGCATGATCAAACGTGCGGCCCTGGCCCGCGCGCTGGCGCTAGAGCCGGACATCCTGTTTCTCGACGAACCCACCGCCGGGCTCGACCCGATTGGCGCGGCGGCCTTCGACCAACTGATCCTGACACTGCGCGACGCCCTGGGTCTTAGCGTGTTTCTGGTCACCCATGACCTGGACACGCTCTACACCATCTGTGATCGGGTGGCCGTACTGGCGGAAAAACGTGTGCTGGTGGCCGACCGCCTGGACGTTGTAGCCGCCACCGACAACCCTTGGATTCACGAGTATTTTCACGGCCCGCGCGGACGCGCAGCCGAACAGGCCGCCAGCGGCGCGCCAGGGAGCAACTGAATGGAACCGCGTGCCCACCACGTGTTGATTGGCCTGTTTACCGTGCTGATGGTGGCCGGCGCACTGGGCTTTGCCCTGTGGCTGAGCAAAGCCAGCTCGGATCAGGATCTCAATGATTACGATGTGATTTTCACCGAGGCCGTCAGCGGCCTATCTCAGGGCAGCGCCGTGCAATACAGCGGGATCAAGGTCGGCGACGTAATCAGCCTGCGCCTCGACCCGCAAGACCCGCGCAAGGTACGCGCACACATCCGCGTCAACGCGAACACGCCGATCAAGGAAGACACCCGTGCCCGTCTGTCGATTACCGGGATCACCGGTGCCTCGCTGATCCAGCTGCACAGTGGCTCTCCGGAAAGCCCCATGCTGATCAGCAAGGGCGATCAGCGCGCAGAAATCATCGCCGACCGCTCACCGCTCTCTAGGCTGATGTCCAATGGCGAAGACCTGGTACTCAGCGTCACGCGCCTGCTCAACCGCGCCAACCAGCTGTTCTCTCGCGACAATATCGGGCACATCTCGCGTACCCTGGAAAACATCGAACAGACCAGCGCCAGCGTCGCCGAACAGCGCGACGAGCTGCGCACGGCACTGCAACAGATGAGCACGGCCAGCCAGGAAGCCGCCAACCTGATGCGCAACGCCAATCAGCTGCTCAGTGGCCAGGGCCGCGAAGCGATGGACAGCGCCAACCGGCTGCTGACCTCGCTGGAACGCAGCAGCAGCAACGTCGAGCGCCTGCTCAGCGACAACCGCGCCGCCCTCGACGGCGGCATGCAGGGCATCGGCGAACTGGGCCCGACCATTATCGAACTGCGCGAAACCCTCAGCGCCCTGCGCTCCTTCGCCCGCCGCCTGGAGGAAGACCCGGCCGGCTACCTGCTGCGCAGCGATACCATCAAGGAGTTCCAGCCATGAGCCGTCTTCGCCTGCTCGCCGCCCTGCTGCTGATCGGCAGCCTGACCGCCTGCTCGGTCTTGCCGAAAAGCCAGGTGCTGAGCATCTACCGCCTGCCCGCCAGCAGCCTACCCAGCCACGACGTCAGCGCCGATTGGGCGTTGCGGGTGAACAAGCCCTACAGCAGCCAGCTGCTCGACAGCACGCGAATTGCCGTATTGCCGCCCGGCGACCAGATCAGCGCCTACCAGGGTGTGCGCTGGAGCGACCGCGCGCCGCTGCTGCTGCGCGACCGGCTGATCGACGCCTTCCTCGACGACGGCCGCCTCAAGGCGGTGAGCAGCGATGACAGCCGTCTACAGGCCGACCTGGAGTTGGACGGCGACCTGCGCGCCTTCCACAGCGAATACCAGAACGGCCTCCCGACCGCGCGCATCCTGTTCGAAGCCCGCTTGGTGCAGAGCGGCAGCCTGCGCATCCTCGCCAGTCGGCGTTTCGAAGTCAGCCAGGCGGCCAGCGACACCTCGGTGCCGGCGGTGGTCAACGCCTTTGGCCAGGCCGGCGACCAACTGGCCCGCGAGGTGCTGGAGTGGACCCTGACCCAAGGTCAGACCGCGCAGCAAAAATGAACTGAGGTGTTCCAGCGAGGGGCGAACCATGGACACATTTATGCAAGCGGCCATCGACGAAGCCCGCCAGGGCCTGGCCGAAGGCGGCATCCCGATCGGCTCGGTGCTGGTGCACAACGGCCAGATTATCGGCCGTGGCCATAACCGTCGCGTACAACAAGGCAGCGCCATTCGCCATGGTGAAATGGACGCCCTGGAAAATGCCGGCCGGCAGCGCGCAGACCTACCGCGAGTCGGTGCTCTACACCACCCTTTCGCCCTGCGCGATGTGCAGCGGGGCGATCCTGCTGTACGGCATCCCCAAGGTGATCATCGGCGAGAACCAGACCTTCCTCGGCGAAGAAGCGCTGCTGCGCGAGCGCGGCGTGCAGCTCGACGTGCTGCACAACAGCGAATGCCTGCACATGATGCAGGCCTTTATCACCGCCCAACCGACGCTATGGAACGAGGATATCGGCGAGTAGCGGCTAGCCGCGCTGGGCGATCAGCCACTCGCGTACTGCCGCATAAGGGTAAGCCTCCAACGCGGCAAAGCCGCTGAACTGGCGCGCTTTGAGCTTGGTAAACAGTGGCACGCTGATGCCACAGAGGTAGCGCGTCAGGCATTCAGTGCTCGGTTCAACGCCCTTGAGCTCCTGATGCTTGCGCACAAAACCGTCACAGAGCGCATGCCTATCCAGCTCCGCCAGCGGCGGCAGGGCTGGCGGAGCTGGCAGCCTAGCCACTTGTCCACGACATACCGAACAATGTCCGCATTGTTGCGGAGCATTGGCGTCACCGAAATAGGCGGCCAAGCGCTGGCTCAAGCACTGCTCGCTGGCAAACAGCGCGAGCATGGCGTGAATCCGGCTGATCTCGCTGGCCTCCTGCTGGCTGAAATAGCCATGCAGTTCGACGCTCAAGGCCGCCGGATCGAAGCCAGGATCGAGCAGCGCGTAGACCTCAGTCATCTGCTTGCTTTCCAGCTCGACCCAGCCCTTTTCCTGAAAGTAGTCCAGGGCCTTGATTACCCGGCCGCGCTCGGCCTGATGTTGCTGGTAGAGCTGGTCGAAGTCCACGGTGCACCAGGTACGGGCACGCTGCGAGGTGCTGATCAATCCCTCGACAAATTGCCGCCGCTCACCCTCGAACTGCTCCAGCAGGGCTTCAGGCTCCAGTAGGTATTTGAAGCGATATTCGGCGAAGTAGGCGTAACGCGGGGCGATGATGCCACGTAGTTCCAGCTGCACCAGCAGGGTCTTCAGCGGCAGCTGACGAATATTGCTCTGCTCGGAGAGCTGGTTAAGCATCAGCTCCCATTCGCCGTTCTGGCTGCTATTTAGCAGATCGTCGAGCACACAACGGATGCCGTCCAGCTCTGGCGTATCGCCATACACGAAGTTTTCCAGCACGTTGAGGCTGTCGCGGTTGGCCAGCACCAGGCAGTCGGAGGGCTGGCCATCGCGGCCGGCACGACCGATTTCCTGGCTGTAGTTCTCGATGGATTTGGGCAAATCAAAGTGCAGCACATTGCGGATATCCGCCTTGTCGATACCCATGCCGAAGGCGATGGTGGCGACGATGCAGTTGATCGTCCCGGCCATAAACTGCCGTTGAATCGCCTCGCGCGCATCAGCGGCCATGCCGGCGTGGTAGGCGCTGGCGGCAATGCCGCGCTGGCTCAGGCGCGCGGCCACCTGCTCGGCGGTTTTCTGCTGGGTCACGTAAACGATGCTCGGCTGCCCGGCCTTGGCGCCCAGCCACTGCTCCAGGCGGCGCTGTTTGTCAGCACCACTGACGGGCTCCACCAGCAGGTTGAGGTTGGCGCGATAGAAACCGGTAGTGACCACATCCTCGGGGGCGATGGCGAACTTCTGCTGCATATCGGCAATCACCGGCGGCGTGGCCGTGGCAGTAAGCAGCAGCACTTGCGGGATGCCGAACTGGCGCTGGTAGTCCGGCAGTTTGAGGTAATCCGGGCGGAAGTTATGCCCCCACTCGGAGATGCAGTGGGCCTCGTCAATCACCAGCAACGAGATCGGCACCTGGGCGATAAAGTTGCGAAAACGCTCGTTCTTCAGCCGTTCGACCGAGACCATCAGAATCTTCAGCTCGCCAGATTTCGCCCGCGCCATCACCGCACTGGCCTCCTCGCGGCTTTGCGCCGAATCGATACTCGCGGCGTTGATGCCGCGGCTATGCAGAAACGCCAGCTGATCCTGCATCAGCGCCAGCAAGGGCGAGACCACCAGTGTCAGGTGCGGCAAATGCAAAGCCGGCAGCTGATAACACAACGACTTGCCCGATCCCGTGGGGAAAATCGCCGCCGCCGAACGTCCAGCGAGTACAGCCGTCACCACGCGCTCCTGACCGGGGCGCAAGTGCTTGAAGCCAAACACACGCTCAAGGGTACTCATAGCTGTCACTCCATTGACCGCCGCGGCGGCAAACAATGATTAATTCCTACAGGCCGCACCGCTATTGCCAATCCAACTAACACCACGGGCAACACAGGCGTACATTCAAACCATGCCAATAAAAAAGGAGATGAGTATGCAGGTATCTGGTTTCAGCGGCAGCTTGCCGGTTATCCACTAGATCGCTCACCACCCAGGCAAGATGGCCGCGCAGCAAAGACCCCGGCGGAACCGGAGTAGCTGATGCGAACCACAGGCCGATGCGCAGTCTGGCGGAAACCTCAGGTTCGCCGTGAGTTGTGCCAAACCATAGACCTAACGCCGCCATACAACTCGAAAGCGCCAGCGCTCACCCGCGACATATCGACACCTACCTGGCAGTAGCCAGTCATGCTGAAGTCGACAGCCGCAGACAAAGGCCCTGGAAATCGCCTGAGTTGCCAACCCCGTTAGCGCTGTGGCCCGAGACAGCCATACAGCAACAGCAAAGGCCGTGCAGAGCGGCCACCTGAGCAACAATGCAACGCGCAACACTCGCAAACGTGCCTGATCTGTTAGCAGATACGCACCCAAAGCCGCCTCCGGGCGGCTTTTCCGTTTTTTATCGCACATGCAAAGCAGCGTGGGAGGGGCTTTAGCCGCGACAACGTCTTTATTGACGAAAGCTCGCCGCTAAAGCGCCTCCCACAGGCTATCGCTGCAATTTCCCATGCATAAAAAAACCGCCGATTTCGGCGGTTTTTTCGGTACAGCGCTTACAACTTAGAGTTGCGGGCCAGCGTTGCGGATGGCGTCGGACACATCGAACTTCTTGAAGTTGTCGATGAACAGACCAGCCAGGCCTTTCGCCGCTTCGTCGTAGGCGTTTTTGTCTTCCCAGGTGTTGCGTGGGTTGAGCAGATTGGTTTCGACGCCCGGTACCGACTTCGGCACGTTCAGGTTGATGATCGGCAGCAGCTCGGTTTCGGCCCCGATCAGTGCGCCGCTCTGGATGGCTGCAATCACGCCACGGGTGGTCGGGATATTGAAGCGCTTGCCCACGCCGTAGCCACCGCCGGTCCAGCCGGTGTTGACCAGATAAACCTTGGAGTTGAAACCACGGATACGCTTGATCAGCAGTTCCGCGTACTCGCCAGCCGGACGCGGGAAGAACGGTGCGCCGAAGCAGGTGGAGAAGGTCGACTTGATGCCGCCGCCGCTGCCCATTTCGGTGGAACCGACCAGCGCGGTGTAACCGGAGAGGAAGTGGTAAGCCGCTTGCTCTTCGTTGAGGATCGACACCGGCGGCAGTACGCCAGTCAGGTCGCAGGTCAGGAAGATCACCGCGTTCGGCTCGCCGCCGAGGTTCTTCTCGCTGCGCTTCTCGACCAGCTCCAGCGGGTAGGCCGCGCGGCTGTTCTGGGTCAGGCTGTCGTCGGCGTAGTTCGGGACGCGGTTTTCGTCGAGCACTACGTTTTCCAGTACGGCGCCGAACTGGATGGCCTTCCAGATCACCGGCTCGTTCTTCTCGGACAGGTCGATGCACTTGGCATAGCAACCGCCTTCGATGTTGAACACCACGCCCACACCCCAACCATGCTCGTCGTCGCCGATCAGGTAGCGGCTTGGGTCAGCGGACAGGGTGGTCTTGCCGGTGCCGGACAGACCGAAGAACAGGGTCACATCGCCTTCTTCACCGATGTTGGCGGCGCAATGCATCGGCAGCACGTCGGCGTCAGGCAGCAGGAAGTTCTGCACGCTGAACATGGCTTTTTTCATTTCGCCGGCGTAACGCATGCCGGCGATCAGGACTTTCTTGGCGGCGAAGTTGAGGATCACGCAACCATCGGAGTTGGTGCCGTCACGCTCCGGTACGCACTCGAAGTTGGCTACGTTGAGGATCTGCCACTCGTCCTTACCAGCCGGGTTGTACTGCTCCGGGTTGATAAACAGGCAACGGCCGAACAGGTTCTGCCAGGCGGTGGCGGTGGTCATCTTGACCGGCAGGTAGTGCGCGTCGGCAGAACCTACATGAACGTAGGACACGAAGCTGTCCTGGGCATCGGAGAACGCCTGCACACGGTCCCACAGGGCGTCGAACTTGTCAGCCGGGAACGGACGGTTGATTGCGCCCCAGGCGATTTTCGCCTCGGTGCTCGGCTCTTGCACGATGAAGCGATCAGCCGGCGAACGACCAGTGCGATGGCCTGTGCGTACGACCAGCGAGCCGTTGGCGGCCAGCTCGCCTTCACCGCGACGAAGGGCTTCTTCGACCAGTTGGGCAGCGCTGATGTCGGTGTACACGGCGTTGTTGGCTTGCGTCATGTGGGTCCCCGTCGGCCACGTGGCCGAGTCTTCCGAACGTTTTGTAGTAGAAAGTGGAGCACTACTACAGCGAAAAAGTGCGCGGATTATGCCAGAAAAATTTAGCTGCGGGTGCAGCCTCTGATCAGTTCTCCGCACCTCGTTTTAGAGCCGCGCGCCCTAGTGGCGCGTGTCTGACGGCGCATCTGTACTGCCGTCGATAAACAGTTGCAGCACATCGGCGGCATCGAACAGGTAGCGTTCGTTGCAGAACTGACAGTCGATTTCCACGCTGCCGCCATGCTCCTGCACCAGTGCCTCAGCGTCAGCCTGGCCGAGGCTGATCAGTGCGCGGCTGGAGCGCTCACGCGAGCAGCTGCAGCGAAACTGCAGGGCGCGCGGGTCAAACAGACGCAGTGCTTCCTGGTGATACAGACGGTGCAGCAGGGTTTCGTTATCCAGACCGAGCAGTTCCTCGGCCTTCAAGGTATCGGCCAGGGCCATGGCATGCTGCCAGCTGGCCTCACGCTCATCGGCTTCCTTCAGACGGTCGGCCGGCAGCTGCTGCAGCAGCAGGCCGCGCGCACGCTGGCCATCGGCGCTAAGCCAGAAGCGCGTGGGCAACTGTTCGGAGGTGGCGAAGTAGTTGGTCAGGCAATCGGCCAGGGTTTCCCCTTCCAGATCGACGATACCCTGATAACGCTGCCCGGATTTCGGGTCAACGGTCATGGCCAACACGCCATCGGGCATCAACTCGCACAGGTTGGCATCAGCCGTGATCTGCTCGGCGTGATAACGGGCGATACCACGCAGCTCACCTTCGCTGGAGCATTCGACCATCAGCAGGGGCACGGCACCGGAGGAGCGCGCCTGCAGGATCAGCAGGCCTTCGAACTTCAGCGTACCGATCAGCAGTGAAGCAGCTGCCAGCAGCTCACCCAGCAATTGGGCGACCGGTTGCGGGTAGGTGTGTTTGGCCAGCACATGGCTGTAGCTGTCGGTCAGACCGACCAGTTCGCCACGGATATCGCTGTCGTCGAACAAGAAGCGTTGGGAAAAATCAGACATGCCAACTTCACTGAATGTGACTCGGCCCGCGATTTTAGGCGCAAACGTCCAGCCGACCAAGCGCCTCTTATCTATCAGCCTCGCGGGCGGAAGCTATCGATACAAAACCGGGTCACAGTTGTCGACAAAAGATAGGGCGAAATTTTGCATTCTCGGCAGCAAATCCCTAGGATGCCGGCCGCTTTAAAGCCCACAGATGACAAGGATGCCACTGCATGCCCGCTTCTTTTATTAACCCGCACTGGCGCATTCGTCCGCTGGTTGCGTGCCATATCGTTGCCCTGCTACTGCTCGCCAGCTGGCTGTGGGCGTCTAGCCGCGCGCTCTGGGACCAACTTGATCTGCACCTGTTTGCCCTGCTCAACGAGCCCGTGCACAGCGCCGGGTTGTGGGCGCAAACCTGGGCGATCGGCAGTATGCGGCCGGTGGACATGGGGGTTGGCGTGCTGATGCTGGCCGTGATGCTCAAGGCCGATCTGGTATTCAGCGGCGCCCAAGTGCGCAAGGCGCTGTATGCCTTTCTCGCCGCGCTGATCGTGATGCTGCTGTTTCGCGTCGGTTTCGCCGAACTGGTCAAGCTGATGGGTTGGCAACGCCCGAGCGCATCCCTGGTGGTGGAAGGCGCCGCACGCCTCACCGAGCTCTTCCCGGACTGGGAAGAACGCTGGGATATGAAGGACAGCGCCACCCGCAGCTTCCCCGGCGATCACGCGTCGGTGCTGTTGATCTGGGCGATGTTTATGAGTTTCTTTGCGCGCAACTGGCGTTTGCTGCTGGTCTGGAGCATGGCGGTGATCTTTATGCTGCCGCGTCTGGTGGCGGGTGCACACTGGGGTTCGGATGCCCTGGTCGGCGGCGTGTTCCTTGCGTTGCTGGGCCTGGCCTGGTCCTGCTTCACCCCGTTTGCCTACAAAACCAGCGAATGGCTGGAATATGTTACCCAGCCGCTGATCAAGAGCCTGGCCAAGCTGCCATTGCTGGGGAGATTGAGCGTTATCAGCGGCCGCTAGGCGTAGGCTGCGCCGTGCGTAGCTGAACAGTGCAGCGCCGCTGAGCAAGGCGGTTGGCGACACACGACCTAAAACTCGTCGTCAGCCCAGGGGTGGCGCAAGCCGCCATCCTGCCGCTCATTGAAATCGTGAATCTGCCGGCGCTGTTTCTTGCTCGGCCGGCCATCGGTCTGCATGCCCAAGGCCCCGGCCTTGCGCTGCACTGCCGCCTGTTCGCGGCGCGCGATGCTTTCTGCCGTTTCGGCATACAGCGTCTGCGCCTCTGGCGCGCCGCGACGCACCACGGAAAGCGCCTGCACCACCACGCTGCGCTCCTCGAACCCCGTGCGAATCACATAGATATCGCCAATTTTCGGCTCCTTGCCGGGTTTGCACCGCTCACCACGGTGGTGCACCTTGCCACCTTCAATGGCCGCTTTGGCCAGGGCGCGGGTTTTATAAAAGCGCGCGGCCCACAGCCATTTATCCAGGCGTACCTTATCGTCGTCTTTATCGCTCATCTGATCCCCGCTGATACCTGCTGTGCAGGCGGACATTTTGCCTGATGCAGTTGTCATAAGGGCCAACTAGAATGCCCGCAAATATGACGGATGGCCCTGTGAAGACTTTCGACCAACTTGGCGTAATCGGCCTGCGCGAATGGATCAACCTGCCGGAACTGGGGATGGTCGGCCTGCGCGCCAAGATTGATACCGGGGCCAGCACCTCCAGCCTGCACGCCAGCGAAATCCAGCCGTTCGACCGCGATGGCGAGCCTTGGGTGCGCTTTACCGCCCACCTCGGCACAGTGGTGCAGCGTCGGCATCGCTGCGAGGCACAGCTGGTATCGGTAAAGACCATCAAAAGCTCCAATGGCCACAGTCAGTCGCGCTATGTGATTCGCACCCCTCTGACCCTGGGCGAACGCGAATGGCCGGTCGAATTCACCCTGACCTGCCGCAAGACCATGCGCTACCGCGTGCTGCTCGGCTCCAAGGCACTGATTGCCGGGCAGTTGCTGGTCAACCCGGCGCTGACCTACGTACAAAACAAACCCACCCTTGCTGACCCTTCTGGTGACCAATGAAGATCGCCGTGCTGTCGCGCAACCCGCGCCTGTATTCCACCCGCCGCCTGGTAGAAGCCGGGCAACTGCGGGGCCACGAGATGGTGGTGATCGACACCCTGCGTGCCTATATGAACATTGCCAGCCACAAGCCGCAGATCCACTACCGCGGCAAACCACTGGAAGGCTTCGATGCGGTTATCCCGCGGATTGGCGCGTCGGTGACGTTTTACGGCTGCGCGGTGCTGCGCCAGTTCGAGATGATGGGCGTATTCCCGCTTAACGAATCGGTGGCCATTGCTCGCTCGCGGGACAAGCTGCGCTCGCTGCAATTGCTGTCTCGTCGCGGCATCGGCCTGCCGGTGACCGGTTTCGCCCACTCCCCGGACGACATCGCCGACCTGATCGACATGGTCAATGGCGCGCCGCTGGTGATCAAGGTACTGGAAGGCACCCAAGGCATCGGTGTGGTGCTGTGTGAAACGGCGACGGCGGCCGAGTCGGTGATCGAGGCCTTCATGGGCCTCAAGCAGGACATCATGGTGCAGGAATACATCAAGGAAGCCGGCGGCGCGGATATCCGCTGCTTTGTGGTCGGCGATAAAGTCATCGCTGCGATGAAGCGTCAGGCCAAGCCTGGCGAATTCCGCTCCAACCTGCACCGTGGCGGCAGCGCCAGCCTGATCAAGATCACCCCGGAAGAACGCATGACCGCCATCCGTGCGGCCAAAGTGATGGGGCTGAGCGTGGCCGGGGTGGATATCCTGCGCTCCAACCATGGCCCGCTGGTGATGGAAGTGAACTCGTCGCCGGGCCTGGAAGGCATTGAAACCACCACCGGCAAAGATGTCGCCAGCCTGGTGATTCAGCATCTGGAGAAAAACAGCGGCCCGCACCTGACGCGCACCAAGGGCAAGGGCTGAGCCTCACAGAAGTGGCGGAGTGCCCTGATGCTGCTGCATCCAGGCCTGAAAATCCGCTTCTTTCAACGGCCGACTGAAGTGATAGCCCTGCCCCAGCGAGCAGCCATGCCGACGTAAACAATCGAGCTGCGACTGGCTTTCGATGCCTTCGGCTACGCATTCCAGTCCGAGATTGCGGGCAATCACCAGAATGGTCTGTACCAGCATCAGGCCGCTACCGTCTTCACCGTCCATGTCCCAGGTAAAACTGCGGTCGATCTTCAACCGATCCAGCGGCAAGCGCTTGAGGTAAGTCAGCGAGGAGTAGCCGGTGCCGAAATCATCGATGGCGAAACGTACACCCAGCGCCTTGAGCGCCTGCATATTGCTGATGCACTGCTCGACTTCCTCCAACAGCACGCCTTCGGTGATTTCCAGCTCCAGCGCCGTGGCAGGCACCTGATGGCGCTGCAGGCACTCACTGATGCGCGCCACACAACTACGCTGGCGCAGCTCGCGCGGGCTGAGATTGACCGCCAGCACCAGCTGTGGCCACTGCGGTAACCAGCGTGCCAGAGCGGCGCAGGCCTGCTCCAGCACCCAGGCACCCAGCTCTTCGATCAGGCCGGTTTCTTCGGCCAGCGGAATAAAGTCACCGGGCATCACTTCGCCGCGTTCCGGGTGAACCCAGCGCAGCAGCACTTCCGCACCAGCAATGCGTTCGGTGGCCAGCGCCAGTTGTGGCTGAAACACCAGGTACAGCTGATTACGTTGCACCGCCTGACGCAGATCGCTCTGCATCTGCAAGCGCTGATCAATGGCCGCCTGCATCTCCGGGGCGAAGAAGTGCAAGGCATTGCGTCCGCCCTGCTTGGCCCGGTACATGGCGGTATCCGCCTGTTTCAGCACATCAGCAGCCACCTGGCTGCCAAACGGATGTAAAGCGATACCAATGCTGGCGCTGATCGATAACTCATGGCCATCAATCCAGCAGGTGCCAACCAGACTTTTCAGTAGTTTTTCCGCCGTAACGGCCGCCGCTTCTGCCGCCAGTTGCGGATTGCTGTCGAGCCCCTCGAGCAGCACCACAAACTCATCGCCGCCCATCCGCGCCAGGGTGTCTTCAGCGCGCAGGCCGCTGGCCAGCCGCGCGGTGACCTCACGCAACAGACCATCACCGACCAGGTGACCGAGGCTGTCGTTGACCGTCTTGAAGTGATCGAGATCGATAAACAACAGTGCGCCCAGGGTGTTTTCGCGCTGCTCGCGATCCATCGCGTGCTGCAGACGGTCAAGCAGTAAGCGTCGATTAGGCAGGCCGGTGAGTTCGTCGCTGAACGCCAGCCGTTCAATCTCGCGCTGATAACGCTGACGATCGGAAATATCGGTGACGCTGCCGCGAATCAGCACCGGCTCGCCGGGCATGCGCACCAGACGCACCTCGCAAGGAATCTGCCGGCCCTTGCTGTCGCGGTGCAACCAGTCAAATACCGGCGCTTCGCCGGCCATCGCCCGTTTTAGATAGACCTTGCCGAGCTCGGCGGTCAGCTGGCCATCCGCCTGCTTGCTCGGGCTCAGATCAAAGACGCGTTTGCTGGCAATTTCCTCGCGGCTGTAACGCAGCAAACGCAGGGCATTGTCATTGCACTCGACCAGCGTGCCGTCCAGGTCGAACAGCATGATCGCCTCGGGCGCATTCTCGACGATGGTGCGGTAGCGCGCCTCGGCCTGCAGGCGTTGGCTGATGTCTTCGACCAGCAGCAGAAACATGCGCACCCGGCCGGTGCTGTGGCGCACCGCACGCAGACTGACGCGGGTATGCACCAGGCTGTCGTCGGGGCGGCGAAAGCGTTTTTCCAGCTCAAAGCCTTCCCGAAGGCCGCTAAGTACCTGATCGAGCAGCGGCAGCTCGTTGTGCAAGTCGTCTTCCAGCGACAGCTCTTCCCAGCTCGACGCCAGCAACTGTTCGCGCGAGCGCCCGAGAATGCTGCAGAGTTTGTGGTTGACCTCCTCCCAGGCAAAGTTCGGGCTGGTCAGGGCCATACCGATCAGCGGAGCCTCGAAGAACAGACGCAGACGCTCATCTCGTTCGCGCAGTTGTTGCTCGGCATATTTACGCGCACTGACATCCTGCAGCGCGCCATACACCCGCACCAGCTCAGCCCCATCGCGCTCGGTAATGCCACGAATGCGCAACCAGCGCGTCTTGCCCTTGGCGGTGAGCAGGCGCACTTCAATGTCGAATTGTTCCAGCCCATCGATCAGCTGTTGCAGTACTTGCTCGGCCAACACTCGGCCGCTGGCATCCAGATAGCTCAGGGCGCCATTGAGATCAGGCGTGCCGTTTTTCGGGTCCAACTCGTAGATGCGAAAGCAGCCGGCGCTCCAGTCCATATCCTGCTCTGGCATGTTCAGCACCCAACCGCCAAGGTTGGCGATGTGCTCGGTCTGGCTGAACAGATAGCTCTGCTTGAGCAGCTCATCGCTCTGCGAACGTACCTGGGTGGCCAATTGTTCGCGGGCAGTGACATCGCTTTGCAGGGCGACAAAATGGCTGATGCCCTGATCGTCGCGCATCGGTGCCAGGGTAAATTCGTTCCAGAACTGCTGGCCGTCCTTGCGGTAGTTACGCAGCACCACATCGCAGCCCATGCCTTCGCGCACCGCCTGCTGCAAACGGCTCAAGCCCTGTTGCTGCTGGTCATCACGCAGCAGGAAGTTCCAGTTGTTGCCCAGGGTCTCCTCGCGGCTGTAGCCGGTAATCTGCTCGAACGCCGGGTTGCAGTAGATCAGCGGCAACGCCGGCTGGCGCGCATCGGCAATGATCACCCCCAGCGGGCTGGCTTCCAGCGCCAGATTGGCCAGGGCCAGTTGCTGCTGCATCTGCGCACTGCGCGCCAACGCCTGACGCAAATCACTCAGGCTGCGCCCCACCAGCAGGGTAGCGAGCATGAATAGCAGCACGCTGAAGTGCAGCTCCATGCGCTGTGGATCGAGCCAACCGGCACTGTTCACCAGGCCGCGCAGCAGCGGCAGGATCAGCACCATCAACACGCTGAGCACCGCACCACAGAGGCCGCCAGCAAAACCCCAGACCAGCGCCAGGCCCAGCATCATCACGCCAATCAGCGGCAGATTAAGGGTCAGCGGTAACACCCCAAGCAACCACGGCATGCCGATCAACAGAACCAGCAGCAGCGGCCAGGGCGGCAACTGACGCAAGGCCTCGGGCACCTGCTCGCAACCGCTGAGCAGCGGCGCAGCCAGCCAACCACGCCTGCGCAACCAGGGCGTCAGGTAAACCAACAAGGGGATGGCAATGGCCAGGACGGTGAGGCTATCGGCCAGCCACAACGTCATGCTGCCCGAAGGCAGATCCTCCAGCGGCGCATGGCCGAGTAGCCAGAGATTGCCCTGCACCCCCAACGCCATGGGAACAATCGGAAGCAGCACGCCAAGCAGCATAAAGCGCAGCAAATGGCTGAGGTCAGGCAGGGCCGGATCAAACGGCCGCTGCCGCAGCAACAGCCAGGCCAGCGCTACACCAAGGGTTTCCGGCAGGGCATAGAGCGGCGCCCACTGCCACTCCAGGCCCCAGAGCGGGATCGACAGCATGGCATTGAGGTACACCGCCAACAGCACCCGCGGCCCCCACCACAGGGCAAACACCAGCGCCAGGGCAAACGGTGGATACCACAGCGCCGCCCCGTCGGTGAACTGAGTCGCCAGGGAAAGCCAGGTGGCCAGATGGAGCAATGGCAGCGGCAGCAACCAGGTCCATGGTGAGAGGCGGTGGGGAACTGCAGGCATGCTGACCTCATGTCATCGCGCTGATAAAGCATAGTTCAGCGCAGTGATGACAGTATGCCAGTGCCTTCTAAACCGCGTCGCGCGGCAAAAGTAGCCCCAACGGCAGGCAAACCCGCGCTTCCAGGCCGCCGCCGCTGCGGTTGCGCAATTCAACGCTGCCACCGTGCAAGGCGGCGATGCGCTTGACGATGGCCAAGCCCAACCCGGCACCCTGTCCGCCACGGGCGCGGTCGCCACGGATAAAGGGGTTGAAGATGCTGCCCAGCTCGGCCGGATCAATGCCCGCACCGCGATCCAGCACGCTCAGCACCACATAAGGCGCGCTGTGATCGCCGGACAGGGAAACCGCCACCTCTACCGCATTGCCGCCATAACGCAGAGCGTTTTCGATCAGGTTGACCAGCAGCCGCTTGAGCGATACCCGGCGCAGCGGGAAAGCCGGCACCGCCTCCAGGCACAGGCGCACCATCTCCTGTTTCTGGTTGTAGGGCGCGACCACTTCACGGATCAGTTCGAGCAGATCAAGCTGCTCCAATGGCTCATCACGGCCATCACGGATAAAGGCGAGGAACTGATCAAGGATCGCGTCCATGTCCTCGATATCGCGCACCATATCCTCGGTCAGCTCCGAATCGGTGTGCAGAAACTCCAGGGACAGGCGCAGGCGGGTCAGCGGCGTGCGCAGGTCATGCGAGACCCCGGCAAGCATCAGCTCACGCTCACGGGCGGCCTGTTCGACGTCTTCGGCCATCTGATTGAAGGCGCGGTATACCTCGGCCATCTCGCTCGGCGTATCACCCACTGGCAGGCGCACGCTGCGCCCCTTACCAATCTGCCGGGCGGCAAATACCAGGCGCTTGAGTGGTGCGCTGAGCTGGCGTACGAAAATCCACGCCGCCGCCGTCGACAACAGACCGATGGCCAGGAACCAGCCCAGCACACTCCAGATCCGCTGGCCGCGCAGCGGATGCGGGTACAACGGCACCCGCAGCCAGTCATCGCCCAGCGCCGGCGCATGCACCCAGAGCGCTGGCGGGCTCTTGGCACGCACCCGCACTTCGGTATCCGGGCCCAGCTCAGTCTGCATCTGCCGGGCAAAAATCTCGCTATACGGCCAATGCTGCTCGGTGGCCGGCACCTGCTCGTGCGGCACGCGCTTGAGCCCGGCCGCTTCGGCGATGGTGGCGCGATCTTCCGGGTCCGCCGCCCAATAGGCGCGCAGGGTCAGTGCGGCGCCGTGGCTGTATTGGCGGTCGACCAGCACGTCTTCGTTCATCATCAGATAAACCAGGGTCAGCGCCTTGGAGAACAGCACCACGATCAGCACCAGCCACAGCGTGCGGGCGAAGAAGCTTTGCGGGAACCAGAGAGGGGTTTTCATGCATCAGACCGTAAGCGAACAGGGAAACCGCACCGCTGTATAAGCGGCCATACATTCTGGCCAGCCAGAGACAATGCAAAACCTGCCGTGGAGCAAAAGAGCAGAAGTGCCCAACGATAAGGGTGAGCCCAAGGAGCAAAGGGGTTCGCCAACAGCGTTACAAACCCCGCAAAGATCAGCCAGACCAACACAGCCAACCTTGTTCGTCTGGCAGGCCAACACACTGCAGCCGCATTTTGCAGCACCGACAGGGCAACAAAAACATACAGCGCGAGGTGCAGCGCAATGCCCCAGCTGACCCCGCCACGCAGGCTCAGCCCACGTGACGCCGCCTCTGACACAGCGGTTTCATGCAGATACACGAACAACAGAACAGCCGCAGCGCTTAGCAACAAAGTCTGCAAACACGCCGCGAGAAACACGCGCCATGTCACTTATTGCCATCCGGCACAAACACATAACCCACGCCCCAGACCGTCTGGATATAGCGCGGTTTGGACGGATCGGGTTCGATCAAGCGGCGCAGACGGGAAATCTGCACGTCGATGGAACGCTCCAACGCATCCCACTCACGGCCCCGGGCCAGGTTCATCAGCTTGTCACGGGTCAGCGGCTCGCGGGCGTGCTGCACCAGGGCCTTGAGTACGGCGAACTCACCGGTGGTGAGCATGTGCACTTCCTCACCTTTCTTCAGTTCGCGGGTGGCCAGGGACAGTTCGTAGTCGCCGAAACTCACACTCTCGTCTTCGCTGCCCGGCGCGCCCGGCACGACCGGTGCCTGGCGGCGCAGCACGGCCTTGATCCGCGCCAGCAGTTCACGCGGGTTGAACGGCTTGGCCAGGTAATCGTCGGCGCCTAGTTCCAGGCCTTGAATACGGCTGGCTTCATCGCCCTTGGCGGTGAGCATGATGATCGGCACCTGATTGTTCGCCTCACGCAGACGGCGACAGGCGGACAGGCCGTCCTCGCCCGGCAGCATCAGGTCGAGCACCACCAGATTGAACAGCTCGCGGGCCAGCAGACGGTCCATCTGCTCGACGTTTTCCACCGCACGCACGCGGTAGCCCTGCTCGTCGAAGAAGCGCTCAAGCAGACGACGCAGGCGCGCGTCGTCATCGACGATCAGGATTTTTTCGCCTTCAACGGGAAGTGCAGTGCTGCTCATTCAGGGCTCCTTGTCCAGGCATCCGCCGGGCGCGGGCGCGCTGGCAGTGTGCAATGGCCGGCATTATGGCTCAGGAGCCGCAGCCGACGTGCAGCCCATTGTTAGCAGATTTTTCCCCGACTGGTTCCCGGCGCGTTGCCGGGCAGTGTTTATAATGCGCGGCTTTCGTGTCTGGCCCGTGCTCTGCGTGGCCGGTTTTTCGTTTCCGTGTGGGTAGCTTTTTCTATGCTCAGCATCAACAACCGCATCGCCGAAGAACTGGGCGTACGCCCGCAACAGGTCGCCGCCGCCGTGGCGCTGCTCGACGAAGGCTCTACCGTGCCGTTTATCGCGCGCTACCGCAAAGAGGTCACCGGCAGCCTGGATGACACCCAGTTGCGCACCCTGGAAGAGCGCCTGCGCTACCTGCGCGAGCTAGACGAGCGCCGCGCCAGCATCCTCGCCAGCATCGAGGAACAGGGCAAACTGACCCCTGAGCTGACCCGCGACATCAACCTGGCTGACACCAAGACACGCCTGGAAGACCTCTACCTGCCGTTCAAACAGAAGCGCCGCACCAAGGGCCAGATTGCCCTGGAAGCCGGCCTCGGCGAGCTGGCCGACGCGCTGTTTAACGACCCAACTCTGAATCCAGAAAGCGAAGCCGAGCGTTTTATCGACGCCGAAAAAGGCTTTGCCGACATCAAGGCCGTACTCGAAGGCGCCAAATACATCCTGATGGAGCGCTTCGCCGAGGATGCCAACCTGCTGGCCAGCCTGCGCAGCTACCTCAAAGACAACGCCATCCTCAGCGCCCGCGTAGTCGCCGGTAAAGAGAACGAAGGCGCCAAGTTCCGCGACTACTTCGAACATGACGAAAAGCTCAAGGGCGCACCCTCGCACCGTGCCCTGGCGATTTTCCGTGGCCGTAACGAAGGTATCCTCAGCGCCAGCCTGAAAGTCGGCGACGAGCTGCCCGGCGCCATGCACCCCTGCGAAGGCATGATCGGCGAGCGCTTCGGCATCAGTGCCCGTGGCCGCGCCGCAGACAAATGGTTGGGCGAAGTGGTGCGCTGGACCTGGAAGGTCAAGCTCTACACCCACCTGGAAACCGACCTGTTCGGCGAGCTGCGCGAAACAGCAGAAGACGAAGCGATCAACGTGTTCGCCCGCAACCTGCACGACCTGCTGCTGGCCGCGCCGGCCGGCCCACGCGCCACCCTGGCGCTGGACCCGGGCCTGCGCACCGGCTGCAAGGTGGCCGTGGTCGATGCCACCGGCAAGGTGCTGGAAACCGCCACCGTCTACCCACACGCGCCACGCAACGACTGGGACGGCACCCTGGCGATCCTCGCCAAGCTCTGCGCCAAACACTCTGTGGACTTGATCTCCATCGGCAACGGCACCGCCAGCCGCGAGACCGACAAGCTGACTGCCGACCTGATCAAAAAACTGCCGGGCCTGAACCTGACCAAGGTCATGGTCAGCGAGGCCGGCGCCTCGGTGTATTCCGCGTCGGAACTGGCCGCCAAGGAATTCCCGGATATGGACGTGTCGCTGCGCGGCGCCGTGTCCATCGCCCGCCGCCTGCAGGACCCGCTGGCCGAGCTGGTGAAGATCGACCCGAAATCCATCGGTGTCGGCCAATACCAGCACGACGTGTCGCAGCTGAAACTGGCGCGTTCGCTGGATGCGGTGGTCGAGGACTGCGTAAACGCCGTCGGCGTGGATGTGAACACCGCCTCCGCCGCGCTGCTGGCGCGCATCTCCGGGCTGAACAGCACCCTGGCGCAGAATATTGTCGCCTTCCGCGACGCCAACGGCGCGTTCAACAGCCGCGCCGACCTGCTCAAGGTGCCGCGCCTGGGTGACAAAACCTTCGAACAGGCCGCCGGCTTCCTGCGTGTAATGAACGGCAGCAACCCGTTGGACGCCTCCGCCGTGCACCCGGAAACCTACCCGCTGGTGCAGCGCATCGCCGCCGACACTGGCCGCGATATCCGCTCGCTGATCGGCGATTCAAGCTTCCTCAAGCGCCTCGACCCGAAGCAGTTCACCGACGATAAATTCGGCCTGGTGACCATCGGCGATATCCTCAGCGAGCTAGAAAAACCCGGTCGCGACCCGCGCCCGGAATTCAAGACCGCCGAGTTCCAGGAAGGCGTGGAAACCCTCAGCGACCTCAAATTGGGGATGATGCTCGAAGGCGTGGTGACCAACGTGACCAACTTCGGCGCCTTCGTCGATATCGGCGTACACCAGGACGGCCTGGTGCATATCTCGGCGCTGTCGGAGAAGTTCATCAAAGACCCGCACGAAGCGGTCAAGGCCGGCGACGTGGTCAAGGTCAAGGTCATGGAAGTCGACATCCCGCGTAACCGTATCGCCCTGTCGATGCGCATGGGCGACACCCCCGGCGAGAAAATCGAAGGCCCGCGTGGCGGTCAATCCCGAGGCGGCAAACCCGCCGGTAATGCGCCGCGTAGCGAACGCCATTCCAGCCAGGACAAGCCCGCACCGGCCAGCGGCGGCATGGCGGCGCTGTTTGCCAATGCCAAGCAACTGAAGAAATAAGCCAACGCCCACGGACATAAGCACTCTGTCCGTGGGCGACGTACCCGCCCTGCCGCGTCGCCCTGACGCAAAAGCACAGCGCCCAGCTATAACCTTCTTCACCCGCGCCGGGTTATAAAGCGCTATCACCGCCGAGCGCGGTTTTCTCGCCCCCTTGTAGAGCATGCGTGTCGTCCCCATATTGAGGCGACCGATGCGTGAAGGAATGCAATCTTGAGCGACCTGTTAACCCGCCGCCTGGCCCAGCTTGGCGAGCGCGCCAACCTCTCCCTGCTTTCCCAGTGCCTGCACGGTATCGAGCGCGAATGCCTGCGCGTGGACGGCAACGGCCAGTTGGCCCTGACCCCGCACCCCGCTGCACTCGGCTCGGCGCTGACCCACGCGCAGATCACCACCGACTATTCCGAATCGCTGCTGGAATTTATCACCCCGGCCGAGCCTGACCCGGCCGCAACGCTGACCGATCTGGAGCAGATCCACCGCTTCGCCTACAGCAAGCTGGACGGCGAATACCTGTGGAGCCCGTCGATGCCCTGCGCCCTGCCGGACGAGGAGACGATCCCAATCGCCCGTTACGGCAGCTCGCATATCGGCGAACTCAAGTACGTCTACCGCAAAGGTCTGGCCCTGCGTTACGGCAAAACCATGCAGTGCATCGCCGGCATCCACTACAACTTCTCCCTGCCAGAAGCGCTGTGGCAACTGCAACAGCAGGCCGAAGGCGATACCCGCAGCGCGCGCGATTACCAGTCGGCGCGTTATATCGCGCTGATCCGCAACTTCCGCCGCTACAGCTGGCTGCTGATGTACCTGTTCGGTGCCTCACCAGCGCTGCATAAAGGTTTTATGCGCGGCCGCCCGCATCAGTTGCAGGAACTGGACGCAGAAACCCTCTACCTGCCCTACGCCACCAGCCTGCGCATGAGCGATCTGGGCTACCAGAGCACTGCCCAGTCCGGCCTGACACCCTGCTACAACGACCTGACCAGCTACACCGACAGCCTGCGCCAGGCCGTCGGCACGCCCTACCCGCCCTATGTGGACATCGGCGCGAAGAAGGATGGCGAGTGGCTGCAGCTGAACACCAACATCCTGCAGATCGAAAACGAGTACTACTCGAATATCCGCCCCAAACGCGTGACCTACAGCGGCGAGCGGCCGATTCAGGCACTGATGGCCCGTGGCGTGCAGTACGTCGAAGTGCGCTGTCTGGACATCAACCCGTTCCTGCCGCTGGGTATCGACCTCACCGAATCGCGCTTCCTCGACGCCTTCCTGCTGTTCTGCGCGCTGACCGACAGCCCGCTGCTGGAAAGCGGCGAATGCCATGCCTGCACCGATAACTTCCTGGCCGTGGTCAAGGAAGGTCGCCGGCCGGGCCTGCACCTGCAGCGCAATGGCCAGCCGGTGGTGCTGCAGGCCTGGGCTGATGAGTTGCTGGAGCAGATCCGTCCGCTGGCCGCGTTGCTCGACCAGAACCTCGGCGACAACGCCCATAGCCTGGCCTTGCAGGCGCAACAGGCCAAGGTTGTCGATCCCAGCCTGACTCCGTCCGCCCAGGTGTTGGCGCAACTGCAACAGGGGCAGAGCTTTACCGCGTTCGCCCTGCGCCAGAGCAAGCTGCACGCCGAGTACTTCCGCAGCCAGCCGTTGAGCGCTGAACAGCAAGCGGCCTTCGAAGCCAGCGCCGCCCAGTCGCTGCAGGACCAAACGGAACTGGAGGCCCAGGAAGAAGGCGATTTCGACAGCTTTGCCGCAGCCTATCAGGCCAGCATCCTGGCCCACGCGGTCTAACCCCCGAAAAATGCCGGCTCGCATGCGGCCGGCATTTCGCCAACTGCATCACATAAACCGCCAGCGGTGGCAAAAGCGGGATCAGCGGCGCAGCCCTGCCCAGGTGATACGGCTAGCATTGCACGGGTACATCCACTGCGAGCTGCCGCCATGGCCTGCGCCGACCTCAACACGGAAGATGACCAGCACTGGAGCCTGGAAAGCCTCAACAAGGCTTACCAACAAGGCTACATGGCAGGGCTGACCGGGCAAACCAACACCCCACGCGCGCTCGCCGCCGATGTGCTGATCGCCGCCTGGGAAGCAGGCTGGGACGACGGCCACGAGCAATTCGAGCTGCACAAACGCTACAGCGCCTGACCCCTCGCTTACCCAACTCTCTCCCGCACACCCCTTCACGCCCGCAGCACTTCAGTCTGCGCGGCGGTGTTTCGCCTTGCCTTTGATCGGAGCTCGCTTTGCCATAGCGCATTAATTCGATTTTTATTCGATATAAATCGATAAAAACTCGATAATCGCTTTATATTTTGCTTTTAAAGCCGATTTTTATCGGATATAAATAGGCCATCCACTGCCATGACTCGCCCGCGAGGCATGGCACAGTCGCCGGCCTCTGCTAGTGTCAGATGACCGCCCCAACTGCTCTTGAGGTGCCAAATCATGCCCCGTATCGTTACTGTCGCCGCCACCCAGATGGCCTGCTCCTGGGACACCGCAGCGAATCTCGCCAACGCCGAGCGCTTGGTGCGTCAGGCCGCCGGCAAGGGCGCACAGATCATTCTGCTGCAAGAGCTGTTCGAGGCGCCGTACTTCTGCCAGAAGCCCAACCCGGACTACCTGCAGCTGGCCACGCCGGCCGAGAGCAACCCGGCGATCCTGCACTTCCAGAAAATCGCCAAGGAGCTGCAGGTGGTTCTGCCTATCAGCTTCTACGAGCTGGCCGGTCGCGCGCGTTTCAACAGCATCGCGATCATCGACGCTGACGGCAGTAACCTCGGGATTTATCGGAAAAGCCATATCCCGGACGGTCCGGGCTACCACGAGAAGTACTACTTCAACCCCGGCGACACCGGCTTCAAGGTGTGGAACACCCGCTACGCCAAGATCGGCGTGGGCATCTGCTGGGATCAGTGGTTCCCCGAGTGCGCGCGCAGCATGGCGCTGCTCGGTGCCGAGATTCTGTTCTACCCAACCGCCATCGGCAGCGAGCCGCATGACCCGAGCATCAGCTCGCGCGACCATTGGCAGCGCGTGCAGCAGGGTCACGCCGGCGCCAACCTGATGCCGCTGATCGCCAGCAACCGCATCGGCCGTGAAGACCAGGGCGATTACCACATCAACTTCTATGGCTCCTCGTTTATCGCCGACCAGTTCGGCGCCAAGGTGCAGGAAGCCAACGAAACCGACGAGGCGGTGCTGATGCACAGCTTCGACCTGGACCAGCTGGAGCATATCCGCAGCGCCTGGGGCAGCTTCCGCGACCGTCGCCCGAACCTCTACGGCCCGCTAAAAACCCTCGACGGCCATCTGGCCTCGGAGTAACACCACCTCGTAGGATGGGTTGAAACGCGCAGCGTTAATACCCATCCGTCCCCGCTCAATGTTTTGGTGAATTTATGACAACCCTGACAACTACCCCACGCGCCGACGGTTTCCGTATGCCCGCCGAGTGGGAAAGCCACAGCCAGACCTGGATGGTCTGGCCCGAGCGCCCAGACAATTGGCGCCTCGGCGGCAAGCCTGCGCAAGCCGCGTTCACTGCAGTGGCCAGGGCAATTGCCGAATTTGAACCAGTGACTGTGTGCGTGTCCGCCGGCCAGTATGAGAATGCCTGCGAACGCTTGGCCCACGGAAATATCCGTGTGGTGGAAATCACCACCGACGACGCCTGGGTGCGCGACACCGGACCGACCTTTGTCACCAACAACAGCGGCGAAGTGCGCGGTGTGGACTGGGCGTTCAACGCCTGGGGCGGCCTGAATGGCGGCCTGTACGCCAACTGGGTGCGTGATGATCAGGTGGCACGCAAGATTCTGCAGATCGAAGGCTGCGCGCGCTATCGCACCGATGAACTGATCCTCGAAGGCGGCTCGATCCATGTCGACGGTGAAGGCACCCTGATCACCACCGAGGAATGCCTGCTCAACCCCAACCGCAACCCGCACCTGAACCGTGAGCAGATCGAGCAATACCTGGCCGATCACCTGGCCATCGACAGCGTGATCTGGCTTCCAGACGGCTTGTTCAACGACGAGACCGACGGCCACGTCGACAACTTCTGCTGCTACGTGCGCCCTGGCGAAGTGCTGCTGGCCTGGACCGATGACGTCAACGACCCCAACTACCCACGTTGCCAGGCCGCCATGCGCGTGCTGGAAAACGCCCGTGACGCCAAAGGCCGTCAGTTGATCGTGCACAAGATGCCGATTCCCGGCCCGCTGTATGCCACAGATGAGGAATGCGAGGGCGTGGATTGGGTGGCCGGCACCCAGGAGCGCGATCCGTCGATCCGCCTGGCTGGCTCCTACGTCAACTTCCTGATCGTCAACGGCGGCATCATCGCGCCCAAGTTCGACGACCCCAAGGATGCTGAGGCCGAGGCGATTCTGCGCCGCCTGTTCCCGCAGCATCGCGTGGTGATGGTGCCGGGGCGGGAGATTCTGCTGGGTGGCGGCAATATCCACTGCATCACCCAGCAGCAGCCTGCGCCAATAAAAACCGATTAAACATTCGAGAGGGGATGTAAAGTTACACCCTGCCAGTCCGATACAGTTCTGGTGCGCGCCAGCAGGCTGGCAGGGGGAATGATGTTCAACAAGGCAATTAAACAAGCGCTAAGCAGCGCACTGGCTAAACTGCGTGCCGCAGAAGCCAGGAAGATGGCTGTCGATCGTTCGACCGCCATGATTGAATTCAAACCTGACGGCGCCATCGTCAGCGCCAACGAAAACCTGCTGGCCACAATGGGCTACAGGCTTGAAGAAATTGTTGGCCAACACCACCGCCTCTTCTGCTTCCCCGAATACCAAGCCAGTACCGACTACCGGAAGTTCTGGCAGCGCCTGGCCGCGGGGGAGTTCATCCGCGAACGTTTCCTCAGACGCCACAAGCAAGGCCAGGAAATCTGGCTAGAGGCCAGTTACAACCCAATCAAAGGCCCTGATGGCCGTATTGAAGGTGTGCTCAAACTGGCCACCGACATTACCACGCAGGTAGCCCGCGAGCAGGAACAGAACAGCATGGTCGAGGCCATTGGCCGCTCCATGGCAGTGATCGCCTTCAACCTCAAAGGCGAAGTGCTCGAAGCCAATGAAAACTTCGAGCAAACCATGGGTTATCGCCTGAATGAGATTCGCGGCAAACACCACCGCATGTTCTGCACCCGAGAGGAGGCGGACTCCGCCGAATACCGCCAATTCTGGGAGCGTCTGAACAAAGGCGAGTTCTTCTCCGGTCGTTTCCAGCGCATCAATCGGCATGGCGACACCATTTGGCTGAGCGCCACCTATAACCCAGTGTTTGACGCCAGCGGCAGGCTCTACAAAGTCGTCAAATTTGCCCGTGATGTCACCGGCCTGGTGCGTCAGCAGCAAGCCGAATCAGAGGCCGCCAAGCTGGCCTACAACATCTCCCAGCAAACTGATGAAAGCGCCCGCCATGGTGCCAAGGTGATTCGCGAAACCGTTGATGTCGTGCGCGGCATCGCCGATGAGCTGTCACGCGCCGCCGAAGGCATCACCGCTGTCAGCCAGCAATCGGAGATGATCAGCAGCATCGTTCAGGTGATCCGCGGGATTGCCGAGCAAACCAACCTCTTGGCGCTCAATGCGGCCATCGAAGCGGCGCGTGCCGGTGAGCAAGGTCGCGGCTTTGCCGTGGTGGCGGATGAGGTTCGCAACCTGGCGGCGCGCACCAGCCAAGCCACCGTGGAGATTGTCGAGGTCGTCAAGCGCAACCATGAACTGGCGCAGGTTTCGGTCGACAGCATGCAGGCAAGCCGCCACAAGGTTGATCAAGGGGTGAATCTGGTCAACCAGGCCGGTGATGTCATCGAAGAAATCCAGAACGGCGCACGGCAAGTGGTGGATGCCGTACGTCAGTTCGCCGACGCCCTGGAAAAGCACTGATTGCGGCGCGTGAGCCGCGCCGCTAGACCGCTGAGAGCAGCATGCCCGGCCGTCAGCGACTGAGCATGCCTCAGTCCTGCATGGCCTGGGTAAATTGCCCAATGGCATCCACCACGCGCTGCGCCTCATCGCGGATTTCCAGCATCACCTCGCCCGCCTTGTTGGCCAATAGCACGCCCTGTTCCGTTTTCTGCTTGCTGCCATCCATGCCACTGACCGCCTTCAGCGCCAGGTCATGGTTGAGACGCACAACGTCGTTAATCTCGACCGTCGCCTGGCTGGTGCGCGCGGCCAGGTTGCGCACCTCATCCGCCACCACGGCAAAGCCGCGGCCTTGTTCACCGGCACGCGCCGCCTCGATGGCCGCATTGAGCGCCAAGAGGTTGGTTTGTTCGGCAATCCCGCGGATAACCTGAACGATGCTGCTGATACGCTCGGACTGCGCGCTCAACGCGCCAATATTCTCGGAAACATGCGTCAGCTCAGTGGCAATACCACGCACCACCTGCATGGTTTCTTCGACCGTTTCAGCGCCCTTGATCGCGCTTTCATCGGTTTCCCGAGCGATATCAAAGGCCAGCTGGGCAGCGGCGGATTCGGCCTCGCGGTGCTCCACCTGGTTGGTGATGTCACTGGCAAACTTGACCACCCCATACAGCCGACCACCTGCGTCATACAGCGGATTATAAGTGGCGCGCAACCACACCACGCGGCCGCTTTTGGTCACGCGTTTGAAGCGATCAGCAATAAACTCGCCCTGGTTCAGACGCTGCCAGAAGCGCCGATAGTCATCACTGGCAGCCTCCTCATGGGTGCAGAACTGGCGGTGATGGACGCCACGCACTTCCTCCAGGCGATAGCCCATGGTGCTGAGGAAGTTCTCATTGGCATCCTGCACCTCGCCGGCCAGATTGAACTCGATCACCGCCGTCGAGCGGTTGATCGCCTTCAGGTAACTATCATGCTGATGCTCGGCATGCATGCGCTCGGTGATGTCGGCAGCCAGTTTGATGACCTTGATGACCATTCCCTGGGCGTCGCGCACTGGCATATAGCTGGCCTCCAGCCAGACCTCGCGGCCGCCCTTGGCAATGCGCATATAGCGGTCACTGAAGCTCTCACCATCAGCCAGACGCCGCCAGAATTGCGCATAAGCAGGGCTCGCCACCTGCTCCTTGCTGCAGAACATGCGGTGGTGCTGACCGCGTACTTCTTCCAGGCGATAGCCCATGGTTGCGAGAAACGGCGCGTTGGCATCGAGAATCTCACCCTGGGCGGTGAACTCGATCATGGCGAAGGTTTGTCGAATGGCACCGACAACCTGCTGGCTGGTTGCCAGTTGCAGCAGGCACTGCTGCAACTCACTGCGAAGCTGTGAACCGAACATACGAAGCGCCTCAGAAAGGGCAATATTTGCTCAGGGCACACGGCAATCAATTCATCCCTGACCCACCAGCGTATCGACACGCGGTGCTTAACGTTTAGCTCAGATTCATTGCGCGCGCATGGCCCGCGCCGTACTTTCTTCATCCAGAGCGCGCAACGCCTGGTACTGGCTGACAAATACCTGCCCGCCAAAGCGCTGCAGAAACTCCGAACGCTGCAGCCGATCCATCACCGGCCCCTTCACTTCTGCCAAATGCAACTGCACGCCTGCGCTGTGTAAGCGCTCGCTGATCGCCTCCAGGGTATCCAGCGCACTGGCATCAATCTGATTGACCCCGGAGCACATCAGCACCAGATGCCGCACGCTGGAGCGTTTGGCGATCAGCGCGCCGATACGCTCTTCCAGAAACCGCGCATTGGGGAAGTACAGGCTTTCATCGACGCGCAACGACAGCACGCTGGGGCTTTCCACGACCTGATAGCGCTCGACATTGCGAAAGTGCTCGCTGCCGGGCAGCTGGCCGACCACCGCCATATGCGGCCGGCTGGTACGCCAGAGAAACAACAGGAGCGACAGACTTACCCCGAGCAGAATGCCGGCCTCGACACCGTACAACAGCACGCCGACCAGCGTTGCCAGCTGCGCCACCCCTTCCTGCGGCGAGTAGCGCCAGGTGCGGCACAGGCTGGAGACATCAATCAGCCCCACTACCGCGACAATAATGCTCGCGGCCAATACCGCTTGCGGAAGGTGCTGCAGCAACGGCGCCAGCCCCAGAACTGCAGCCAGCATCAACCCCGCCGCAAACACACCCACCAACGGCGTGGCTACATTGCTTTGCAGCGCCAGCGCCGAGCGCGAAAAGCTCGCCGCAACCGGCATGCCGCCACTGCATGCGGCAGCGATGTTGGCGGCGCCCTGACCGAGCAGTTCCTGGTCAGGGTTGATCGACTGACGCTTGCGCATCGCCTGGCTCTGGGCAATGGAGACCGACTCGACAAAACCCACCAGGGCAATCAACACGGCTGCCGGCAATAGCTCGCGCAGCAATCCCAGCTCCAGGCTTGGGAACGCCAGCGGCGGCAAGCCCGCCGCCACCGTGCCGACCACACGCACGCCATACGCTTCCAGCTGCAGCACCGCGCCGAGGGCCATCGCCAACAGCATCAGCAGCAACGCACTCAACTGCCTGATACGCAGCGCCAGCGCCTCAGGCACACCGAACATGCCCAGGTTACGCAGCAGCTCCAGCAGCGCCAGGCTGCCCAGCCCCAACAGCAGCGTCGGCAGGTGCAGCGCCGGCAACTGCGTATACAGCGCGGGCAACACCTGCAACAGGGTCAGCCCGTCGGCCGAGATGCCCAGTAAATGCTTGAACTGGCTGACTGCAATCAGCAACGCCGAACCGCTGACAAAACCGGAAATCACCGGATGGCTGAGAAAGTTGGCGACAAAGCCCATCCGCAACAGCCCCATCAGCAACAGCAATACGCCGACCAGCAGGGTCAAGGTGGCGGCCGCTGCCAGATACGCCGCAGTACCAGCGGCAGCCACCGGGGCCAAGGCCGCCGCAGTCATCAGCGCCAGCACCGCCACCGGGCCGAACGACAGTGCCACGCCGGGGCTCGCGCCAATCAAGGCATAAACGACCAGCGGCAGAATGCTCGCGTACAACCCCGCCACCGCCGGCAACCCAGCCAGCTGCGCATAGGCCAACGCCTGTGGCACCAGCAGCAGACAGACCAGGCAGGCGGCGAGCAGATCGCGGCCAGCCTGATCGCGGTCGTAACGACGCAAGGTAGTCAGCAGCGTCCACCTAGAGAACATTCAGCGGCACCTTGAGGTAACGCACGCCATTGTCTTCGGCGGGCGGCAGATGGCCGGCGCGCATATTCACCTGCACCGAGGGCAGCATCAGCGCCGGCATGCCCAGGCTGGCATCGCGGGCCTGACGCATGGCGACAAAGGCCTCCTCGTCGACGCCCTGGTGCACATGCACGTTATGCGCGCGCTGCTCGGCCACGGTGGTCTGGTAGCGATGCTGCTCACGCCCCGGCGCCAGGTAGTCGTGGCACATGAATAGTCGGGTGCTGTCAGGCAGGGCAAACAGCCGGCTAATCGAACGGTACAACGCCCGCGCATCGCCACCGGGAAAGTCGCAGCGCGCGGTGCCGTAATCCGGCATAAACAGGGTGTCGCCGACAAACGCTGCATCGCCGATCAGGTAAGTCATGCAGGCTGGAGTATGCCCAGGGGTATGCAGGGCGCGGGCATTTAGCGAGCCGAGCTGAAACACCTGCTCATCACGGAACAACTGATCGAACTGGCGGCCATCAACGGCGAACTCGCTACCGGCATTGAACAACTTGCCGAAGGTGTTCTGCACCACGCGGATCTGCTCACCGATTGCCAATTGCCCACCCAAAGCAGCCTTAAGATAGGGCGCGGCGGACAGGTGGTCGGCATGCACATGGGTTTCCAGTAACCATTGCACGCTCAGGCCCTGCTCGCGCACGTAGGCGATCAAGCGGTCGGCACTGGTGGTAGCGGTTCGCCCGGCCGCCGCATCGTAATCCAGCACCGAATCGATAATGGCGCACTGTGAAGTGGCTGGATCGCTGACAACATAACTGTAGGTAGAGGTGGCAGGGTCGAAAAAAGCCTGAATGAGCGGGGACATGGCAGCTCCAACCGACCGGCAGCGAAACCGGTCGGTATTGCAGTGGGTTAAGCCTTGGTCTTGCAGGTGCTGATACCCAGCAGCGGGTACAGCGGGCAGAAGCGAAACAGACCGGTTGCCAGCGGCACGATACCGATCAGCCCCCAGAGGCCAATCACGCCGCTCAGGCTCAAGCCCAACAGAATCAGACCTGCGGCAATGCGCAGGCTACGGTCGAGGGTGCCAACATTTGCTTTCATAGTGATCTCCCGATCATCAATTACCCGCGCTGGCGTTCCAGCGCAGCAAACACAACCATTCCCACCAGCATGGCCGCCACGAACAGCAGCACCTGCCAGCGCCCGGTGAGCAGAATCGCCACGGCCGGCCCCGGACAGATGCCAGTAATACCCCAACCGATACCGAACAACAGGCTACCGCCGATCAACCGCCGATCCAGCTCACGTTTGCCCGGCAACTGCATCGGCGCACCGAGCAGACTGCTGCGCTGCAAGCGCGCCCAACTGAACGGTAGAAATGCCACACCAATCGCAGCCACCATCACCAGGGCCAGCGATGGATCCCAGGCGCCGGCCAGGTCGAGAAACGCCAGCACCTTGGCCGGGTTGGCCATGCCTGCGCTCAGCAGGCCGATGCCAAAGGTCACACCGGCGAGAAAGGCCAACAGTTTGCGCATGCTCAAGCCCCCAGCAGATGACGCAGGACAAACACCGTGGCGAAACCGGCGGCCATAAAACTCAAGGTGGCAGCCAGGGAACGCGGTGACAGCCGCGATAAGCCACAGACGCCATGGCCGCTGGTGCAACCTGCGCCATAACGGGTGCCGACACCGACCAGCAGACCGGCAACCGTCAGCGCCAGCCAACCGCTGTCGATCTGAATCTCGGGCAGACGGCTAAACAGCTGCCAGAGCAGCGGCGCGAGCAGTACGCCCAGCAGAAACAGACCCTTCTCGCCCCACCCTTCACCACGCTCGAGCAAACTGCCGAGCAGGCCGCTAATACCGGCCACCCGGCCATTCATTACGGCAAACAGGCTGGCGGCCAGACCGATCAATGCGCCACCCACCAGGGCGCTCCAGGGCGTGAAGTTGTACCAATCGATACTCATTGCTCACCTGCGCAGAACAGCTGATACAGAGTGTTGATCACCGCCAGCGCCGCCGGGCTGCTGATGCAGTAATAGATCTGCTTACCCTCACGACGCGTCGCCACCAGCCCCTCACGGCGCAACACCGCCAGCTGCTGCGACAACGTCGGCTGTTGAATACCCAGCAGCGTTTCCAGCTCGCTGACATTGCGTTCGCCCTGGGAGAGCTGACACAGCAACAACAGGCGATCCGGATTGCCCAGAGCCTTGAGCAACTGCCCCGCCGCATCGGCATTGGCGCGCAATTGCTGGATATCGAGTGGCGGGTGTTCAGGCATCATGGCAATCATCTCAATTAAGATAAAAACAATCTATTCTTTTATATATTGAATAGCAAGCACTGCCCGCGACACCACACAGAGGTTAATCACAGGCGATAAAAAACCCGGAACAGAGTCCGGGTTTCGTTTGCTGCTCAGGCTGAGATGGATGCAACAGCTCAGCCTGAAACCGCCACAATTACAGCAGTGGCAGGGTGTAGCTGACGATCAGACGGTTTTCGTCGATGTCACGGCTGAAGTTGTTGCGCATGGTCGCGTTGCGCCACTTGATACCCAGGTTCTTGAAGGTGCCTTCCTGAACCACATAGGCGATATCCATGTTGCGCTCCCACTCTTTACCTTCTGAGGCTGCGCCGCGATCAATATTGTCGCCAGTCAGATAGCGGGTCATAAAGGTCAGGCCGGGGATGCCAACGGAAGCGAAATCGAAGTCATAGCGTGCCTGCCAGGATTTCTCGTCCTTGGCAGCAAAGTTGCCGATTTGCACATAGTTGACCAGGAACGGATCAGTACCACCGACATAGGCGAAACCGGTGTCACCGCTCATTTTCTGGTAGCCAAGGCCAAATTTATGGCCGCTCAGCGCATAGGTCACCATCGCGCCGAATGCCTTGTTATCGACATTGCTCAGGCCGTCATCGGTGGAACGGGCATAACGCACGTCAGTCTTCAGGCTCTGCTTGTCGCCCAGCGGCAGTACATGCACCAGGTTGAAGGAATGCTGTTTGTACAGGTCTTCCAGATTGGAATAGTAATAACCCGCCGTCAGATCCTTGGTGAGCTTGTAGTTACCGCCAGCAAAGGCGAACTCGTTGGACTGATTGACGGCACCACCCTTAATTTTGATGCCGCTCAAGGAGTAGGTATTCAGGGTCATGTCTTCATAGTCTTGCGAGTTGCGGTTGTTGACCTCATCGAGGTAACCCGCATCCAGGGTCAGACCATCAATTTCCTGAGATACCAGGTTACCGCCGCGGAAAATTTGCGGCAGCAAACGGCTATCACTGGAGGCGATCGCCTGATTCTTGAACTGCATCTGGCCGACGCGCAGGGTGCTTTTGGAAACCTTGGCCTTGGCAGCTACAGCCAGACCGGAGTAGTTATCTTGGGAGCCCTTGGAGGAACTATCCGGAACCAGCAGACCACTACCTGCAGTGCCATCTCCCGAATCCAGCTTGAAGCCGAGCATGCCGATGGCGTCGAGACCGAAACCGACGGTGCCTTCGGTGAAGCCCGACTCAGCGCGCAGGATAAAACCTTGAGCCCACTCTTCGGACTTGTGCTGACCCGCGTCTTCACGGAAGTCGCGGTTGTAGTAGAAGTTCCGCGCTTCGAGGCTGGCTTTGCTGTCGCCGATAAAGTCGGCATGGGCGATTTGGCTCAGGGACAAGCCCAGGGTGCTGGCAGCAACGGCCAGGGCCAGGGAGGTCTTTCTCATTATGTGTTCTCCAGTTGTGTGTGGGTTGCACATCGGTGCGGGTACTGTCTTCAGCCTGTGAAGCGGCAGGCGCGCACCGAATTCGGGGAGTTATTGCAGGGCCAGACGCCGGGCAGGCGAACAGCTGCCGCAGCCAGGGCCGGCCGTGCAATAAGCGAAATCAGGTGAGCGCGTGAAGGCAGTCAGCGCGAACTGGGGAATGAGGACATAGCAGCGGACAGGTAAAAATCATGGCGCAGGTCTCTTCATTTTTATTGTCGGCCGATAATCCCGGCCGTTATGCGCTGAGCCCTACGCAGATACTGTGCCAGCTGCCCAAAACAGCTCGCCGAGGCGTCTATTACAAGGTTTTACAGGTTTGTGACGAGGCCCTTGCAGGCCTGACAAAGAAGCAATAAGCGGTTTTTTGCCGACGGCAAAAAGCAAAAAGGCGGGTTATCGCCAGCGCATCGAACCAACAGCGTGCTCGCGCACGTGATCAATCCACCACGATCTGATTTTTGCCCTGACGTTTGGCTCGATACATCGCGGCATCGGCGCGCGCATACAGAGCATCCAGGCTGGTATCTTCAGGTCGCAGACTGGTCAGGCCCTGGCTCAGGGTCACGCCGAAAGTGCTGCCCTCGTGATTGAAACTCAGGCGGCGCACCTCGCGCTGCAGACGTTCGGCAATCTGCTCGGCCAGCTCCGGCTCACAGCGCGGAAACAGCGCGGCAAACTCCTCACCGCCGATGCGGCCGAACAGATCACCACGGCGCAAGGTGGTAGCGCCGCTGTAGGCCAGACGCTGCAACACCTGATCGCCCATCTGGTGGCCATAACGATCATTGATCTGTTTGAAATCGTCGAGGTCGAACAGCAGAAAGGCCAGCGGACTACCGTATTCGCGGGCCTGCTCGAACTCGCGCTGGGCGCATTCGAAGAAGTGCCGACGGTTGCTGCTTTGGGTCAGTACATCAGTGGTGGCCAGACGGTGTAACTCGCCCTCCAGCTGCTTCTTCTCGGTGATGTCTTCGGCGATGCCAACGATGATATGCGGCTTGCCCGGCGAGCTTTCGCGGCTGACAAAACACTTGTCGCTAAGCCAGCGCAGTTGGCCGTCACCACGGATGATGCGGTATTCGCGGGCTTCGACCGCACCGGTTTCCAGCACCTGGGCAAAGCTTTCGGCGGCGTAATCCAGGTCGTCGGGGTAGATGCTGTTGCGCCACTCTTCATAACCGCCCAGCAGCAGCGCGGCGGAGCGCCCGAAAACCCGCTCGTAGGCTGGGCTGACGTAGATCACTCGCTTCGCATCCCAATCAAACGCCCAGAGCACCGCATTGACGCTGCCCAGCAAGGTGCTGAACAGCTGCTCGCGTTCCTGCAGGCGCGCCACCTCGGCGCGGGTGTGCAACAGCGCCAGGGTCAACTCTTCCTGTTCGAGCTGCTTTCTGCTGACTTCATCCATAGCCATCGCCATTGCACTCAGTTACCGGGCAATGGCTGAAGCATACGCCAGAAATAAACAATGGTCGGGAGGCATTTGCATCATCACGCCGCGACAACCTGCCGGGCGCAGCTCAGATAGCTCAAGCCCGCCGAGTGGCGGGCTTGAGCTACAGCGCAGGCGTTAGACGGCCCCAGCTGGACGCAGCGAGTAGGTTTTCAGCTGTTCGGCAAACTCGCGCAGTGACTGAATACCGCTGGCTTCGGCATCACTGACCCAGTGCTTGATGGCTTCAAGCATGTCGTGGCCATTGGCGCTGGTTTTCACCCAGATCTGCTGCAGGGCAAGGCGCTTCTCGTAAATCACCTTGAGCGCCTGGCTCTGCTCCAGCATGCGCTGGATACGCGCCTGGTGACCTTCATCAAGCAGGCTCGGCTCACGCGAGAGCAGACGCTTGGCACGGTGGAAGTGGTGACGCACCGAGGCATCGGCCTTGGCCAGTTCCTGCTGCACCAGCGGCGCGATCACCAGCTTGCGGTACTGCGCCATGATCTGGAAACGGTTGTTGAGAATGGCCATGGCGGTGTCCATGTCCAGGCTGCGCTTGCCTTCGACCCGATGGGCGATGGGTGCAACACGCTGCACCTGAGCCAGGCCGAGCAGGCTGAACAGCTTGATCCAGAACCAGCCCATGTCGAACTCCCACTTCTTCACCGACAGCTTGGCCGAGTTCGGGTAGGTGTGGTGGTTGTTATGCAATTCTTCGCCACCGATCAGGATGCCCCAGGGCAGCAGATTGGTCGCCGCATCGCGGCACTCGAAGTTGCGATAGCCGACCGCATGACCAAGACCGTTGATCACGCCTGCCGCCCAAACCGGAATCCACATCATCTGGATCGCCCAGATGGTGATGCCGGCAGCGCCGAACAGGGCCAGGTCGATGGCCCCCATCAGCGCCACACCGCCAACCGGGAAGCGCGAGTAAAGGTTGCGTTCGATCCAGTCTTCGGGGCAGTTCTTGCCGTAGATGCGCAGAGTTTCCGGGTTCTGCGCTTCTTCGCGGTACAACTCCGCACCCTTGCGCAGCACGGTGCTCAGGCCCTTGATCACCGGGCTGTGCGGGTCATCGACGGTTTCGCATTTGGCGTGGTGCTTACGGTGAATCGCGGTCCACTCGCGGGTGTTCTGCGCCGTGGTCAGCCACAGCCAGAAGCGGAAGAAGTGTTTCAGCGCCGGATGCAATTCGAGGGCGCGGTGCGCCGAGTAGCGATGCAGATAAACCGTGACGCTGACGATGGTCACGTGCGTCATCAGCAGGGTGACCGCGATCAACTGCCAGACCGACAGGTCAAGAAAACCGTTGTACCACATGGATCGTGTGCCTCGTGCAGAAAGAAAGACGCCGCTTATTGTTAGCACACGTCGCCGACCATTATCCCTGACCGGGATCAGAAAACCAGTTGGTCTTTTGCATAAGAATGCCGCCCCCTTATCAGCATCTATACTGCCGACCTTAGGCAAAGGACTGATTTTTATCCCATGAATGCTTCACAAGGCGCCTGGCGCCTGACCCTCAGCTATATGCTAGCCGCAGCCCTCTGGGTGTCATTCAGCGACGGATTGCTGGTTTCCATGGGCCTGTCGCTCGCACAACTGGAACGCGCACAACTGCTCAAGGGCCTGGCGTTTGTGCTACTCACCGCCGGCCTGCTGTATGCCGTGCTGCGCACTCACCACAAACAGCAGAGCCTGGCGCACCGGGCATTGCAGCGCAGCGAGAAACGTCTGCAGCAGGCGCTGGAAGCGGCCAAAGACGGCATGTGGGACTGGGATCTACAGACGCAAACGCTGTATTTCTCCCCAGGTTATACGGCTCTGCTCGGCCTGCACCCCGATGCTCTGGGCACAGACCCACAACGCTGGCTGCAACGCCTGCACGCCGATGACCGCGCCAGTTTCGACAGCAACCTGGCGCAGCGCCTGGCCGCGCGCAACCCGGCGCCTTACGAGGTCAACTATCGCCTGCTGCATGAGGATGGCAGCTACCGCTGGATTCAATCACGCGGCCGCCTGCTGCTTGACGATCACGGCCAGGCCGAACGCCTGATCGGCACCGCCAGCGACATCACCCAGCGGCGCAAGGATGAAGACAGCCTGCGCCAGGCCGCGGCGGTATTCGATGCCACCCAGGAAGGTGTGCTGGTCACCGATGCGCAGCAGCGTATCGTCCACTGCAATCCGGCCTTTAGTCGCATCACCGGCTACAGCCAGGCGGAAATCCTCGGCCAGTCACCGAGCATGCTGAAATCCGGGCGGCACGATAAAGGCTTCTATGAAAGCCTGTGGAATGCCCTGCAAAGCCGTGGAGCCTGGAGTGGCGAGGTATGGAACCGGCGCAAGAGCGGCGAGATTTACCCGCAGTGGCAATGCATCCGGGTGATTCATGATGAACTGGGCGAAATCAGCCACTACGTCGCGGTGTTCTCCGATATCAGCGCACTGAAACGCTCACAACGCGAGCTGGATTACCTGGCGCATCACGACCCGTTAAGCAACCTGCCCAACCGCCTGCTGTTCACCGAACGTGTCGAGCGCGCTCTCGAACGCGCCAAGCACGATGAGCTGAGTGGTGCGGTGCTGTTGATCGACCTCGACCACTTCAAGCACATCAACGAAAGCCTCGGCCACACCATCGGCGACCTGCTGCTCAAGGACGTCGGCGAGCGCCTTAGCCAGCAACTCGGCAAGCGCATGACGCTCGCGCGCCTGGGCGGCGACGAGTTTGGCCTGCTCGACGAAACCTGCGCTAGCGCCGAACAGGCCGCAGTCATGGCGCAGCGCCTGCAGGCCTGTCTGACCCCGGCGTTCCAGATCGCCGATAAAGAGCTGTTTGTCACCGCCAGCATCGGCATCAGCCTGTACCCCAGTGAGGCCGGCGATGTTGGCCAGGTGCTGCGCAATGCCGATTCGGCCCTGTTCAAAGCCAAGAGCAGCGGCCGCGAAAGCTACGCCTTCTATAGCCAGGAGTTGACTGAGCACGCCAGCCAACGCGTCGAGCTGGCCAGCGCCCTGCGCCATGCCCTGGATCATCAGGAGCTGCGCGTGCATTACCAGCCGCTGATCTGCCTGAATAGCCAGGAGCTCATCGGCGTCGAAGCCCTGGTGCGCTGGCAACATCCACAACGCGGGCTGGTGGCGCCTGGCGAATTTATCCCGGTTGCCGAAGAAACCGGGCTGATCGGCGCCATCGACGCCTGGGTGCTGGAGCAGAGCTGCCGGCAGATGGTCGCCTGGCATATCGCCGGGCATAAACTGAAGTTTGTCGCAGTGAACATCTCCAGCCGCCTGTTCAGCCGCGGCGAGCTGGATCAGCGGGTAGCCGAAGTGCTACGCAATACTGGCCTTGATCCAGCCCATCTGGAATTGGAAGTCACTGAAAGCGCGGTGATGGATAATCCCGACGCCGCCCTGGCCTTGCTCGAACGCCTGCGCGCACTCGGTATCCGCCTGGCCATTGATGACTTCGGTACCGGCTACAGCTCCCTGGCACGTCTCAAGCGCTTGCCGGTGCACAAACTCAAGATCGATCAAAGCTTTGTCAGCGGCCTGCCGCATGATCAGGACGATGTGGCGATCACCCGCGCAGTGATCGCCCTTGGCCACAGCATGGGTCTCAAGGTGTTGGCTGAAGGCATTGAACAGCCCGAGCAGGCCGCACTGCTGCGGCAACTCGGCTGCGATCATGCCCAAGGCTACTATTTTGGCCGCCCGCAACCAGCAGAACAGCTGGCCACACAATGGGCGCTAAGCCCCGCGACCACGAAATAAGGCACCACGCATGCGCGTCATGATTCTGGAAGACGACGGCTGGATTGCCGATCTGCTCAAACAGATCGTCCTCAGCCTGCGGCCCGGCAGTCAGGTGATATGCCTGGAAAGCGTCAGCGCGGCCCTGCGCGAATGGCAGCAGCGTCCGGCCGACATGCTCATCTGCGACTGGAATCTGCCAGATGGCCCCGGCACTCGCCTGCTCGAACAGGTACGTCGCGACAACAGCAGCACGCCGCTGGTAGTCATCACCGGTCGCTCTGATCGCGCCAGCGTCATGGCCGTGCGTGCCTTGAAGATCAACGCGTTTATCAGCAAGCCCTTCCAAGCCACGCATGTCGCCACCAGCCTGGAAACCCTGCTGCCTGCAGACAACGGCGAGCCACCACCTCAGCCCGCAGACCCGCACAGCGACCTGCTTGCATACCTGCACAGCCTACCCAGCAGCGCCTTGCAATTACCGCTTACGGCGCCTGTACGCGATCACCTGCTGCAAAGCTTCAAAGGCGAGCAGATTGATCTGCGCAAGCTGGCAGGTGAGTGGCAGCACGACCCGGCACTGACCGCCCGCCTGCTCGCTGTAGCCAACAGCAGCGCCTACAACCAGGCCGGCAAACCCTGCACCAGCCTGCTTGAAGCACTGCACAAGCTCGGCGCGGCCAACAGCCTGAATCTGGCGCTAGGCCTGGCACTGCGCCAATGCAGCGCGCTGGATAACGCTCTGCTGCGGCTGTTTGCCCAGGCGCACCTGGACAGTACCGAGCAACTGATCGAGCGCAGCACCCAGCTCGCGCGCCAATGCGCGCTGAATCCCGCGCCCTTCCATACCGCCGCCCTGCTGCACCGCATGGGCGAACTGTGCGTGCTGTACCTGACGCAGCAGTGGCAAGACAGTGGGCAGCGTTTCAGCGAAGCCCAGCTCATGCAGGCGCTTGACCAATTCAGTGGTCCCTTTGCCATCAGCATCAAGGCACAATGGCAATTGCCAATGCAGCTGCGCGAGCTGATCGGCGCGTGCTACAACCTGCCGGCCAACAACGTCAAACGCGAGAACATCCTCATGCGCCTGGCCGCCTGCGAACTCAACAGTGCACCTGATGACCCCGAGCTGGCTCGCCTGCGCCGGCTGGCAGGGCTGACCTGAATGACGTTCTACATGCCTAGCCAGGCGATGGAGCGGATGGATGCTTAAGTCGTTCAAACCCAACACCATCCACTGGATCGTCGGCCTCGGCAGCCTGGGCCTGGCGCTATTTTTCAGTGTGCTCGGTGGCTTTGCTCTCAACGAGCGGGAAACCCTGTGGAACCTGCAAATCGCCAAACAGCACGAGCTGCAGAACCTGACCATGCGCAACAGCCAGCATGAGCTGCAGCAACAGGCGCAGTTGCTGGCCGAAACCATTGCCGCCGACGCCTGGCTGGTCGAGCTGGTGCGCCAGGCCCAGGCGCTACAGAGCAGCAACCCGGCAGACGCACACAGCCTGAGTGCCATCCGTAATCAGCTGTATTCCCGCCTCGCCCCGCGCTGGCGCAACCTGCAAGGCATTCGTCCATTCGCCCTGTATGTGCACCTGGCGCCTACGGCCGAGGTACTGCTGCGCGTGCATGAGCCGCAGTGGTTTGCCGACTTCCCTGCCGCGCAGCGCCCCATGCTGCTCGACAGCCTGAACCAGGCGTCAACACGCGCCGGTCTGGCGGCCAGTGGCGACAGCCTGAGCATGCGCGCCATCGCCCCTCTGCAGGTGGAAAGCCTTGAGGGCCCGCTGAATGTCGGCGCGCTGGAGGTCAGCCTAGATGTGCTGAATAACTTGCAACAGCTGGACCGCGAACTGGATGCCGGGGTCGCCCTGCTGTTCAAACGCCAGGCACAAGCGCCCGGCAGCAGCGGTGAAGTGCTGCGCGCACCGGCTACAGAGCGTGATTACTGGCACCTGGCCGGGTTTTCCCAGGTGCAGGTGCAGCGCTGGCAAGCGCAACATCGCCTGCCCGCCCCGGATGCGGGCAACACCTTCAAGCTACTCGACGATCAAGGCCGCACCTACCTGCTCAACCAGATGCGTTTAAGCGGCTATCAGGCTGACCCGGCCAGCACCGGCAGCCCGGTACTGGCACTGACCTGGCGCGACATCACCGCGCTGTACAACCTGCACCAGCGCGACAAACGCTGGTTGGTCATCAAGTGGCTGCTGGCCTGGCTCGCCGCTGAAATGCTCTTGCTACTGCTGTTGCTGGCCACAAAGCACAGCAGCCAACTGGTCATGCGCCGCCACCACACCGAACTGCAGAACAAGCACCAGCAATCCGAAGAGGCGCGCCAGTTGCTGGCATTGATCACCCAGACCCAGGCGGCCTATATCAACGCAGACAACCAGTGCAAGGCTTTCGAGACCCTGCTCGGGCGGATTCTCGAGGTCAGCGCCAGCCAGTTCGGCTTTGTCGGGGAAATCCGTTATGACGAAGCCGGCGCACCTTTTCTGCGCACCTTCGCCATCAGCAATATCGCCTGGGACGCACAAAGCCGCGCCTTCTATGCCGCCCATGCGCCGCAGGGCCTGGAATTTCGCAACCTCGACACCCTGTTCGGCCAGGTGATCCGCAGCGGTCAGATGCTGATCAGCAACGACCCGAGCCATCACCCGCACAGCGCCGGCCTGCCGCCGGGGCATCCACCGTTGCTGGCGTTTGCCGGCCTGCCCATTCACGCCAACGGTGAGCTGCGCGGCATGCTCGGCCTGGCCAACCGCACAGGCGGCTACGACGAACAGTTCGCCGCCCAACTGCAACCACTGCTGACCACCCTCGGCCAGTTACTTGAAGCCCTGCGCCGCGATACCCAGCGCGCGCAGACCCAGCAGCGCATGCAGCGGCAGCAGGCGGCCCTGCGTGCGCTCAACGAGATTGCCGCCCTGCCTAAACTGAGCACCCACGAGCAACTGCGCCAGGCCCTGCAACTGGGGTCCGAGTTCTATGGCATGCCGATCGGCATCATCAGTCAGATCGACGCAGACACCTACCAGGTGAGGGTGCAGGTGTCGCCGCCAGACACCCTGCAGGACGGCCAATGCTTTGCCCTCGGCGATACCTATTGCAGCATCACCCTGCGCAGCAACGATGTGCTGGCCATTGCCGTGATGGGCCAGAGCGAACATGCCGCCCACCCCTGCTACCCGCTGTTTGCCCTGGAAAGCTATATCGGCACCAGCGTCTGGGTTGCTGGCCAGCGCTTCGGCACCCTGTGTTTCGCTTCAAGCGAGGCGCGCGACAGGCCATTTGACGATGCCGACGAAGAATTCATGCGCCTGTTCGCCCGCTGGGTCGGCGCCACTCTGGAGCGCTTGCGCCATGAAGAGCAGACCCGTGAGGCACGACGCTTCCTGCAAGCGGTGCTCGACTCGGCCACCGGTGTGGCGATCATCACCAGTGACCGCGACGGTCTGATCACCCTGTTCAATTCCGGCGCCGAACGCCTGCTGGGTTATCGCAGCGCAGAAGTCATCGGCCGGCATAACCCAGCATTGTTCCACCTGAGCGAGGAAATAGAGGCACGCGGCCGCCAGCTAAGCCGCCAGCTCGGCAGCGAAGTCAGCGGTTTTGCGGTGTTTACCCGGCTCCCCGACCTGGGCGAGCCGGAAACCCGCCAGTGGACCTACCGGCGCAAAAACGGCGAGCAACGCATCGTCAACCTCACCGTCAGCGCCATGCGTGATGCCGAAGGGGTGATCAGCGGTTACCTGGGCATCGCCAGCGACATCAACGACCTGCACCAGACCACCCGCGCCCTGCAAAAGAGCGAAAGCCGTTTCCGCGGCCTGGTCAGCAGCCTGCCTGGCGCGGTGTACCGGTGCCGCAATGATGAAAACTGGTCGATGAGCTACCTGAGCGAGGAGATGTATGCGCTCAGCGGCTACCCTGCACACGACTTTATCAACAACCGCGTGCGCAGCTTCTCCAGCGTGGTGCACCCGGATGACCTGCCGATCACCTACCGCGCAGTGGCTGCGATTGAGCGCAAGGAGTCCTTCGAGCTGACCTACCGCCTGCTGCATGCCAACGGCCACAGCGTCTGGGTACGGGAAAAGGGCCGCGGCGAATACGACAGCCACGGCGAGCTGCAATGGATTTCCGGCTTTATCTGGGACATCAGCGACCGCAAGGCTGTGGAAGACCAGCTGCGCCTCAGTCAACAGCGTTTCAGCAGCGCCTTCAGCACCGCGCCCCAGGGCATGGCGCTGGTCTCGCTGCAAGGGCAGTGGCTGGAGGTCAATGAAGTGCTCTGCGAGATGCTCGGCTACAGCCGCGAAGAGCTGCTGCGCAGCAGCTTCCAGCAGATCACTCACCCTGACGACCTGGATGCCGACCTGTTGCATATCGAAGAGCTGCTGGCCGGTGAGATCAGCACCTACCAGATGGAAAAGCGCTACCTGGACAGCCAGAGGCGGATCATCTGGGTGCTGATGAGCGTGTCACTGGTACGCGACAGCAACGATGCGCCGGTGCACTTTGTGGTGCAGATTCAGGACTTCAACGAACGTATCGCATCCGAAATGGCCATCCGTGAGCGCGAGGATTACCTGCGGGCTCTGCTCGACAACGTACTGGATGCGATCATCACCATCGATCAGCAGGGCTATATCGAAACCTTCAACCACGCCGCCGAGCGCATCTTCGGTTACAGCCACCTGGAGGTTTCCGGGCATCGTGCGACCTTGCTCTTGCCCGAACCACAACGCTCGATGCGCGCCCGCTACCTCAGCCACTTCCTGAAAACCGGCATCCAGCAGATGCTCGGCAAGGAAATCGAGCTGACCGCCATGCGCAGCACTGGCGAGACGTTCACCATCGAACTGGCCATCTCGCAGATCAGCCACCAGGGCGAGAGGCGTTTTATCGCGGTAATTCGTGATATCGAAGAGCGCAAACGCATCGAGCGGATGAAAAACGAATTCGTCTCCACCGTCAGCCATGAACTGCGCACTCCGCTCACCGCGATTGCCGGTTCCCTCGGCCTGGTCAACGGCGGTGCCCTCGGCGCGGTGCCGGCAAGCATGCAGCAGATGCTGCAGATCGCCCAGGACAACAGCCAGCGCCTCAACCTGCTGATCAACGACCTGCTCGACATGGACAAACTGGTGGCTGGCAAGATGCTCTTCGAACTGCAGGACGAAGTGCTGCAACCACTCTTGGAACAGGCCATCGAAGAAAACCAGCCATACGCCGACCACTACCAGGTGCAATTACAGCTGCAAGGGCCGCCGACCCAGGCCCGCGTGCGCGTCGACAAACTGCGCCTGGCCCAGGTGCTGGCCAACCTGCTGTCGAATGCGGCGAAGTTCTCGCCCCAGGGGCAGGCCGTGGACGTGCGCGTAGAGCAACACGACGCGCTTATCCGCGTCAGCGTGAGCGACCACGGCCCCGGTGTGCCGGAAAACTTTCAGGCGCGAATTTTCAGCAAATTCTCCCAGGCCGACGCCACCGACACCCGGCAGAAAGGCGGCACCGGCCTGGGCCTGGCGATCAGCAAGGAAATCATCGAACGCATGGGCGGAAAGATCGGTTTCAACTCCAGCCCCGGTCACGGCGCGACTTTCTGGTTCGAACTGACTACCCTGGCCCTAGAGGCGCCGCCCGAATCACCCGCCAGTCCCGAGGAAAATCGGCATGCCTGAGTTGCAACGCATCTTGCACGTGGAAGACGACCCATCGATCCAGGCCGTGGCCAAGCTGGCACTCGAAGCGGTGGGTGGCTTTCAGGTACTCAGCTGCTCATCCGGACAGGACGCCCTGGATCAACTGCAGGGCTTTGCCCCGGACTTTATCCTGCTGGATGTAATGATGCCGGACATGGACGGCCCGCAAACCCTGGCGCAGATCGCCCGCCTGATCGACATCAACCAAGTGCCAGTGGCCTTTATGACTGCCAAGGTGCAACCGGCGGAAATCGCCCATTACCGCAGCCTCGGCGCCCGCGATGTGATCATCAAACCCTTTGACCCGATGCAGCTGGCCGCGCAGGTGCGCAAGATATGGAGCCTGGCCCATGAGTAAAGGCACAAGCACCGCCGATGAACTGCAGCAACATCTGCAGCAGTTGAGCAATGCCTTCGCCGTGCGCCTGCAGGTAGAACTGCCCGCCCTCGCACAGAACGCTGAACGCCTATTGCACGCTGCCGACCCGCAGGAGCAGCTCCAGCATCTGCAAAGCCTGCGCGACCAATTGCACAAACTGGCTGGCGCCGCCGGCACCTTCGGTTTCAGCAGCCTCGGCCAGCGCGCCCGCGAGCTGGAACAGGAAGCCGATCAGTGGCTGGAAACCCTGCAGAAGGAACAACAGAGCCTGCAGGACTTCAGCCGCAGCCTGCAGCAACTGGCACGCCAGCAGTTCCAGGCCGAACGCAGCCAGGAGGCTGCTACCCGCGCGGTCAAGCCACCACGGCCGAACAGCAGTGCGCGGCGTATCTATATCCTCGAAGACCAGCTGTCGATTGGCGAAAACATGCGCCTGACGCTGAACAACTTCGGCTATCACGCCGAACATTTCAGCCGTATCAGTGAGCTCGACGCCGCCCTGCAAGAGCAACTGCCGGACGCGCTGATCGTCGACGTCAACCTGCCCGACGAAAGCCTCACCGGCCTGGAATACGCCGCCAGCCTGCAACAACGCCTGGACGAGCCGCTGCCGCTGCTGGTGATCACCACCCAGGACGATTTCGCCACCTACCTGGAAGCCGTGCGCGTCGGCGCCATGGGCTTTTTCACCAAGCCGGTGGACATCCCGCAACTGGAAAACCGCCTGGAGCGTTGCTTTGCCCAACAACAGGGTGAGCCTTACCGGGTGCTGATCATCGACGACGACCGCGAGCTGGCCAGCCGTTTCAGCCTGATCCTACGCGGCGCCAATATGCTGGTGGAGATGCTTCACGAGCCGGCAGATATCTTCGCCCGCATGCGCAGCTTCAACCCCGAAGTGGTGCTGCTGGACGTGAGCATGCCCAACTGCACCGGCCCGGAACTGGCGCAGATCATCCGCATGAACGACGACTGGCTGCGCGTGCCGATCGTCTATCTGTCGGCGGAAACCGACATCAACCGGCAGATGAATGCCCTGATCAAGGCAGGTGATGATTTCGTCACCAAACCGATTTCCGACAATGGTCTGATTGCCGCCGTGTTCTCCCGTGCCCAGCGTGCTCGCCTGCTGAGCAATGCGCTGTCGCGCGACAGCCTCACCGGGCTGCTCAAGCACGCCGATATCAAAGAGCAGGCTGCGGTTGAACTGGAGCGCGCACAACGCAGCGGCAAACCGACCAGCGTGGCCATGCTGGATATCGACTTCTTCAAGAAGGTCAACGACAGCTACGGCCATGCCGCCGGCGACAACGTGATCCGCGCCCTCGCCAACCTGCTGCGCCAACGCCTGCGACGCATCGACAGCCTGGGCCGTTATGGTGGCGAGGAATTCCTCGTGGTGCTGCCGGACTGCCCATCTGACCAGGCGCTGCGTATTCTCGATGAAATCCGCCAGCGCTTTGCCGAGCTGCAGTTTATCGCCGGTGGCCAGCAGTTCTCGGTAACCCTGAGCGCCGGCATCGCCTCCACCGAAGACGCACCGACTGGTGCTGACGACCTGCTGGAGAAAGCCGACCGCGCGCTGTACGCCGCCAAACACAACGGGCGCAATCAGGTGCGCTGAACCCGCCGATGAAGCCTCCCATTCTTATCCGCGCGTGCAGCGCGGCGCAGCTGCCGCTGGCCCTGCTGCTCGAAGCCGATCCGCATCTGCCATTTGTGCAGGCTTACCTGACGGACGGTCACTGCTACCTCGCCGAGCGCGATGGCGTAACCGTCGGCGTCTATGTAATGCAAGCACGCAGCACTGGCACACTGGAGCTGATGAATATCGCCGTCGCCCCAAGCTGCCAGGCCCAGGGCATCGGTACGCAACTGCTGCAACATGCCCTGCACAGCGCCAGGCAGCTGGGCGCTACACGCCTGGAAGTGGCCACCGGCAACTTCGGCCATCAGTTGACCTTCTACCAGCGCGCGGGCCTGCGGGTATATGCCATCGAGCCAGACTATTTCCTCCAGCATTACCCCGAACCATTGTTCGAACAGGGCCTGCAGCATAAGGATCGCCTGCGTTTGGCCATCGACTTATCGACTTCTAGAGTCCAGAAGCCTTCGCGCTTGGCTTTGTGAAATTTATCGCGTAGATTTTCATGAAATTATTTAAATAGAATTTCATGAGGCGCGCCATGTTCAAACAATCCGCCCAGCACATCGGCACCTACTACGCCGGCACCTACCCAGGTCCGATCCCGCTGCGCCCGCGCCTGCAGGAAGCGTTGCAATGCGATGTGCTGATTATCGGCGGTGGTTTCAGCGGGCTGCACACGGCGCTGCGCCTGGCGCTGGCGGGCAAGAAGGTGGTGCTGCTGGAAGCCAGCCGCCTGGCCTGGGCGGCCTCCGGGCGCAACGGCGGTCAGGCGCTACCGGGTTGGTCGTGCGATATGCCGCCATTTGAGAAGGCGTTAGGCCTGGAGCGCGCCCGCCGCTTGTGGGACAGCATGGTCTGGGCCGCCGAAGAAATGCGCGAACTGCCCGAGCGGCACAACTTCGATATCGACTACCGCAGCGGTGCGCTCTACACCGCCGTACTGCCACGCCGTGTGCGCCAGTTGCAGGAGAGCCTGGAAGAAACCGAGCAGAAGTACGGCTACGCGCAGCTGAGCTTTATCCCCAAGGAACAACTGCCCGAGTGGATCGCCAGCCCGCGCTACCTGGCCGCCCTGCATGACAGCGGCGCCGCGCATCTCAACCCGCTGAAACTCGCCCAGGGCCTGGCCGATGCTTTCGAGAAAGCCGGCGGCACGATCTTCGAGCAGAGCAAGGCGCTGAGCTATCAGGAAACGGCTGACGGTTATGTAGCGCGCAGCGAACACGGCGAAATTCGCAGCGATGTGCTGGTACTGGCCTGCAATGCCTATATCGACAAGCTCGATGCGCAACTGTCGAAACGCCTGCTGCCGGTCGGCTCCTACCAGGTCGCCACCGCACCGCTGGACCCGGAGCTGGCGCGCTCGCTGTTCCCGCGCGGCACCTGTGCCATCGATAACCAGTTTGTGCCGGATTACTTCCGTGTCACCCCGGACAACCGCCTGCTGTTCGGCGGCGGCTGCACCTACCTGGGCGGCATCCCGGCGGACGTGCCGGCGGCCACCCGGCCTTATCTGGAGCGGGTGTTCCCGCAACTACGCGGCGTGCAGATCGACTACGGCTGGGGCGGGCATATCGACTGCACTATGCAGCGCACCCCGGATGTCGGCCGCAGCGGGCAGAAGTACTGGCTGCAGGGCTTCTCCGGCCACGGCATCCTACCGACCCTGGCGGCCGCCCGTGCGGTCAGCGATGCGATCCTCGGTGATGCCGACCTGCTTGAGCTGTACCAGGGCCTGAGCAACCCGCGCTTCCCCGGCGGTGATCTGCTGGCGGCGCCGATTGAGGCCGTCGGCAAGGCCTGGTATCGCCTGCGCGATGTGATTTAAGGAAGGTGCCCATGGATATGCAGGAAGAAGTCGAAGGTCTGGCGATCCTGATCCGCGACCTGCGCAAGCACAAGAACCTCACCCTGGGTGAGCTGGCCGCGTGTATCGACCGTTCGGTGGGCTTTCTCTCCCAGGTCGAGCGCGGCCTGTCGCGCCCGACTGTGGCTGACCTCACCGCGATCAGCGAAACCCTCGGCGTGCCGACCACCTATTTCTACAGCCTGAGCAAGCCGCGCGACGTGCCCTGGGTCACCCGTCCCGGCGAGCGCCGCACGCTGTATTACGCCGGTGGCATCACCGATGTACTCGCTTCACCGACCATGGCTGGCGGCTTCTCCATGCTCGAAAGCCGTTTGGCCCCCGGCGCCACCAGCGGCGACGGGCATTTGAACGACAGCTCCGAGCAAGGCGGCTTCGTCCTCGAAGGCGAGCTGACGATCTGGTACGGCGACGCCGCCGAGCCAGTCACCCTCGGCCCGAACGACAGCTTCCAGTTACCGCCGCACGCGCAGTTTCGCTACGCCAACCTTTCCGATTCCCCCACACGAGTGCTCTGGGTCTTCACCTGACCCGCGCAGATAGCCGCCATGACAATAACAACAGCATTCCCCGACCTGCTCAGCGAAGTCCGTGCCTTCCGTAGCGCCCACCCCGAAGTACGCTATGTCGACCTGATCAGCCTGGACATCCCCGGGCATTTCTACGGCAAGCGCTACCCCATCGACATGCTCGAGAAGGTCGCCGCCGGCAGCCCGCTGAAAATCCCGCAGAACTGCGTGCTGCTTGGCGTGCAGGGCGGCCTGCACCCGATTGGCGACTACTGCTTCAACGACGGCGACCCGGATGCGCCGCGCCGGCTGATCCCCGGCACGCTCAAGCCGGTGCGCTGGGAAAGCCAGCCGCTGGGGCAGATGCTGATCAGCTCCGACGGCACCGCTGCGCCCATCGAGTTCGAACCGCGCGAAGTGCTCGCCCGCGTGCTCAAGCGCCTAGCCGCACGCGGTATCCGTCCAGTGGTGGCCTTCGAGCTGGAGTTCTACCTGTTTGATCGCAAGCTGCAGGACGGCCTGCCGCAGTTCCCCCGCGACCCGCTGTGCGACGATGCCGATGACCAGCCGAATATGCATATCGAACGCCTGTCGCGCTTCGCCGATGTGCTGCACGAGATCGTCGACGCCGCCAATGAGCAGGGCATCGATGCCAACGTGATCACCGCCGAGCTCGGCCCCGGCCAGTTCGAGATCAACTTCGGCCACTGCGACGACGGTCTGCGCGCCGCCGACTGGGCCGCCCTGTTTTGCCGCAGCACCCGCGGCGTGGCGCTCAAGCATGGCCAGCGCGCCAGTTTTATGAGCAAGCCCTACCTGCACGCGCCGGGCAGTGGCATGCATGTGCATGTCAGCCTGTATGACGCTGCCGGCCACAATCTGCTGGCCGCCGATGAGCAGCGCCCGCTACGCCATGCTGTGGCCGGCTGCCTGGAGTTGTTGCCGCACTGCATGCCGATCTTCGCCGCCAACCACAACGCCTTCCGCCGCTACGGCGCCATGGTCAACGCCGCCAGCCGCGCCAGCTGGGGCTTCGAGGACCGCGATGCGTGCATCCGCATTCCCGAGTCAGACGGCAAGAACCTGCGCATCGAACACCGTCTGGCCGGCGCCGACGCCAATCCTTATCTGGTGCTGGCGGCGATTCTCACCGGCATGGAACACGGCCTGGATGCCTGCAAAGAGCCGATTGCTCCGCTTAACGAAAACCGCCAAAGCGGCATCGACTTCCCGCAGGACATGCTCGGCGCGGTCAGCGCCATGCGCGACCACCCGGTGGTCAACCAGGGCCTGGGCAGTGAGTTCGTCATGGTTTACTGCGAGAACAAGCGCCAGGATCACCTGGCCTTTATGCAGGAAGTCAGTGCGCGGGAATACCGCTGGTTTCTCTAACACGTAACGCGCCCGTTGCCTTGGCAGCGGGCGCGCAACTTCAACGCATTAGATACACCGCCAACCCGGCCAGCGCCGACACCAGCAGCACCTCCATCACCCCACGCTTGAAGCGCAACAGCGCCAGCGCCGCGCCCACGGCCAGCAGTGCCGACGGCCAGTCGAAGGTGCCGGCAAAACCCTGCGGCCAGAGCACGTGGTAGGCAAAGAACAACGCCAGGTTAAGAATCACCCCGACCACTGCCGCAGTAATCGCAGTCAGAGGTGCGGTGAACTTCAGTTCGCCATGGGTCGACTCCACCAGCGGCCCGCCAGCGAGGATAAATAGAAAGGACGGTAAAAAGGTGAACCAGGTGACCAGCGCTGCCGCCAGCGCACCACTGACAAAACCCGAATCGCCGCCGAACACCGGCTGCAGATAAGCCCCGACAAACGCCACGAACGCCACCACCATGATCAGCGGCCCCGGCGTGGTTTCCCCCAGCGCCAGGCCGTCGATCATCTGCGTCGGGGTCAGCCAGCCGTAATGGCCGATGGCGCCCTGATAGACATACGGCAGCACCGCATAGGCGCCGCCAAAGGTCAGCAGCGCCGCCTTGGTAAAGAACCAGGCCATCTGCGTCAGCGTGCCGTCCCAGCCGAACAGCCAGGTCAGCAGGCCCATCGGCAGCAACCAAAGCAGCGCCCCCACCACCAGCAGCAGTGCCAGGCGTGATGCGCGAAAGCGCGTGTGCGGCGCCGGCGGGCTGTCATCGTCGATCAGCGCCAGGCCGTAGGAATGACTAGCCGCTGCATGCCCGCCCCCCAGGCTGAACTGCTGCGGCAACAGGCGACCGCCGATGTAACCGAGTAGTGCTGCACCAATCACGATCAACGGAAACGGCAGATTGAAGGCAAAGATGGCGACAAATGACGCCCCGGCAATGCCCCACAGCCAGTTGTTCTTCAGAGCCCGCGAGCCGATGCGCCAAGCCGCCTGCATGACGATGGCGGTAACTGCTGGCTTGATCCCATAGAAAATCCCCGCCACCAGCGGCACATCGCCATAAGCGATATACAGCCAGGACAGGCCGATCAGGATAAACAGCGACGGCAGCACAAACAGCACCCCGGCAATCACCCCACCCCAGGTGCGGTGCAACAGCCAGCCGATATAAGTGGCCAGCTGCTGTGCCTCTGGCCCCGGCAGCAGCATGCAGTAGTTCAGCGCATGCAGAAAACGTCGCTCGGACAGCCAGCGGCGCTTCTCCACCAACTCCTGATGCATGATCGCGATCTGCCCAGCCGGCCCGCCGAAGCTGATCAGCCCGAGCTTGAGCCAGAACCAGAAGGCTTCGCGCAAGCTGACGGCGGGCGGCGCAGGCTGTGCAGAGGATTCGGACATGCGGGCAACTCACGGCAATAAAACGGTCGCACTATAGCGCGAGCGCATGACGATTTAAGCCGGCACGGCTCAAGCCCAAGCACGGATTTCCGTATACTTGGCAGCGCTGCGCCCTCCTTCCAACCTGCCCGTGAAGCTCTCTGTGAAAATCCGCCATTCGATAGTAAGCCTGCTGCTGATCTGCAGCTGCGTTGTAGTTGCATCGAACACCCAGGCCGCCCCCACCAAACAACAGGACCTGGCCGCCGGCAGCGCCCTGCTGGTCGACCTGCAGACCAATCAGGTGCTCTACGAGCGCAACGCCGACAGCGTGGTGCCGATTGCCTCGGTGACCAAGCTGATGACCGCCATGGTCACCCTCGACGCCAAGCTGCCGCTGGATCAGCAGCTACCGATCATGATTCGCGACACCCATGACATGCGCGGCGTGTTCTCCCGCGTGCGCGTGGGCAGCGAGCTGAGCCGCCGCGACATGCTGCTGTTGGCCCTAATGGCCTCGGAAAACCGTGCCGCCGCCAGCCTGGCACACCACTACCCGGGCGGCCACGAGGCCTTTGTCGCGGCGATGAACGCCAAGGCCCGCGCCCTGGGCATGAAGCATTCGCGCTTTGTCGAACCCACCGGCCTGTCGGAACACAACGTCTCCAGTGCCCGCGACCTGGTGCTGATGCTCAAGGCCGCGCGCCAGTACCCGCTGATCAGCCAGTTCAGTACCACTTCGGAAAAGACCCAGGCGTTCCGCAAACCCAACTACACCCTGGGCTTTCGCAACACCAACAACCTGGTGCGCAAAGCCGGCTGGAGCGTGCAACTGAGCAAAACCGGCTATACCGGCGAAGCCGGCCGCTGCCTGGTGATGAATACCGTGATGAATAACCGTCCGGTGGCGTTCGTGGTACTGGATGCCTTCGGCAAATACACCCACATGGCCGACGCCAACCGCCTCAAGCGCTGGCTGGAAACCGGCAAGGTCACTGCCGTACCGCCAGCAGCTATCAGCTACCGCCAGCAGAAATTGGCGCAGCGCCAGGCCAACGCCGCGCAGTAAAGCCTTAAAACAAAAAGGCCCGCAGCAAGTGCGGGCCTTTTTCCATCAGCGAGTAGCTCAGCTGTTGCTCAGACCAAACAACGGCTGGCGCATGCCAAACACCAGAAAGCGCGCCAGTTCGTTGAGCGGCAAAGCCTTGCTGATCAGGTAACCCTGAACCTGATCGCAGCCGTATTGACGCAGCAGCGCCAGCTGTTCGGCGTTTTCCACGCCCTCGCCCACCACCTGCAGGTTGAGGTTGTGCGCCAGGTTGATCATCGCCCGCACCAGCTGACGGTTCTCCGCGCGCTCGCCCATGCCGCCGACAAAGCTCTTGTCGATCTTCAACAGGGTGATCGGCAGGTTGTTCAGGTGCACGAAAGAAGAGAAACCGGTGCCGAAGTCGTCTAGGGAGAAACGCACGCCGAGGCGACCGAGGGCCAGCATGGTCTGCTGCACCTGATCACTGCGGCGCATTACGGCGGTTTCGGTCAACTCGAATTCCAGCCACTGCGCATCAACGCCGCGCTCTTCGATCAGGCGACTGAGGGTCGGCAGCAGCTGACTGTCCTGAAACTGGCGAAATGACAGGTTGATCGCCATATGCAGCGCCGGCAGGCCACGTCCGCGCAGCCACTGCATATCACGCAGCGCGCGACTGATCACCCAGTAGCCGAGCGGCACGATCAGCCCGCTCTCTTCGGCCAGCGGCACGAATTCGTTGGGCGACAGCAGGCCATGCTCACTGTGGCGCCAGCGCACCAGCGCTTCCAGGCCGACGATGCGCCCGGTCTGCAGGCACAGACGCGGCTGGTAATGCAGCTCCAGCTCGTCGCGGCGCAGGGCGCGGCGCAACTCGCTTTCCAGGTCGGCCTGGTTGCGTGCGCTGCGGTTGATCCGCTCGTCATAGATATGAAAGGTGCAGCCCTGCTGACTCTTGGCCTGTTGCATGGCGATATGCGCGTGCCACATCAGCGGATCGGCGCTGCCCTCGGCACGGGAGTGGGCCAGGCCCAGGCTGCAACCGATCAACAGGCTTTCGCCATCAATCCAGTAAGGCTCGCCCAGGGCTTCGGTAATCTGCGCGGCCAGCCGTTCGGCGCGTTGCGGGTCGCGGCGGCTGTCGAGCAGCAAGGCAAATTCATCGCTGCCCAGCCGCGCCACCTGGTCACCGGCCTGCAGCTGCGCCTTGATCCGCGCCACCACCTGCAGAATCAGGCTGTCGCCACCCTGATAGCCAAGGGCATCGTTGGCGTGACGAAAGTTGTCCAGATCGAGATGGCCGAGGGTCAAACCGCGGCCTTCGTATTCAGCCAGGCGCGCGGCCAGCAATGTCTGAAAGCCCTGACGGTTGGCGATGCCGGTCAGCGCATCCTGTTCGGCCAGGCGGTGCAGGGTATCTTTCAGGTTGCCCTGCTCGCGCGCATAGCGCAGGCAACGGCGCAACACTTCAGCGCTGAGCTGGTCGCGCACCAGCCAGTCGCACACGCCCTCAGGCTCGGCTTCAGGCTCGGCATCCAGCAGCAGGACAATGGGTAGGGAACAGCGCCCGGAGGCAGGCAGGTATTTCGCGGTGGTCAGGAGCAGGGCGTTACTGGGTTTATCGAACAGCGCGCTGGCCGCCTCCCAGGACGGTGCGGTAATCAGCGCATAACCACTGCCGAGCGCACTCAGGCGCTCGCGCAGCAACTGCGCCCAGCCTGGCGTTTCCGCCAGCAAAAGCAACCGTAATGGTTCGACTAACGCGGACAAACAACTTCCCCCACTGCACAAATAAAGAGCATTGAACCCGCTCGGATGCGTCGTAATCGACGTCTAATCACGCACATCCTTGTGTCAGTGGCGCGCCCTGCGGCATGGCAAGGACCCGAAAGTGGCACCAGAGTACTGGATTAGGAAAATTAACCAAGCCTGGCTGTTTGCCATTATGTGCACTGCAACACACTTTCAGATGGTCACGGCAGAAAGCGCCAGGCCTGTTAAAATGCGCGCCCATTCCCCCTGACGATTGCTCCCATGTCCCGACTGAACCCCCGGCAGCAGGAAGCCGTGAACTATGTCGGCGGCCCACTTTTGGTGCTCGCCGGTGCAGGCTCCGGCAAGACCAGCGTGATTACCCGCAAGATCGCCCACCTGGTACAGAACTGCGGCATCCAGGCCCGCCACATTGTCGCCATGACCTTTACCAACAAGGCCGCGCGCGAGATGAAGGAGCGTGTCAGCAGCCTGCTCAAGGGCCCCGAAGCCCGCGGCCTGACCGTGTCGACCTTCCACAACCTGGGCATGAACATCATCCGCAAGGAATACGCGCGCCTGGGCTACAAGCCGGGTTTCTCGATCTTCGATGACGGCGATATCAAGGCGCTACTCACCGACATCATGCAGAAGGAATATGCCGGTGATGATGGTGCGGATGAGATCAAGAACTACATCGACAGCTGGAAGAACGACCTGATCCTGCCCGAGCAGGCACTGGCTAACGCGCGTAACCCTAAGGAGCAGACCGCCGCCATCGTCTACCTGCACTACCAGCGCACCCTGCGCGCGTACAACGCAGTGGACTTCAACGACCTGATCCTGCTGCCGGTGATGCTGTTTCAGGAGCACGCCGACATCCTGGAAAAATGGCAGAACCGCATCCGCTATCTGCTGGTCGACGAATACCAGGACACCAACGCCAGCCAATATCTGCTGGTGAAGCTGCTGGTGGGTATGCGCAACCAGTTCACCGTAGTTGGCGACGACGACCAGTCGATTTACGCCTGGCGCGGCGCACGCCCGGAAAACCTGATGCTGCTGAAAGAGGATTACCCCTCGCTCAAAGTGGTGATGCTGGAGCAGAACTACCGCTCCACCAGCCGCATCCTCAAGTGCGCCAACATCCTGATCGCCAACAACCCGCATGCCTTCGAGAAACAGCTGTGGAGCGAGATGGGCATGGGCGACGAGATCCGCGTGATCCGCTGCCGTAACGAAGACGCCGAGTGCGAACGGGTGGCCCTGGAAATCCTCACCGAGCACCTGCGTACCCAGCGCCCCTACAGCGATTACGCCATCCTCTACCGCGGCAACTACCAGGCCAAGCTGATGGAGCTGAAACTGCAGCACCATCAGATTCCCTATCGCCTCTCGGGTGGCACCAGCTTCTTCGCCCGCCAGGAGGTGAAGGACCTGATGAGCTACTTCCGCCTGCTGGTCAACCCGGATGACGACAACGCCTTCCTGCGCGTGATCAACGTGCCGCGCCGCGAAATTGGCTCAACCACCCTGGAAAAGCTCGGCAACTACGCCACCAGCCGCAAGATCAGCATGTACGCCGCCGCCGGCGAAATCGGCCTCGGCGAGCAACTGGATGCGCGCTACACCGAACGCCTGGCACGCTTTACCACTTGGATGGACCGGGTACGCCAGGAGTGCGCGCAGAACGACCCGATTGCCGCGATCCGCAGCATGGTGATGGACATCGACTACGAGAACTGGCTGCGGCAGAACGCCTCCAGCGACAAGGTCGCCGAAGCGCGCATGGGCAACGTCTGGTTCCTCGTCGAGGCGCTGAAGAACACCCTGGAGCGCGACGAAGACGGCGAGATGACCATCGAGGACGCCATCGGCAAGCTGGTGCTGCGCGACATGCTCGAACGTCAGCAGGAAGAGGAAGAAGGCGCCGAAGGCGTGCAGATGATGACCCTGCACGCCTCCAAGGGTCTGGAGTACCCGTCGGTGTATATCCTCGGTGTGGAGGAGGAAATCCTTCCCCACCGCTCCAGCATCGAAGCCGATACGGTCGAGGAAGAGCGGCGCCTGGCCTACGTCGGCATCACCCGCGCCAAACGCAACCTGACCATGACTTTCGCCGCCAAGCGCAAGCAATACGGCGAAATCATCGACTGTTCACCGAGCCGTTTTCTCGATGAACTGCCGCCCGAGGATCTGGTCTGGGAAGGCCTGGAAGACGCTGCACCGGAGGTCAAGGCTGCCACCGGCAACTCGGCCCTGGCCAATATGCGCGCGATGCTGAAGAAATAACCGGCAACGGCGCACGGGCGCAGGCAGACGTATTTCGTCAGCTCCTACATCCGCGCTACGCTGCACCATTACATCCCGGCGCAGACCGGGTATCAGAAAGAACGACGAGGGTAACCGCGTGGAAGCGCTGAAACAGAAAATTCGCGATGAAGGCACCGTGCTCTCGGAGCATGTACTCAAGGTTGATGCCTTTCTCAATCACCAGATCGACCCGGCACTGATGCAGCAGATCGGCCACGAATTCACCCAGCGCTTCGCCGGCCAGGGCATCACCAAGATCGTCACCATTGAAGCCTCAGGCATTGCCCCGGCGGTGATGGCCGGCCTGGAGCTGGGCGTGCCGGTGATCTTCGCGCGCAAGTACCAGTCGCTGACGCTCAAGGACGACCTGTACATCTCCAAGGTGTTTTCCTTCACCAAGCAGACCGAAAGCACCCTGGCCATCTCGGCCAAGCACCTGGGCGCCCACGACCATGTGCTGCTGATCGACGACTTCCTGGCCAACGGTCATGCCGCCCGCGCCCTGATCGACCTGATCGGCCAGGCTGGCGCCAGCATCGCCGGGATCGGCGTGGTCATCGAAAAGTCCTTCCAGCGCGGCCGCGCCGAACTGGATGCGCAGGGCTATCGGGTCGAGTCACTGGCGCGCATCGGCTCACTAGCCGATGGTCAGGTCAGTTTTATTGATTAGATCAGGCACACACATGGATCGTGATTACCAAAAGGCGACTAAGCACGCGCGCAAGCATGCTGCCAAGACCCTAGACAAGATGCCCTGGATTGCCGGCGCTTTGCTCGGCCTGCTGACTGTGAGCCTGGCGACGGCCCCACCCTCACTGCCTCTGCTAGCCGCTAATGCGCTGCTGGGCGGTCTGTTTCTGGCGGCCTATGCCTTCAGCCTGAAACGCCCAGAGTGGCAATGGCTGACAGGCATGCTAGCCCCAATACTCATCTCACTTATCTCGGTCAGGCTTAGCGAAAAACTCGGTTCAAGCGCCTGGTATCTGCTGCAAGGCCCGCTGGCGCTATTCGCTACGTTTAGCCTGCTGGCACTGCTGATGCGCCCACATCTGCGCCGACTGGCTGGAATACCGACAAAACGCCGGCACAAAAAAGCCGCCTGAATAGGCGGCTTTTTTACAGCAGAGTCAGGCGTATTACAGGCCAGACATCTTCTGAATCGCTTCACGCAGCTCGTCGTCCGAGCAATCAGCGCAGGTACCTTTTGGCGGCATGGCGTTGATACCGGAAATCGCCTTGGCCAGGATGCCGTCAAGACCACCCTCTGCATCAGCACGGGCTTTCCAGGCTGCAGCGTCGCCAATTTTCGGCGCACCCAGAATACCTGGGGTATGGCAGGCACCGCAGTGCTTGGCAATGATGTCATCGGCAGTACGCGCAGCGCCGCCGGTTGTGGCTGCTACAGCGCCCACGCCCTTGCATTCTTCGCCCATCACACAGACTTGGCCGACCGGCTTCAGTCGCTCGGCAATGGCTTCGTCGGTCGTGGCTTGAGCAGTCACTGCCCACAGGGCCAATACGGTAGCCGGTGCTACCAGGAGCTTTTTAATCAGGTTCACGGTACACCCTCTTCGTGGCTAGTCACGCTCGCGGCCACGGTTTCGCGAGCGGGCGACAGTATAACGGCAAGCCGCTGCCGCCGAAACAACCCATATTGTCGCAGGGTTATTTGTATTTCAGCAGACAGGCCCGGTAGAACCTGTTTTCGATCTCGCGAGCTAGGCCCTGTTTTTAACGCCGCAGGGCCGACGCGCAGCAGATCGTAAGCAGGTTCTTAGAAATTGGCCGGCGTAGTGGCACTGATAAGACGCGCTGGCTGCTCGAACGGATTACGGAAACGGTGCGGTTTGCTGCTCTCGAAATAGTAGCTGTCGCCCGGTTCAAGGATAAACACCTCGTCACCCACGGTCAGCTCCAGCTTGCCTTCGACCAGCATGCCGGCCTCTTCACCTTCGTGGGCGTACATTTCGTCGCCGGTGTCGGTGCCGCTGGGGTAGGTTTCATCAAGAAAGGAAATAGCTCGGCTCGGATGCGCCTTGCCCACCAGCTTCATGGTGATGGCCCCGCTGCAGATATCGGTGAGTTCGGCGGCGCGATAGACCACCTGGGCCTGGCTATCCTGCTCCACATCCAGGGAGAAGAACTCCACCAGTGACATGGGAATACCCGCCAGCACCTTTTTCAACGAACTGATCGAAGGGCTTACGCTGTTCTTCTCGATCATCGAAATGGTGCTGTTGGTGACGCCCGCCCGCTTGGCGAGTTCACGCTGGGAAAGGCCTTTGAGTTTGCGAATGGATTGCAGGCGTACACCGACGTCCAATGCTGGAGTCCCCCTTGGGAGTGATACGGAAAAGTCGCCGTATCATGGCATAGCGTTCAGAATTTACAACACTCGCGTTCAAACTCGTCTACAGCGTGGCTGTTAGTGCCCGAGGTAGAGCAGCGGCGCCCTTCGCAGGTTGCAGAAAAGCTGGTAGGGAATGCTGCCGGCCTGGGTGGCAACATCGCTGGCCAGCACCTGTTTGCCCCACAGCTCGACCCGGCTGCCCAGGCCCGCTTGTGGCAGATCAGTCAAATCGACGGTGAGCATGTCCATCGACACGCGGCCGATCAGGCGGGTCAGCTGGCCGTCCACCGCCACTGGCGTACCCGTCGGTGCATGACGTGGGTAGCCGTCGGCATAGCCCATGGCGACCACACCGACACGGGTCGGCCGCTCGCTGACAAAGCGTGCGCCATAGCCCACCGGCTCGCCGGCCGGCAGTTCGCGCACGCTGATGATCTTCGATTCCAGAGTCATCACCGGCTGCAGCCGCGCAGCCACGGCCTGCGCCTGTTCGAACGGAGTGGCGCCGTAAAGCATGATGCCAGGGCGCACCCAGTCACTTGGCACGCTCGGCCAGCCCAATACGGCAGGCGAATTGCGCAGGCTGACCTCGGCAACAATACCCTGGCGCGCCTGCTGGAAAACCGCCAACTGCTCAGCACTGCGCGGGCAATCCAGCTCGTCGGCCCGGGCGAAGTGGCTCATCAGCACAATCTTCGCCACCTTGCCGCTGGCCAGCAGGCGCTGGTAGGCCGCCTGGTAATCGGCCGGGTGCAGGCCGACGCGGTGCATGCCGCTGTCCATCTTCAACCACACCGTCAGCGGGCCGCGCACAGCGCTGCGCTCAATCGCCTCCAGCTGCCACAGCGAATGCACCACGCACCACAGTTCGTGCTGCTCGATCAGCGGTAATTCGCCGGCCTCGAAAAAGCCCTCCAGCAACAGAATTGGCCCGCGAATACCGGCCTCGCGCAGCTGCAGCGCTTCCTCGATACAGGCCACGGCAAAACCATCGGCCTGCTCCTGCAACGCCTGAGCACAACGCACCGCGCCATGGCCATAGGCATCCGCCTTGATCACCGCCAGGGCGCGGGCGCCGCTGACCTCACGGGCCAGTTGGTAGTTGTGACGCAGGGCTTGCAGGTCAATCAGGGCGCGGGCAGGACGCATGACGTTCTCGGCTATCAGCAGTTTTCAGAAGTAAAAAAGCCCGGGGTGATGGCCGGGCAAACACTTATCGCAAACGGGACGGGCCGATTTACAGGGCGGCCACGATCATCATTTCCACCAGCACCTCAGGCTTGTACATCTTCGCCTCGACACAGGCCCGTGCAGGCGCCGCGCCTGGCGCAACCCAGGCATCCCAAACCTGATTGAGGCCGGCGTAGTCGCGGTCCATGTCCTTCAGGTAGATGGTCACGGAGAGGATCTTCGACTTGTCGCTGCCGGCCTCGGCCAGCATGCGGTCGGTGTTGGCCAGGGTTTCGCGGGTTTGCTGCACGATATCGCCGCTGTAGTCGTCCGCCAGCTGGCCGGCCAGGTAGACCGTGCCGTTATGGATGACGATTTCGCTGTAACGGCTTTCAGTGTGCAGGCGCTGTACTGACATGCTTGTGACTCTCCTGGGAACGGCTGTAACGGGAAATATCCAGGCCTTCGGCGCTGATCTGCGGACGCTTTTTCGCCATCAGATCGGCAAGCAGGCGACCGGAGCCGCAGGCCATGGTCCAGCCCAGTGTGCCGTGACCGGTGTTGAGGAACAAATTGCGCAAGCCGGTGGCGCCAACAATCGGCGTGCCGTCCGGGGTGGCCGGACGCAGGCCGGTCCAGAATTCGGCCTGGCGCAGATCGCCGCCCTGCGGGTAGAGGTCGGCGGTAATCATTTCCAGGGTTTCGCGGCGACGCGGATTGAGGCTCAGGTCGAAACCGGCGATCTCGGCCATGCCGCCCACGCGGATGCGGTTGTCGAAACGGGTGATCGCCACTTTGTAGGTTTCATCGAGGATGGTCGAAGTCGGCGCCATCGCCGCATTGGTGATCGGTACGGTCAGCGAATAGCCCTTGAGTGGGTACACCGGTGCTTTGATACCCAGCGGCTTGAGCAATTGCGGGCTAAAGCTGCCGAGGGCCAGCACGTAGCGGTCGGCAGTTTCCAGCTTGCCGTCGATCCACACGCCATTGACCCGATCACCCACGGCGTCGATACGCTGGATGTTCTGGCCGAAGCGGAATTCCACACCCAACGCCTTGGCCATCTCGGCCAGTTTGCTGGTGAATAGCTGACAGTCGCCGGTCTGGTCATTCGGTAGACGCAGCGCGCCGGCCAGTTTGTCGGTGACTGCAGCCAGGGCCGGCTCAACGCGGGCGATGCCGGCGCGGTCGAGCAGCTCATAGGGCACGCCGGACTGCTTGAGTACGGCAATGTCTTTCGCCGCGTTATCCAATTGCGCCTGGGTGCGGAACAGCTGGGTGGTGCCCAGGCTGCGGCCTTCATAGGCGATGCCGGTTTCCGCACGCAGCTCGTCGAGGCAGTCGCGGCTGTACTCGGACAGACGCACCATGCGCTCCTTGTTCACCGCGTAACGGCTGGCGGTGCAGTTGCGCAGCATCTGCGCCATCCACAGGTACTGGTCGATATCGGCAGTGGCCTTGATCGCCAGCGGCGCGTGCTTTTGCAGCAGCCACTTGATGGCTTTCAGCGGCACGCCCGGCGCAGCCCACGGCGAGGCGTAGCCAGGGGACACCTGGCCGGCGTTGGCGAAGCTGGTTTCCATGGCCGGGGCGTGCTGCCGGTCAACCACCACCACTTCAAAGCCCTGACGCGCCAGGTAATACGCACTGGCTGTACCAATCACACCGCTACCGAGAACTAAAACCCGCATGCCGCTCTCCTCGCCGCGACAATGCGCGACGGATAATTCCTGAGATCACAATTGAGCGCAGTATAGGAAGAGATCAGCAGTGCTTTTCACTATATAAATAGCTATATTTGGCGACAATTCTTGGCAAAATCGCCTTCTACAGAGGGGTATCCACCGTGCGCACCCAACATCAGAGCCGCCGTGAGCTGGACAAGATCGACCGCAATATCCTGCGCATCCTGCAGGAAGACGGGCGCATCAGCTTTACCGAGCTGGGTGAGCGGGTCGGCCTGTCGACCACACCCTGCACCGAGCGCGTACGCCGCCTGGAGCGCGAAGGGATCATCATGGGCTACCACGCCCGGCTCAACCCGCAGCAGCTCAAGGCCAGCCTGTTGGTGTTTGTCGAGATCAGCCTGGACTACAAGTCCGGCGACACCTTCGAGGAGTTCCGCCGCGCGGTACTCAAGCTGCCGCACGTGCTCGAATGCCACCTGGTATCCGGCGACTTCGACTACCTGGTGAAGGCGCGGATCAACGAGATGGCCAGCTACCGCAAGCTGCTCGGCGACATCCTGCTCAAGCTGCCGCACGTGCGTGAGTCGAAGAGCTACATCGTGATGGAAGAAGTGAAAGAGAGCCTGAGCCTGCCGATTGCCGACTAGCCGTCAGACTAGAACTTGGCGGGTAGTCGCAATCAACTGATGCACCTGCTTTGCCACCGCTGGTTCGATCATCTGCTCCGGTCCCTGGCCGCGCGGGCACGGCAGGCTTGGCGTGGTGCCGAACAGCCGGCAGATCAGCGGGCGCTGGTCATACACCGTGCACCCTTGCGGGCCGAGGTGTACGCAGTTGTACTCGGCCAGCGCGGCGTCATGCTCGGCATCACTCTTTACCGGCAGCCGCGCCATTTCCTCGGATGAAGCCGTGACCGGCCCGCAGCAATCGTGGCAACCCGGTACACAGGCGAAGCTGGGAATCTGCAAACGCAGCTGGTCGATCTTGCGGCTGGTGCAACTCATCGGCGTGATCCTGAAACACAGGCCGGCATAGTAACCGCGCCCAGGGTTGAATCGCGGCAAGTGCCAGGGCTAACCGACGAAAATCCGCTTATTTCGCGATTGCCTCTTGGCGTTTGGTAAATCTCACGCTTATGCTTCGTAAAATTTTCCAAACACAATAATCAGGATTCCACACATGAACGCCCGCGTTCACCAGCCGGTTCACAGCAGCCAGCACGCCAACTCCTATTACGCCGCCAGTGCCAATCGCCAACTCGACTACCCCGCATTGGGCGGTGAGTTGCGCGCCGATGTGTGCATCGTCGGTGGTGGTTTTTCCGGCCTTAACACCGCCATCGAACTGGCACAGAAAGGCCTTTCGGTGGTGCTGCTGGAAGCGCACAAGATTGGTTGGGGCGCCAGCGGGCGCAACGGCGGCCAGCTGATTCGCGGCGTCGGCCATGGCGTGGAGCAGTTCGAATCGGTGATTGGCGCGCAGGGCGTGCGCGAACTGAAACTGATGGGCCTGGAAGCGGTGGAAATCGTTCGCCAGCGCATCGAGCAATTCAACATCGACTGCGACCTGACCTGGGGCTACTGCGACCTGGCCAACAAACCCAGCCACCTCGCCGACTTCGCCGAAGACATGGCCGAACTCAAGCAACTGGGCTATCGCCATGAAATGCGCCTGCTGCAACCGGAGCAGATGCACGAAGTGGTCGGCTCCAACCGCTATGTCGGCGGCATGATCGACATGGGCTCCGGCCACCTGCACCCACTCAACCTGGCACTCGGCGAAGCAGCAGCGGCGCAGAGCCTGGGCGTGCAGCTGTTCGAGAACTCGGCAGTGACGCGCATCGACTATGGCAATGAGGTCAAGGTACGCACCGCTCAGGGCGTGGTGCGCGCCACCACCCTGGTGCTCGGCTGCAACGCGTACCTGAATGGCCTGAACAGCAACCTGGGCGGTAAGGTGCTGCCCGCCGGCAGCTACGTGATTGCCACCGAGCCGCTGTCCGAAGCCGAAGCGCGGGCGATCATTCCGCAGAATATGGCGCTGTGTGACCAGCGCGTGGCCCTGGATTACTACCGCCTGTCCGCCGACCGCCGCCTGCTGTTCGGCGGCGCCTGCCACTATTCCGGTCGCGATCCGGCAGACATCGCCGGCTATATGCGGCCAAAAATGCTGGAAGTCTTCCCGCACCTGAAAGATGTGAAGATCGACTACCAGTGGGGCGGCATGATCGGCATCGGTGCCAACCGCCTGCCGCAGATCGGTCGCCTCAAGGAACAGCCCAACGTGTATTACGCCCAGGCTTACTCGGGCCACGGCGTCAACGCCACGCACCTGGCTGGCAAGCTGCTCGGCGAGGCCATCGCCGGCCAGGCCAGCAACGGCTTCGACCTGTTCGCCAAGGTGCCGCACATGACCTTCCCCGGCGGCAAACACCTGCGCTCGCCACTGCTCGCCCTGGGCATGCTCTGGCACCGGATGAAAGAGCTGGTCTAATCACCCTCCACAGCAGGCCGCCCAGGCCTGCTGCAGCCCCTTACAACTTCCAGAACGGCAGTTGCGCCTCGCGCAGGGCTTGCTCGCGGCTCAGGCCAATATCCTTGAGCTGCTCGTCAGTCAGCGTCAGCAGCGCCCGGCGAGTGGTCAGACGCAGCCAGAATGCGTTCCAGCGGCGTACAACTGGCTTCGCTGCACCCGCTTGAGCATACAGATGCCCACTCGCGGCCTCCTGCTGCAGTTCGCCTGATTTCATTGTCAGCCTGACATCACTCAACCCGTTCATTGCCTGCTCCTGCTCGTAAGCCTGATGGGAGAACATGATGAGCGACACGATAAAAGCATGACAGATTCAAAAATATACTTTTAAATCCATACAGATTTCCGAAAGCAGACTCTGAATGGTGGATTTATCGTCTATCTGTACTGTCTTGGCGCAGCACAAAGAGAAATTGCGAGGCAACTGTTATGACGCTTTACGTCAATCTGGCCGAGTTGCTCGGCGCCCGTATTGAACAGGGCCTGTATCGCCCCGGTGATCGCCTGCCCTCCGTGCGCGCCCTCAGCCTGGAACATGGTGTGAGCCTGAGCACGGTGCAACAGGCCTACCGCCACCTGGAGGATCAGGGCCTGGCCACGCCCAAGCCCAAGTCCGGCTACTTTGTGCCCCAGGCGCGCCAGCAGCCGGCGCTGCCGATGGTCAGCCGCGCCGCCCAGCGGCCGGTGGATATTTCCCAGTGGGACCAGGTGCTCGAGCTGATCAGCCGACCGCCTGGCGGTGATGTGCTGCAACTGGGGCGCGGCATGCCGGATATCAGCAGCCCAACCCTGAAACCGCTGCTGCGCACCCTGTCACGCATGAGCCGCCGCCAGGAGGTCAAGGAGCTGAGCTATGGCAGCCTGTATGGTGACCCAGGCCTGCGCGCACAACTGTCGCGGCTGATGCTCGACTCCGGCTGCCAGATCGCCATTGAAGAGATCGTCACCACCACCGGCTGCCACGAAGCCCTGTCCGTGGCCATTCGCGCGGTGTGCGCGCCGGGCGACATCGTGGCGGTGGATTCACCGAGCTTTCATGGCGTGATGCAGGCACTCAAGGGCTACGGCATGAAGGCCCTGGAACTGCCCACCGACCCGCTCACCGGCATCAGCCTGGAAGCCTTGGAGCTTGCGCTGGAGCAGTGGCCGATCAAGGCCATCCAGCTCACCCCCAACTGCAACAACCCGCTCGGTTACATCATGCCGGAGGCCAACAAGCGCGCCCTGCTGGCCCTGGCGCAGCGCTATGACGTGGCGATTATCGAGGATGATGTATACGGCGAGCTGGCCTACAGCTACCCGCGCCCGCGCAGTATCAAATCATTCGACGAGGACGGTCGCGTGCTGTTCTGCAGCTCGTTTTCCAAGACCCTGGCGCCCGGCCTGCGGGCCGGCTGGATTGCCCCGGGCCGCTACCTGCAACAGGTGCTGCACCTCAAATACATGAGCACCGGCATGGCCGCACAACTGCCCCAGCTGGCCCTGGCCGAATTTATCGCCAGCGGGCATTACGAACCGCACCTACGCCGCATGCGCAGCCAGTACGCGCGCAATCGCGATTGCATGATCGACTGGGTCAGCCGCTACTTCCCCGCAGGCACGCGGGTCAGTCGGCCCCAGGGCGGCTTTATGCTGTGGCTGGAGCTGCCACAGGGTTTTGACAGCCAGCGCCTGAACCGCGCACTGCTGCCACACAACATCCAGATCGCCCCCGGCAGCATCTTTTCCGCCGCCGGCAAATACCGCAATTGCCTGCGCATCAACTACGCCAGCCAACCCAGCCCAGCGCTTGAACAGGCGATTCACCAGGTCGGCGAATGCGTGGCCGCGCTGCTCGCCGAGCAACAGCTCGTACACAACAGCGCAGAGGGTGCGGTCACGCCTTGATGGCCGCCACCTCGCTGAATGCACCGCGCTGAAACGCCAACCAGACAAACAGCGCCGCGCCAATCGCCATCAGGATCGGCAGCGCATGACCGCTGACCCACTGGCTCGCCGCACCGGTCGACAGCGGACCAAGCAGACAGCCCGCGCCCCAGAGCAGGGCGATATGCGAGTTGGCGCGCACCAGGGCGTCGTCGCGGTAACGCTGCCCGACCAGAATCAGCGACAAGGTATACAGACCGCCCGCACTGGCACCGAACAGCACCAGCACCACCCAGATCAGCGGAGTGTGCAGCAATGACGGAATGCTCAGGCTCGACAGCAACAGCACCACCCCGCAGCAACGGAACAGCGTCTGCCGAGGTACGCGGTCGGCCATCCAGCCAATCGGCAACTGCAGCGCCGCATCACCGACCACCACCGCACTGACCATGATCAATGCCATCTGCTGGGCAAAGCCTTCGCGCACCAGGTACACCGGCAACAGGGTCAGCACCATGGCTTCGAATCCGGCAAACAGCACCACGGCCCAGGCAATCGCCGGCGAAGATCGGCAGAACGCTAGGATGCCGCGCCCGGACGCGCTCTGCGCATCGACCTTGGGCGCTCCATCGCGCCCCAACAGCAGCAGGCTACCGCCCACCAGCAGCGCGGCAGAGAACCAGAAGCCGCGGTCACTTTCCGTACCCAGCAGGGTCAGCAGCAGCGGCCCACAGAGCTGGCTGAGCGCAAAGCCGGTGCCGTACAGCGCCACCAGACGGCCGCGCAGCCGATCCTCGACCAGCTGATTGATCCAGCTTTCGCCGAGCACAAACACCACGGTCAAGGAGATGCCAATCAGCAGACGCAGCAGCAGCCACAGCGGATAGCTCGGCATCACGCTCAGCAGCGCAACCGACGCCGCACTGGCCAGCAGGCACAGGCGCAGGGTCTGCGGCGTGCCGAACCAGCCGGCCAGGTGCCCAGTGAGACGCGCCCCGACCAGCACGCCAATCGCCGGCATGCCGGCCATCACGCCAATGGCAAAGGGGCCATAACCCCAGGCCTCAAGGCGAAACGACACCAATGGCAGCGTCACGCCCAGCGCCAACCCGACGATCACCACCGCCGCACTGACGGCGAAATAGGTCATCCAATTCATTTCTCTCACTCCATTCCCTGGCCCGCGCGGTACCCGCTGCACAGATGCAAAACGGCCGGGCTCCATAGGAACCCGGCCGCAGGTGTAGCCCTTTTCGAGCCGGCCCCGGAGGGCGGACCTTCAGACAGCTACAGCCGCCCGTGATGCAGCTTTACAGCTTGATCCAGGTCGCCTTAATCTCGGTGTACTTGTCGAAGGCATGCAGCGACTTGTCGCGGCCGTTACCGGATTGCTTGAAGCCGCCGAACGGTGCGGTCATGTCGCCGCCGTCGTATTGGTTGACCCACATGCTGCCGACGCGCAGCGCCTTGGCGGCCAGGTGCGCCTTGGACAGGTTGCTGGTCCAGATGGCGGCTGCAAGGCCATAGATGCTGTCGTTGGCGATCTGGATCGCCTCTTCGGTGCTGTCGAACGGAATCACCGTCAGCACCGGGCCGAATATTTCTTCCTGAGCGATGCGCATGGCGTTGTGCGCGTCATCGAAGATGGTCGGCTCAACGTACTGGCCGCCAGTCTCTTCCAGGGTGCGCTTGCCGCCGCAGAGCAGTTTGGCCTGATCCTTGTGGCCGGCGTCGATATAACCGAGTACTGCATTCAGGTGGCCGGCATCGACAAGAGCGCCGACCTTGGTGTCCGGGTCCAGGGCGTGGCCAGCTTTCCAGTCCTGCATGGCTTCCAGCACCATCGGCATGAATGTGTCTTTGATCGAACGCTCCACCAGCAGACGCGAGCCAGCGGTGCACATCTCGCCCTGGTTAAAGCAGATCGCTGCAGCAGCAGCCTCGGCTGCGGCCTTGAGGTCCGGCGCATCGGCGAAGACGATATTCGCGCTCTTGCCGCCGGCTTCCAGCCAGACGCGCTTCATGTTCGATTCGCCAGCGTAGATCATCAGTTGCTTGGCGATCTTGGTCGATCCGGTGAACACCAGGGTGTCGACATCCATATGCAGCGCCAGCGCCTTGCCGACGGTATGGCCATAGCCTGGCAGCACGTTAAGTACACCGGCCGGAATGCCGGCATCCAGCGCGAGCTGGGCCATGCGCAGAGCGGTCAGTGGGGATTTCTCGGATGGTTTGACGATCACCGAGTTGCCGGTGGCCAGCGCCGGGCCAAGCTTCCAGGCGGTCATGATCATCGGGAAGTTCCACGGCACAATGGCCGCCACCACGCCCACCGGTTCGCGGGTCACCAGGCCCAGCTCGTCGTGCGGAGTAGCCGCCACTTCATCGTAGATCTTGTCGACCGCTTCACCACTCCAGCGAATCGCCCGCGAGGCACCTGGCACGTCGACACCTAGCGCGTCGCTGATCGGCTTGCCCATGTCTAGGGTTTCCAGAAGGGCCAACTCTTCAGCGTGCTGATCCATCAGGTCGGCAAAACGGATCATGATGCGCTTGCGCTGCGCCGGTGCCATACGCGACCAAACGCCAGACTCGAAGGTGGCGCGGGCATCCGCGACGGCCAACTCGGCATCGGCCAGGTCACAGCTGGCTACCAGGCCGAGCAGGCGTCCGTCGACCGGGCTGATGCACTCAAAGGTGGCCCCGGAGACAGCGGCGCGGTACTCGCCATGAACAAAGGCGCGGCCTTCGATCTTCAGGTTCTTGGCGCGCTGCTCCCAGTCGGCACGAGTCAGGCTAGTCATTGCTACATCCTCTATCGCTAGTAAAGCGCCGCAGGTCGGCCGCACGCGCTGTCAATTATTCTGCATGGGCCTCATAACCCAATCCTGTCGGCAACACTAAACCAGAGCCCTGCACACTTCCAATATTTTTTACAAAAACTGGCAAACCCGCCTTGTTATGTGTGCTTTATTAAACATAGACTGCCGAAATCGTCACCCCAACCGACAACAAGCCTGACCCTAACAGGCGCTCAATCCCTACCGGACATGCTTATGAACATCGAAAAGATCGTCGACTTCGCCACCGCCACCACCGCCCCGGAGCACTATCGCCCAGCGGCGGAAAAAGTCCTCAAGGGTGACCCCGAGCAAAGTGTGCGCAACCACTACGGCAGCCCGTGCGGACAGTTCAATGCGGGGATCTGGGAAGGCGACATCGGCCACTGGACCATCAATTACACCGAACACGAGTACTGCGAAATTCTGCAAGGCGTCTCGGTGCTGCGCGACAAAGATGGCAACGCCAAGACCCTGCGCGCCGGCGACCGCTTCGTGATCCCGGCCGGTTTCTCCGGCACCTGGGAAGTGCTGGAACCCTGCCGCAAGGTCTATGTGATCTTCGAGCAAGCCAGCCACTGATCGCTATTCATGCGTCACCCTTCGCCCGCCTTGCGCGGGCTTTTTATTGCCTGTGACTCCAGCGACCAGTTGCGGACAATGCGAAATCCAAGCACCTCACTCACCTCTGACGCCAAGCTGCCTGAGCTGAATGCCGGGCAAGAAAAAGCCCGCCATATAGGCGGGCTTTTTCGGCAAGGAGCCAGATCAATTACTTGATCTTGCCTTCCTTGTAGATCACGTGCTTACGCACAACCGGATCGAATTTTTTGATTTCGATTTTGTCCGGAGTGGTGCGCTTGTTTTTGTCGGTAGTGTAGAAGTGACCAGTACCGGCACTCGAGATCAAACGGATCAATTCACGCATGACTTTCCCCTTAAACCTTTTCGCCGCGAGCACGCAGCTCGGACAGAACTACGTCAATACCACGCTTGTCGATGCAACGCATGCCTTTGGCAGAAACGCGCAGACGTACGAAACGGTTCTCAGACTCGACCCAGAAGCGATGATGCTGCAGGTTCGGCAGGAAACGACGACGGGTTTTGTTGTTTGCGTGGGAAATGTTATTCCCGGTTACCGGACCCTTACCGGTAACTTGACAGACTCTCGACATGCCTCAGCCCTCTAAAACCACATGCCCAACCCGGCATGGGTTGGCCGCTAATATTCAATCTTGGCGCTTAACGCCGCGTATCTCGAGGGTCTTACCGGCCGTACCTGAAAGCGCAAGAACCGGGCCCCTACAAAAGAGCGCTGCTTTATACCAGAAACCCCCCAGCGCAACAAGGTTAAACGTACTTAACCCGGCAAAGACCAACTCGCAATTCCAGCGCCCAGGCCAGCAGGTAGCGGCAATAGCGCAGATCGACCACTCGTCGCCAAGACAGATTGCTCTGCCGCCGGATTATGGCCTAGGGTAAGACCCTCGCCCGCGCACCATCCTGTTCAGGAGTTTGCCATGCGTCTTGCCGCCCTACCGTTATTGCTCGCCCCGCTACTTGCTCCGATCCTGGCCCAGGCCAGCACGCTCAGCGTCTGTACAGAAGCCAGCCCGGATGGTTTCGACGTGGTGCAGTACAACTCGCTGACCACCACCAACGCCTCGGCTGACGTATTGATGAACCGTCTGGTGGATTTCGATGCTGTCAGCGGCACATTGCAGCCGAGCCTGGCACAGGCCTGGGAGGTCAGCCCGGATGGCCTGAGCTACAGCTTCACCCTGCGCCCGGACGTGCAGTTCCACCAAACCGACTATTTCAGCCCCAGCCGCCCGCTGAATGCCGATGACGTGCTATTCAGCTTTCAGCGCATGCTCGACCCGACCCACCCCTGGCACAAGGTCGCCCCCAGTGGCTATCCACACGCCCAGTCGATGCAGCTGCCGAGCCTGATCAAAAGCATCGACAAGACCGGCGAACACAGCCTGCGCTTTAGCCTTAACCGCCCGGATGCGACTTTCCTCGCCACCCTGAGCATGGGCTTCGCTTCTATTTATTCCGCCGAATACGCCGCGCAACTGCTGGCGGCCGGCACCCCGGAAGCGCTCAACAGCCAGCCGATTGGCAGCGGGCCGTTCGTCTTCAAGCGTTTCCAGAAGGACGCCAGCGTGCGCTACAGCGCCAACCCGAACTACTTCGCGGGCAAGCCTGCGGTGGACAACCTGGTGTTCGCCATCACCCCGGACGCCAACGTGCGCCTGCAGAAGTTGCGCCGCGGCGAATGCCATATCGCCCTGTCGCCGAAACCGCAGGACGTGCAGTCGATCAGCGGCGATAGCAATCTACAGAGCGCGCATACCGCTGCCTTTATGACCGCATTCGTCGGCATCAACAGCCAGCACCCGCCGCTGGACCAGCCCGCCGTGCGCCAGGCAATCAACCTGGCCTTCGACAAAGCCAGCTACCTGAAAGCGGTATTCGAGAACAGCGCCGAGGCCGCTAACGGCCCCTACCCGCCGAATACCTGGAGCTACGCCAGCGAGCTGCCCGGCTACCCCCACGACCCGCAGAAAGCCCGCGATCTGCTCAAGCAGGCCGGTCTGGCCGATGGCTTCAGCACCACCATCTGGACTCGCCCTACCGGCAGCGTGCTCAACCCCAACCCGAGCCTGGGCGCGCAGTTGCTACAGGCCGACCTCGCCAAGGTCGGGATCAAGGCGGAAATCCGTGTGATCGAGTGGGGCGAGCTGGTTCGCCGTGCCAAGGCCGGCGAGCACGACCTGCTGTTTATGGGCTGGGCCGGCGACAACGGTGACCCGGACAACTTCCTCACCCCGCAATTTGCCTGCGCCTCGCTTGAGTCCGGGCTGAACTTCGCACGCTATTGCGACCCGCAACTGGACAAGCTGATCGCCGATGGCAAAAGCACCAGCGACCAGACTCAGCGCAGTCAGATATATAAAGAAGCGCAGCAGATCATCCAGCAGCAGGCGCTATGGCTACCGCTGGCCCACCCGACGGCCTATGCGCTGACGCGCAAACAGGTCGAGGGTTATCAGGTCAGTCCGTTCGGCCGCCAGGACTTCTCCAAGGTTCGTCTGACACCTTAAAGCCAGCCGTACTCGGCCATCGACAGCGGCTCGCCGTCGCCGACGATAAAGTGGTCGAGTACGCGCACATCCACCAGCTCCAGCGCTTCTTTCAGGCGGCGGGTCAGCACCCGATCCGCCTGACTGGGTTCGGCGACACCGGACGGATGGTTATGGGTCAGGATCAACGCCGCCGCGTTATGTGCAAGGGCACGCTTAACCACCTGCCGGGGATAAACGCTGGCACTGTCGATAGAGCCGTGAAACAGCGCTTCGAACGCCAGCACGCGGTGCTTGGCATCGAGAAACAGGCAGCCAAACACCTCGTGAGGCTCATGGCGTAACAGCGCTTTCAGGTAATCACGCACGGCCTGCGGGCTTTCCAGCGCCGAATCGCGGCGCAATTGCTCGGCCAGGTGTCGCCGCGCCATCTCCAGCACCGCCTGCAACTGGGCGAATTTGGCCGGCCCCAGCCCCAGGCGCTGGCTGAACGACGGCAGATCCGCCTGCAACAGGGCGCGCAGGCTACCGAAATCACCCAAGAGATGCCGCGCCAGGTCGACCGCACTCTGCCCAGCCACCCCGGTACGCAGGAAAATCGCCAACAGTTCGGCGTCGGTCAAGGTGACGGCACCCTGAGCCAGAAGTTTTTCCCGCGGCCGCTCGGCCGCCGGCCAATCACGAATACTCATCACACCTCCATGTGTGCTAAAAGGCGCGACAACGCGCCACGCCAGCGCGCGCAAAGCCAAGCCAGGCAAGCACTTGGCAGCGCTACTCGCATACAACCCTTGTGCTATCGTAGCCCAACTTTTGCGCGGCGCCTGACCTGGGGAGGTGTCAGCGTCGCGGTGTATATCCATCTTCATAAAAGGCAGGCCTATGCAGCGGCTGTATCGGAAACGCATCATTGTTGGCGTGGGCGGCGGTATTGCCGCGTATAAGAGTGCCGAGCTGATTCGCCGACTCAAGGACCAGGACGCCGACGTGCGCGTGGTCATGACCAAAGGTGGTCGCGAATTCATCACCCCGCTGACCCTCCAGGCCCTCTCCGGGCATCCGGTGCACCTCGACCTGCTTGACCCCGAAGCCGAAGCCGCCATGGGCCATATCGAGCTGGCGCGCTGGGCTGACCTGGTGCTGATTGCCCCGGCCACGGCCGACCTGATGGCACGCCTGGCCCAGGGTGTCGCCGATGACCTGCTGACCACCCTGGTACTGGCCACCGATGCGCCTGTTGCATTGGCACCAGCGATGAACCAGGCCATGTGGCGCGACCCCGCGACCCAGGCCAATGCCCAACTGCTGAGTCAACGCGGCCTGCACCTGTTCGGCCCTGCCGCCGGCAGCCAGGCTTGCGGCGATATCGGCCTGGGCCGCATGCTCGAAGCCGAACAACTGGTGCAATGCGCTGCCGACTGCTTCCAGCATCAGGCACTGACCGGCAAGCACGTGCTGATCACCGCCGGGCCGACCCAGGAAAACATCGACCCGGTGCGTTACATCACCAACCACAGCTCCGGCAAGATGGGCTTCGCCCTCGCCGAAGCTGCTGCCGAAGCCGGCGCCAAGGTCACCCTGATCAGCGGCCCGGTGCATTTGCCGACGCCCGAGCGCGTTACTCGCATCAACGTCACCAGCGCCCGCGATATGCTCGCCGCCTGTGAAGCCGCGATGCCCTGCGATCTGCTGATCGCCGCCGCCGCCGTGGCCGATTACCGCCCGGAAGTGGTCGCCCAGCACAAATTGAAAAAAGACCCCACTAGTGGTGATGGCCTACTCCTGCAAATGGTCCGCAACCCGGATATTCTCGCCACCCTGGCGGGGCGCCCTGACCGCCCGTTCAGCGTCGGTTTTGCCGCTGAAACCGAAAACCTGCTGGAATACGCCTCGCGCAAGTTGCGCGACAAGAACCTCGACCTGATCGTCGCCAATGACGTGGCCAATCCCAGCATCGGCTTCAACAGCGAAGAAAACGCCATCACCATCATCGACCGTGAACTTCAACAAAGCAGCTTCGCCCAGACCAGCAAAAGCAAGATTGCCCGCCAGCTGGTGAGTTTTATTGCCGAGCGCATGGCCAGCTGCTGACGCCCACTTACCGAACAGAGCCCGATATGCACGCCTTACAAGCCAAGATCCTCGACCCGCGCCTGGGCACCGAATTTCCGCTGCCGCACTACGCCACACCGGGCTCCGCCGGCCTCGACCTGCGTGCCATGCTCAAGCAGGATCTGGTGCTGGAGCCTGGGCAAACCGTGTTGATCCCCACCGGCCTGTCCATCTACATCGGCGACCCTGGCCTCGCCGCGATGATCCTGCCGCGCTCGGGCCTGGGTCACAAACACGGCATCGTGCTGGGAAACCTCGTCGGCCTGATCGACTCGGACTATCAGGGCGAATTGATGGTGTCCTGCTGGAACCGCGGGCAGAGCGCCTTCACCGTCGCAATCGGCGAGCGTATTGCCCAACTGATTCTGGTACCGGTGGTACAGGCGCATTTCGAACTGGTTGAACAGTTCGATGAGAGCCAGCGCGGCGCAGGCGGCTTCGGCCACTCCGGTAGCCATTGATTGCCTTAATCTAATTCCAGGATGAATTGCCGAGGAGGCGTTGCATGAAACTCTTCAAGCGCACGGCCAAGGACACTGACGGGGCAACCGCCAGCGCCCAACTGACCAGCGCCCCTGCCGAGGCCAAAGCGGCCAAGAACAGCCCCAACGCCCTGTTACCGGGCATGCTGGCTGCCTTGATCGGCATCATCCTGGCCGGCGCCCTGCTGTGGTTTGGCCCGCTTAACAGCGCCTACCAGCAGCAGTTGCAGCAACTCAGTCAGGCCTGGGGCGGCGGTCAGGCGACCGTACTGCAGAAAGCCCTGCAACAACTGAGCGCCGATACTCAGGCGGCTGCGCGCAACCCACAACTGCTGCAAGCCCTGCAAAGCCAGGATATCAATCAGATCCGCGATGCCGAGCGTAACCTCACCTACTGGTACGGGGTGGCCGACGCACACCTCAACGCCCGTGGCCAGGCCGTGCAGGACATGGGGCGCAGCGCGCCGATGAACTTCGCCGCACTGGATATGCTGCGCCGCACAGAAAACGGCCAGACACCCGCCCCCGAGGCCTACAAGGTCGGCCAACGCTGGCTGGTGTATAGCGCAGCACCGCTGCGCCTGAACGAAGGTGAACCCCTGCATGGCACCCTGCTGCTGGCTGTAGACCTGGAGCGTCTGCTCGCTAGCCTACCGGTGATGCCTGCCGAAATCGGCCAGATCCAGCTGATCCAGCAGTTCAACAACACCGCGGCCCAAGTCCTCGCTCAGCGCGGTGACGCACAAGGCACCGCACAATCATTCAGCACCGGCAACCCCAACTGGACAGTCAGCTTTACCCCTGGCCCGTCATTGACCAACCCGGTGTTCTCGCCGCTGCTGCTGGCCATCGCCGGGCTGCTGGCTCTGGCTGGCGCAATTGCCGGCCTCTACCTGCTGCAGAGCAGCCTGCAACGCCACCTGCGTGACGACGTGCTGCAGCTGGGGCAGATGCTCAAGGAGCTGTCCGCCGGCAAGGCCGTCAAGGCGTTCAGCCTGAGCCTGCCCGCCCTGGATATCCTGGCGCAGAACCTCGCACGCATGCCGCGCCGCGCCGCGGAACAGGCCGCCGCCCCAGCTGCCAATGCAGGCGCAGCCAATTCAGGCGTCGCCGCCATGCAAACGCCTGCCAGCGCCATGGTCGACCCACTGTTTCAGGACACCGACATCCTCGACATCGATATTCTCGATGAAGACCAGGACCTGCTCGGCCTCGATGAACCGGCGCCAGCCCCCGTGCAGGCGAAAGCACCCAAACTGCCGGCCGATATCTTCCGCGCCTACGATATTCGTGGCGTAGTCGGTCGCACCCTGAATGCCGAAACCGCCTACTGGATCGGTCGCGCCATCGGCTCACAGAGCCTGGCCCAGGGCGAACCGAACATTGCCGTTGGCCGTGATGGCCGCTTGTCCGGCCCGGAGCTGACGCAGCAACTGATCCAGGGCCTGCTAGACTGCGGCTGTAACGTCAGCGATGTCGGTATGGTGCCAACGCCTGTGGTGTATTACGCCGGGCATATCCTCACCGGCAAATCCGCGGTGATGCTCACCGGCAGCCATAATCCGGCGGATTACAACGGTTTCAAGATCGTTATCGCCGGCGACACCCTGGCCAACGAACAGATCCAGGCGCTTAAGGCACGCATCGACAACAACGACCTGGCCAGCGGCGTTGGCACGGTCGAGCAGGTTGATGTGCTGGAGCGCTACTTCAAGCAGATCCGCGACGACATTGCAGTGGCCAAGCCCATGCGCGTGGTGGTCGATTGCGGTAATGGCGTGGCCGGGGTGATCGCCCCGCAATTGATCGAGGCGCTGGGCTGTTCGGTCATTCCGCTGTACTGCGAAGTCGACGGCAACTTCCCCAACCATCACCCGGACCCCGGCAAGCCGGAAAACCTGGCGGACCTGATTGCCAAGGTGAAAAGCGAGAAAGCCGATATCGGCCTGGCCTTCGACGGCGACGGCGACCGCGTCGGCGTGGTAACCAACACCGGCACCGTCGTCTACCCGGACCGCCTGCTGATGCTGTTCGCCAAAGACGTGGTGTCACGCAACCCCGGTGCGGACATCATCTTCGACGTTAAATGCACGCGCCGCCTGACCCCGCTGATCAGCGGCTACGGCGGCCGCCCGGTGATGTGGAAAACCGGCCACTCGCTGATCAAGAAAAAAATGAAGGAAACCGGCGCGCTGCTGGCCGGCGAAATGAGCGGGCATATCTTCTTCAAGGAACGCTGGTTCGGCTTTGACGATGGCATCTATGCCGCCGCCCGTCTGCTAGAAATCCTCAGCCAGGATCGCCGCGACGCCGAACACGTGTTCAGCGCCTTCCCCAATGACATTGCCACCCCGGAAATCAATATCCAGGTCACCGAGCAGAGCAAGTTCAGCATCATCGAACGCCTGCAGCGCGACGGCGTATGGGGCGAAGGCAATATCACCAACCTCGATGGCGTACGCGTCGACTACCCCAAAGGCTGGGGCCTGGTACGCGCCTCCAACACCACACCGGTGCTGGTACTGCGCTTCGAGGCGGAAACCGAACAGGAACTTGAACGGATCAAGGAAGTCTTCCGCGCCCAGCTGTACAGCACGGTGCCCGACCTCGATCTACCGTTCTGATTGATTAGCGAATTCTCTACTGGAGCCCCGCATGACCCTCGAACGTGATGCCGCCACCAACGTCGCCAAGGTACTGTCCGAAGCGTTGCCGTATATCCGCCGCTTCGTCGGCAAGACGCTGGTGATCAAATATGGCGGCAACGCCATGGAAAGCGAAGAGCTCAAGCAAGGCTTCGCCCGCGATATCGTGCTGATGAAAGCGGTGGGCATCAACCCGGTAGTCGTCCACGGCGGCGGCCCGCAAATCGGTGATCTGCTCAAGCGCCTGAGCATCGAAAGCCACTTTGTCGACGGCATGCGCGTCACCGATACCGCGACCATGGACGTGGTGGAAATGGTCCTCGGCGGCCAGGTCAACAAGAGCATCGTCAATCTGATCAACCAGCACGGCGGCAGCGCCATTGGCCTGACCGGTAAGGATGCCCAGCTGATCCGCGCCAAGAAACTGACCGTGACCCGGCAGACACCGGAGATGACCCAGCCGGAAATCATCGATATCGGCCATGTCGGCGAAGTCACCGGGGTCAACATCGACCTGCTGAACATGCTGGTCAAGGGCGACTTTATTCCGGTGATCGCTCCGATTGGCGTCGGTCCGGACGGCGAGTCCTACAACATCAACGCTGACCTAGTGGCAGGCAAAGTCGCTGAAGCCCTGAAAGCCGAGAAGCTGATGCTGCTGACCAATATCGCCGGACTGATGGATAAGCAAGGCCAGGTGCTGACGGGCCTGACCACCGAACAGGTCGATAGCCTGATCGCCGACGGCACCATTTATGGCGGCATGCTGCCGAAGATCCGTTGCGCCCTGGAAGCGGTGCAAGGCGGGGTGACCAGCGCACATATCATCGACGGTCGCGTACCAAACGCCGTGCTGCTGGAAATCTTCACCGACAGCGGTGTGGGTACCCTGATCTGCAACCGTAAGCGCCACTGAGAACCTATTTACGATCTGCTGCGCGTCGGCCCTACTGCGTTAAAAACAGGCTCGGAATGCTCATGTACAAAAGTACACTCCGCTTCCTCGCCTGTTTTCGCCTTGTAGGACTCTAGCTCGCGAGATCGTAAACAGATTCTAAAACGGCCAGTAAGCAAATCAGTCGGCTAATCCTGGCTGATTCAGCCGCCTGATAGCCTGCTGCAACCCTTGCAGCAGGGCGACGCAACACCGAAGCTCAGTGATCACACTGCCAGCCAGAGGTGTACCGCATGCCAACCGCGCCATCCCGTGAAATCTTCAGCTTTTTCCACACGCTGCGCGTGCGCTGGGCTGAAGTCGACCCGCAGAGCATCGTGTTCAATGGTCACTACCTGACCTACGCCGATGTCGCTATCACCGAATATTTCCGAGCCCTGGACATCCGGTATCCGGACGATTTGAGCCACGACGGCGGGGATTTCTTCGCCATCAAGACCGTACTGGAGTACTTGGCCCCCGCCCGTTTTGATGACGAGTTGAACATTGGCATCCGCGTCGCCCGCCTGGGCCGCTCCAGCCTGAGTTTTGCCATGGGCATCTGGCGCGGCGAGCAGGCGCTGACCGCCGGTGAAGTAATTTATGTGCACGCGGACAGTGCAAGCCGCAGCAGCAGTCCGTTACCGGCATGGTTGAGGGGGAAGATTCTGGCCTTTGAGCGCTGCGCGCCCGAGCAATAAGGCTACCGGTTGCGGCTCAGCAGCTCCTTGAGCCGATCACGGTCGGCATTGAAGCTGCTGTCAGCCTCTTTGCGCGCGGCCTGATAGCGCTGGATGTCGCCCTTGAGTCGCACTTGTTCGGCTTTCTGGTTATCGATCTGTGCCAACAGATGCGCCGGCACCGCACGCCCAGCGCGCTCGTGGTCAGCGGCCTGGCTCTGCAGATTGGCCTGCTGCGTGCGCACCGACTGCAAGTTGCCGCGCGCCACACCGATCAGACCATCCAACTCGGCCAGCTTACGCTCACGTGCGCGCTCGACGTCATCCGGCGTGCTGTAAAGACGCAACAGCTGCGCATCAGAGCTGGCGCGGGCTTTTTCGGCAAGAATGCGCTTCATCTCTTCAGGGCTCGGGGCAGGCGGGATCACCTGAATCACTCGACCCTGCTCATTCAGCACTTCATAGCCCTTGCTGATGTGCTCCGGCGGCACACCCTGACGGCTAAGCACCGTGGTGCCCTTGTCATCGACGTAGCGGTACAACTCAGCCGCACCCGCCACAACCGGCAGCAGTAGGCCTAGCAACAGCGAACAGCAGGTCAGGGCAGGTCTATGCATCAATGCAGCACCTTATCGAAAGGTTAGATTCCGTATTCCGCGCGGTAAGCTTGTACCGCTGGCAGATACTGCTTGAGTTCAGCATCCTCTGCCAGATATTCCAGTACCTGTTCGAGTGACACAATGCTCACCACCGGCATGCCGTAGTCGCGCTCGACCTCTTGGATCGCCGAAAGCTCACCTTTACCACGTTCCTGGCGGTTCAGTGCGATCAGCACACCGGCGGCTTGCGCGCCCTGAGCCTGAATGATCTGCATCACTTCACGAATCGCCGTGCCCGCGGTAATCACGTCATCGATGATCAGCACACGACCCGCCAGCGGAGCGCCTACAAGGGTGCCACCTTCGCCGTGATCCTTGGCTTCCTTACGGTTGAAGCACCATGGCATGTCGCGCTGATGATGCTCAGCCAGCGCCACCGCCGTAGTCGCCGCCAGCGGAATACCCTTGTAGGCCGGACCAAACAGCACGTCGAAGTCGATGCCACTGTCCACCACCGCTGCGGCGTAAAAACGCCCGAGTTGGGCCAAGGCCAAACCGCTGTCAAACAACCCGGCATTGAAGAAATAAGGACTGATACGCCCGGATTTCAGAGTGAACTGACCAAAGCGCAGAACCCCACGCTCAATGGCAAAACGGATGAAATCACGTTGATACGCTTGCATTAAAAAGCCCCGGACAGCACGGATTTACTAGGTAATTTAGCTAATAGAGGTGAGCTCGGGTATCATACACGCACGTGATTTTGGGGGCCATTTATGCGGATCATCAGTGTGAACGTGAATGGTATTCATGCGGCAGTCGAGCGCGGTTTGCTCAGTTGGCTGCAAGCACAGAATGCCGACGTCATCTGCCTGCAGGACACCCGCGCCTCCGCCTTTGAACTGGACGACCAAGCCCTCCAACTGGATGGCTATTTCCTCTATGCCTGCGATGCAGAAGTGCCCAGCCAAGGTGGCGTGGCGCTGTATTCGCGGTTGCAACCCAAGGCGGTAATCAGCGGCCTCGGCTTTGAAATGGCCGATCGCTACGGGCGCTACCTGCAGGCCGATTTCGACAAAGTAAGTATAGCCACCATGCTGATGCCTTCGGGGCAGCAGGGTGATGAAAGCTTGAATCAGAAATTCAAGTTTATGGACGACTTCACCCATTATTTGGACAAGCAGCGCCGCAAGCGCCGCGAGTACATCTATTGCGGCTCGTTCTATGTGGCACATCAGAAGCTCGACGTGAAGAACTGGCGCGACTGCCAGCAGTCACCGGGCTTCCTCGCCCCGGAACGGGCCTGGCTGGATGAAGTAATTGGCACCATGGGCTATGTCGACGCGCTGCGCGAAGTCAGCCGCGAAGGCGACCAGTTCAGCTGGTGGCCGGACAGCGAGCAGGCAGAGATGCTTAACCTCGGATATCGCTTCGACTACCAGTTGCTCACGCCCGGCATGCGCCGCAGCATCCGCAGTGCACGCCTGCCGCGTCAGCCACGCTTCTCGCAGCACGCGCCACTGATCGTCGATTACGACTGGATACTCAGCGTATAGCCTGATCTGCAGACAATAAAAAGCCGGCATTTAGCCGGCTTTTTATTGTCTGCAGATCGCTTATTTCACCAAGCGCCAGGCAAAGGGGTAACGGTAAGCCTGGCCTTCATTGGTCTTGATCCCGGCAATGATGGTCAGCACCAGCGCCGCGATGCTGACCAGCAGCAGCAGCGGGAAACCGATTACCACCACCATCAGCAGGAAGCACAGCAGCGCAGCCAGAGCCACGCTGATCTGAAAGTTCAGCGCTTCCTTGCCCTGAGCATCGACGAACGGATCAAGGTCCTTCTTGATCTGCCAGACGATCAACGGCCCAAGCAGGTTGCCAAAGGGAATCACCAGCCCGAGAAAGGCCGCGAAGTGGCAAAACATAGCCCACTGACGGGCTTCAGGACCGGGAACCGGTTGTGGCGCTTGGGACTCGTCGCTCATAGTGCTTCTCCGTGCGTGATGGGCGTGTAATACAGCTCAATCAGTCTGCCAGTGCTGCTTGTTGCAACTCGAACAGCTCAGTCATGCCTTTTTGCGCCAACGCCAGCATGGCGTTCAGCTCGGCCGGCTGGAACGGCGCGCCCTCGGCGGTGCCCTGCACTTCAATAAAGCCGCCAGTGCTGGTCATCACCACGTTGAGGTCGGTTTCCGCGGCGGAGTCTTCCAGGTAGTCCAGATCCAGCACTGGCTCGCCCTGATACATCCCCACCGATACCGCGGCAATCATCTGCTTGAGCGGATCGCCGCCTTTCAGGCCGCCACGCTTCTTGATCACTTTAAGCGCATCAATCACCGCCACCATGGCGCCGGTGATAGATGCGGTGCGCGTGCCGCCATCCGCCTGGATCACATCGCAGTCGACGTACAAAGTGTTCTCACCCAGTTTCGACATATCCAGCGCGGCGCGCAGCGAACGGCCGATCAGACGCTGGATTTCCAGGGTGCGGCCGCCCTGCTTGCCACGGCTGGCTTCACGCTGGTTACGGTCGCCAGTGGCGCGCGGCAGCATGCCGTACTCGGCGGTCAACCAACCCTGGCCTTGGCCTTTGAGAAAGCGCGGAACGCCAGACTCGACACTGACCGTGCAAATCACTTTGGTATCGCCAAATTCCACCAGCACCGAACCCTCGGCATGCTTGGTGTAGTTGCGGGTGATGCGAATCGAGCGCAACTGATCGGCGGCGCGGCCACTTGGACGTTTCATCTAGGAATTCCTGCTCTGAATAAAAAATCTGCTCGGCATTATAGGGCCGTAAGCCCGTAGCGGGTGCGCCGAATTGGGAGCGGCCGACGCACTGCGCTACAATCCTGCGCCTTTCGTTCCGACTTTTCGCGAGGTTCACCCATGATCCACAGCATGACAGCCTTCGCCCGCGCCGAGCAGGCCGGTGCCAACGGCACCCTGAGCTGGGAGCTGCGCTCGGTCAACCATCGCTATCTGGAACCTCATCTGCGCCTGCCGGAAAGCTTCCGCGACCTCGAAGGCGCGGTGCGCGAAGCGCTGCGTAACGGCCTGTCGCGCGGCAAAGTCGAATGCACCCTGCGTTTTAGCGACGACAATGCCGGCAAAGCCCTGCAAGTGGACCTTGAACGCGCCGCCCAACTGGTCGCCGCCGCCGAAAGCGTAGCCGGTTTGATCAAGCAACCTGCCGCACTCAACCCATTGGAAGTGCTCGGCTGGCCAGGCGTACTGGTGGCCAATGCTGCCGACCCACAAGCCCTCAACCAGAGTGCACTGGCGCTGTTCACCGAGGCGTTGAACGAACTGAAGAACGGCCGCGAACGCGAAGGCAGCGAACTGGCCAAGCTGCTCAATGAGCGCCTGGACAGCATCCTTGAACAAGTAGTTGCCCTGCGCGAACTGGTGCCGCAGATGCTTGCCGGACAACGCCAGAAGATTCTCGACCGCTGCGCCGAGATGCAGGCCGAGCTGGACCCGCAGCGCCTGGAACAAGAGCTGGTAATCCTGGCGCAAAAAAGCGATGTCGCCGAAGAGCTGGACCGTCTCAGCACCCATGTCAGCGAAGTGCGACGCGTACTGAAAACCGGCGGGCAAGCCGGCCGGCGCCTGGACTTCCTGATGCAGGAACTCAACCGCGAAGCCAACACCCTCGGCTCCAAAGCCTTCGACACTCGCAGCACTCAGGCGGCGGTAAACCTTAAAGTGCTGATCGAGCAGATGCGCGAACAAGTGCAGAACATCGAATAAGCCCGACCGCCACTGCTACTCTCTGAACAACGCGTTCCAGGATTGATCCATGAGCATAACCACCGGCACCCTTTACATCATTTCCGCCCCGTCCGGCGCGGGCAAGACCAGCCTGGTCAAGGCGCTGATCGACAGCGAGGCGCAGATTCGCGTGTCCGTATCGCACACCACACGCGCCATGCGTCCGGGCGAAGTGGATGGGGTGAACTACCACTTCGTCAGCCGCGAGCAGTTCCACGCCATGCTCGACAAAACCGAGTTTCTTGAACACGCGGAAGTCTTCGGCAACCTCTATGGCACCTCGCAGGAATGGGTCAAACAGACACTGCGCGACGGCTTCGACCTGATTCTGGAGATCGACTGGCAAGGCGCGCAGCAGGTACGCCGGCTGATGCCGGAAGCCAAATCAATCTTTATTCTGCCGCCGACCCAGGAAGCGCTGCGCCACCGCTTGACCAACCGCGGCCAGGACAGCGGCGAGATCATCGAGCGACGCATGCGTGAAGCCGTCAGCGAGATGAGCCACTACGTCGAATACGACTACCTGCTGATCAACGATGACTTCGCCCACGCGCTGAGCGACCTGAAGGCGATTTTCCGCGCCAATCAGCTGCTGCAAGGCCCGCAACAGCAACGCCACAGCGGCCTGCTCAGCGAGTTACTGGTCTGACTTATCGCGCTGCGGCAAATCAAAGCTTCCCTTAATGCTGGTGATTTTTTAGACTATCCAGTCCGCTCGCCCATTTGGGCCCAGCTCTATTACGCATTTGCTACGAGGAACACCATGGCCCGCGTTACCGTCGAAGATTGCCTGGATCACGTTGATAACCGCTTCGAGCTGGTCATGCTCGCTACCAAGCGCTCGCGCCAACTGGCTACCGGTGGCAAAGAGCCGAAGCTGGCTTGGGAAAATGACAAGCCAACCGTAGTCGCGCTGCGCGAAATCGCTGCTGGCCTGATGAGCTACGACGTCATCGCGCAAGACGATATCGTCGAAGAAGAACCACTTTTTGCTGCATTCGAGGAAGAGGCTAACGAGCCTCTGTAAGCCTATGCCGGGTCGACGTCGTCAGGCGCAGGGTCATCTGAATCGGCAAGGGGAACGCCCATGCCGAGCATAGACGCCCTCGCCGACAGACTTTCGACCTACCTCGAC
>Ga0247831_1000152_pt1 | contig 151060 bp, 157 predicted proteins | sample LaCruzMarch2015__9_FD_192406 | JGI IMG/M metagenome (GOLD analysis project Ga0247831, IMG submission 192406) | Freshwater microbial communities from meromictic Lake La Cruz, Castile-La Mancha, Spain - LaCruzMarch2015_1m | ecosystem: Environmental > Aquatic > Freshwater > Lake | place: Spain... | reverse complement strand
GATTTAATGGTTCCAAACGGATGCTCCACTGTTTGTTTGCGAATCAGCATGGCATCGGGCTGTGCATTTAATCGTGATTGCATTTCGTCTAATACGGCTTCATGTTCCCAGCGTTTGATACGTCGCTGTTCACCATGCGTACATTTTGATTTTAATGCACAGCCTTTACAAGCTGAACTCCAATAGGTATGCAAGACTTTACCCTGCTCAAAAGAGGTGTAACGTTTAATCAATGCTTGGTTGGCAGGACAACGATATTCATCTTTATCTGCGTGGTAGATAAAGGCTTGCCTATCGTACAATCCCTCAGCTCGGTTATTTGAAGTGAGCGCTTTAGGTACCAATGGTGTCACGCCAGCTTGCGTACTCGCGAGTATTTCTTCACTTTTGAAGTACCCCTTATCCGCATAAGCAGTAATCTCACTAGCACCCATGGCTTCTTGCGCTTGTACCGACATATTAGTCAGTTGACCACGGTCAGTCGATTGATTGGTGACTTCATGGGCAACGATTAAATGATGCTGCGTATCTACCGCACTTTGTACGTTATACGCCACCATGCCACTACCACTTTTACTGGTGGCCATAAAGCGTGCATCAGGGTCAGTGAGCACGACTTGCTTGTCTGGTGCATCTTGACTTTGTGCTTTGATGGCTTGCAAGGTTTGCATTTGTTGTTTAAGTTCTGACAAGCGCTCAGTCAGTCGAACGGTGTTGATGGTTGGATGATGAGATTCAAGCTGATCTGCTTGATCAAGGTCTTTAAGGTATTGGTTGATATGTGCTTCAACCTGTTTCATCCGAAACTTAATCTTGGTTTGGGTAAAGCACTTATCACGGCTATTCACTGCTTTGAATTTACTGCCATCCACGGCAACTACCGCTTCTGTAAATAAATGCATACGGCGACATAATTCAATGAATTGTTTACACACCTGGCGAATGGCTTTGCCATTCTCTAAACGAAAGTTAGCGATGGTTTTAAAGTCAGGGGCCAGTCTATTGGTGAGCCACATTAACTCAATATTACGTTGTGCTTCTCGTTCGAGGCGACGGCTAGACTGAATGCGATTGAGATAACCGTAGATATAGATTTTTAACAGGATACTGGGATGGTAACTGGGTCTGCCAGTAATCGCGGGGTTCACACCTTCAAAGCCTAACAGTGCTAAATTAAGCTCATCAACAAAGACATCAACAACGCGCACTGGATTGGATTCAGTAATGTAATCGTCAAGACATTCAGGTAATAATGTGCCTTGAGACCGGTGTTCGCCTTGGATGAATCGCTTCATTTAGAATCCCCAATTTATGCAAAACTGATGAGTATAATTATACTAAAAATGAAGCGTTTTTACACAGTCTGGGGATTTATGAGCCCTTGGAAAATTTGGGAATATTCCAAATCCTTAAAACCTTTGCATTCTTAGGCGTTGTGGTAAATATGTCTAGGTTACGGTAAATATTCGGGGCTGCGTGCAAAAGTGCTTTATAGGCCGATAGGTCTATGACATATATCTATGCTGACTTAATAGGTGGCTAAAATGTATTTGATATTGATTAAGTTCTATCTACCCTAAATGAGAAAATAACATTGAACATAATCAATATCACCTTTTTTCTTTTTTGCACCCCCTAAATATCTAAAACCCACTCCCGTAGGAGCAGGTGATTAACTTTATTGCTTTGAGTCATTAGCCTTTATAAGCCATAAAACAGAAAAATGTTAATAAGCTTAATAATGGATGCTGTATCACGATGCCCATTAAAAGAACCATCCCCCAAATCCCTAACGTGCTAGTTGCTTTATTCAAATTAATACCTCCTGTTGACTTACCTTACTATTAGTCTATCGCAGACAAGATAGCGCTAGCCTCAGCATGCTCCAACATATACTCACGTAACCAGTGGTAATGATTAGCGCATATTTCTGCAAACGCTTTGTTGTTACTGAAGGATAAGTGACTGTATACATATAAGCAGGCAGTTATGCCTAAAGCATCAGCAGATAGCTTGCCTTCATAGCCATTGATGCAACTCACTTGATACAACTTATCCAAGTCTGGTGCCATGTAAAAGCCACCATTACTTAAACGATAGAATGCCCAGTAAGCGCCACTATATTCAGGAGCGATATTGCCCGCTATTGAAAAAATCGCAGGCTCTAAGTTAAGCGGAAAGTTTATGCCAAATAATGCTGCGGTATGTTTGATGCGTTGATTGGTGCTGACTTGTTGACGCGTGATGCTAGATTCTGTCATAAATAAACTCCTTAAGTTATGAAAAAAAAAATGCTACCCCTCCCCCAACTTGCAACAGACGTGCAAAATCATCCGTATGGCGCCGGATAATTTTTAATCTATTGAATTTAGGGGTAGGTGGGGTAGGAGAATCAGAAAAACTAAAACTGAGCGTTGCACTCAGATGATTGCTGTTGGATTTGTCGCTTTGATATGTTCATTGACTCTTGCTTGCGTCCATAAATGTTTTGGTACGTAATACATTGGGCCGCCGGCATTATTCCAGCACATTACAAAAATAACCCATTGCGGATCACCTTGAGCTTCTTCCAGATAACGACAATCATCCCAAGACATTGTAATGTCTGTGACGTTAGGCCACTTACCGTCATGCGCTTTCGCCCAGTCAAAGTCGCAGCCAAGAATGTGCATTAAGTCTTGCTCTGTTTCGCATACATAGACGTAGCCGCCTAAATACTCGTTATAGTCTTGCAAGGCTTCAGGTTGCTGCATTAACCAATCTATATTGGATTCAGTGATTTCTAGTGGGTTAGTAATGAGGTAGTTTTGATATTGGCATATGCCTAGGATGATGAAAGCTTGATCTTGCAACAATCTAAAACTAATCTTATGTTGCTTGTACTGCTGATGTGCTTCATTGAAGTTGTGAATCTTGATCATCTTGGTCTCCAGTCTGGAATGTGATGTATGTGAATTGTTGATGAAAGGCATCAGCTAAAGACTCATCAGGTAAATCCCAAGCTAATACGGTTTCAATCGCGTCTAGGTAATGTTGGCGGTTCATAAAATTTCCTTTGTTTAGGTTTGTGAAAAAAGTGAATAAAAAGAGCTATAGGTAGTAATACGAGGAAGGTGATTGGAGAAGTGATGAGTAATAGTACGAATACTAAAAATGCAAATATTCTGATTCTTAAAGAAAGTAGCCATTGCAAAGCAATCACGACTAAGGCGATAGTTTCCATTGTGTAACTCCGTGAAGATTAAAAAATTAAGATGAAAAGTGAGATGAAATTTGAAAGTCAGACCGGTATAAGCTCGGTATAACTGATTGACGTGCATTTGAAGTAAGTAAGCCCTTGTCTGGCTTGGAGTTATGGCTAGTTATTTTTTGAGAGCGCCGGACTAACACTACATCGGAGTGGATTTCTCAGTACTACTGATTAGCTAATAAAGTTTTGAGAACTTTCTGCGCTTTCTTAGCTTGGATGGAGGATTCAGGTTTTGTAGCTTTCTTTGGCTTAAGTCCTGAAGATGTTTTGTAGTTGGAGGGAATGTCCGTGACCTTTAAATTCACGTCTGATGCGATGAGTGCTTTCATCTCTGCCATAAACGCGTGACTATCTGATATTTCATAACCACGTATCTTGCCCTCTAAACTGCGTACTAGACCTTCGTTTTTGAGTGCTGCCATGAGAAAGGCTGGAGTGTTAACTGACTTGCCTATTAGCTTAGGAAGAAGAGGATATGAAATGATGGGTTGTGGAGATGCTTCTAAAATTGAAAGCATAACATTCAGCGATACCCATTCAGGACTGAATAGGCCACCTCCTGTGTTGGCTGTAATCCGAAAATAAAGGTCGTGGCCTTCATTACAACCAATATGGTAAATCAAGTTTGCTTTGGAAGAGTTTGTTGGACATGATGCGATTTTAAGAACTCGCATAGGTATGATTGTATTGCTAGGTAATGTATTGCTGGCTGCGGTTTCTTTCATGATAAGTCTCCATAGTTGATATATTGAAAGTAGTATTTCTCTTTCATATAAGATGGAGTAAAAAGCGCAGTTAGAACTTGATCAATTGAATCATTCTGAAAATTTGGACGTAAAATCCCATTAAATTTTTATTCTGCCGATTGGTAGTTTTGTGATATCAGTATAATGTGTTATTTTTTAAATATATTTTACTCACCAAATGCAGTGAATGCCTACTCATGTGAAATCGAAACTTTACTAATAAAATTAAGTACATATTTTTAAGTATTGAATTAATGTTTACTCTTGAAAATATTATTTTGATTCAAAATGACTTACATATATTCAAGCAGACAATAGTTCTTGCACAACGCATAAAAATAGATTTGTGTCATTAAATTCACATCTTATTCAATCTTTCTATTATGATTAAAATCAAAAAACTCTATATTAACTAACGTCGAAAGCAGATATGGAAATGAACTCCAAAGCGCTATATTTACGCATGATGTTATATGTAAAACAGCAATGGATTGTATTTAGTATCAGCATCTTTGCACTGGTGATTTTATCTGCCACTAATACTGGTTTTTTAGCCACTATCAAAATGGTAACAGATGAAGGGTTTGTGAATACTGATACACACAATCGCATATTTTTGCCGTTGGCGCTCATTGGCTTATTGGCTTTACGAGCGTTTTCTGGTTTTATCTCCTCTTTTGCGATGCGTTGGGTTGGCAGAAAGGTCATCGAACATATCAGACTTGATGCGTTTTCTAAATTAATGACGCTACCAGTTAGTTTTTTTGATGCGCACTCTGTGGGCAACATTGCGTCTAAACTCACTTTTGACAGCGAGCAAATGTATAACGCTGTTACCAAAGCGACCGTGAGCATGGTACGTGATAGTCTCACCATTATGGGTATGATTGCCTATATGCTCTATTTAGACTGGCGGCTCACGATGATTTTTGCGCTCATTGCGCCTCTCATGGTTTTTTATCTTAAAAAAATGACGCCAAAGCTACGTTCGTCTAGCCAATCTGTGCAAAAAACGATGGGCGATATGACCCAAGCTATTGAAGAGGCTGCGAGTGGGCAGCGTATAGTCAAGATATTTGGTGGAGAGAATTACGAATATCAACGCTTCTCCCGGATAGCTAAAGAGAACCGCCATATGATGACGCGCTTAGGCCGAGCATCAGGACTCAATAGCATGGTAGTTGAGCTTTTGGCTGCCTTTGCATTAGGACTAGTCGTGTATTATGCAACTGGGCGCTTCACAGCAGGAGAGTTTGCGGCGTTTATTGGTGCCTTATTAATGTTAATCGCACCAATTAAAAGCCTGACGTCTTTAAATGACGATGTACAGATTGGTCTTGCAGCAGCGCAAAGTATTTTTTCAATCATTGATACGCCCGCTCAAATTGATGACGGCACTAAAGAGATTAAGCGTGCCAAAGGTCAAATCGACATGCATGGGGTGAGCCTACATTACGACCATACCAAACATGCTGCCCTTAAGAATATCAATTTAAACATTAAGCCAGGTGAAAAAATCGCCTTAGTCGGACGTTCTGGCGGTGGTAAATCAACGCTTGTTAATCTGCTTCCTAGGTTTTATGAATTACAGCAAGGCATGGTGTTGATAGATGGATTTGATATTCGATCGATGACCTTAAAAAGTCTACGCGAACAATTTAGCATGGTCGGCCAAGATGTTGTACTATTTAATGGCACTGTATTTAATAACATTGCATACGGTTCATTAAGAAACGTGACCGAGATACAGGTAATTCAAGCTGCAATAGCGGCGCACGCAATGGAATTTATAGAACAACTTCCAAATGGTTTATATAGTGAAATTGGTGATCGTGGCGTACGACTATCTGGTGGACAACGACAAAGGTTAGCGATTGCCCGCGCCATTTTGAAAGACGCTCCTATTCTATTACTAGACGAAGCTACTTCTGCATTAGACACAGAATCAGAGCAACATGTACAAGCAGCGCTTGATGAGTTGATGAAAAACCGAACCACTATTGTGATTGCACATCGCTTATCAACTATTGAGAATGCCAATCGTATTCTAGTAATGGAAAAAGGTGAAATTGTCGAAGCAGGCCGTCATGCAGAATTGCTAAAACTCAACTCGCACTACACGAAGCTCTATCAAAAGCAATTCAATTAGTGCAAATACTAAGGGGATTTAAAACGATCGTAATTCCACATATACTGTAATGGGAATTCACGTACTTTTCTTTCTAATGCTTGATTCAAATTAGCCGTACTTTGTAAAGATTTGTTATCCAAACGTTCTAAATGAATATCAAACCCTCTACCATTAGATAGCCTTTCAACCACAGCCATAATCACTGCCGCATCTGTACGCGCTACTAGTTTGCTAACTAAAGTCATGGTATATGCAGGGCGATTAAAGAAGTTTGCCCATTCACCATCACCCTTGCTTGCGATTTGATCTGGTAAAATACCAATTGCCTCACCTTTTTTTAAAGCAAGCAGTAGTTTTTTAACACCTGAAGCATCAGTTGGCGCCAACTTCAGCTGACCTTTAGAGCGACCACGCTGTATAGAATGATTAAAACACTTTTGTCTAGAGGGACGATATAAAATCGTCATTGGATATTTTGAAGCATAGAATATTGAGGAAATTTCAAAAGCACCTATGTGTGGTGTTAAAAAAATAATGCCTTTATTTTCAATGAGGGCTTTTTCTATCACTTCAAAATGGTGTACTTGATTAATCCAAGTCAGCACAACTTTTTGTGAACTTCCCCAGATTGCCATGCTCTCGAGCATCGTTTTGCCCATTTCTCTTACATTACTCTTTACTGCATTTTCTAAGTCCTTAGTTTCAATATACAAGAGACTTTCCTTAAGATTTTCAACTAATATCTCTTTAACCTTTGGTTTAAACCAATGAAATACCCCACCCGAAATAGCTCCTATCCAGTGAATCAGGCTAAGCGGCAACAGCGACAATACCTTTAGTAACAAGGCAAATAGCTTTGAGCATAAATAATTAGAAAATTTAGATTTCATTTTGTGGTATTAGCCATTACTTGCAAGTAATGGACTAAGTGCGGGTGTTAGTATTGTTGAGATGTAGAATGGATCAATATTTTTGATCTCGAATTGAGGATCCTGATACCACATTGCTTTGTTGCTCCAAGGTAAATAACGCTTAGGTTGACCTACGCCAAATACAGTAAATGTAGGCAACGCTAGTGCGCTCGCTATATGACCCAAACCAGAATCATTACCAATAAAAAAATGTGCCTTTCTTAGATATGCTGCTGTTTCCAGCAAGTTAAGTTGTCCACAATAATCTATGATTGGTAAGCTGCAGTTAGATTTAAACTCATCTGATAATGATGCATCATTTTGATCACCAAAAATTAATACCACATCAAAAAATGGCTTTAGTGCATTGACTAGTATCGCAAACGAGCTGGCTGGCCAAATCTTACCTGTAAAATTAGCTCCAATGCCTATACCAAGAATTCTTTTTTGAGAATAGGCTTCCAAAGCCTCATTTGCCAAACGCACTTCTTTCTCAGACAACCAGATTTTTGCTGATGGTATAGGTAAATTCACGAGACTTTTTAGAATTGCATAATGTTTTTCTGCACTATGCATCTTGATAGTTTTTCTGTTACTAAGTTTAAACACTTTTGTTGTAGCTTTTACAAAATGCAGTAAACCATCGGTTCTTAAATCTACTGCAATATCGTATTTTTTTTGTCGCAACACACTCACTAATGCTATTAGTGCTTTCCATCCAGCTTTCTTATCCTTATAAATGAGCTTACCTAAGTATGGATAATATTGAAAAATAATTGCAGAACGCTGATCGCAGACAATGTCGATAATAGCATTTGGAAATTGTTGATGTAACGCCTCTAGTGTAGGCGTCGTTAAGATGACATCACCAATATTAGAGAGTGTTATAAAAAGAATTTGGGTGACATCTAAAGGATTTCCAACATTCTTAACAAGGCCATTCAACCTTCTTAATCTAAGCATGGCAAAGTCTATAAAAACAAAGGATTTTATTCTAATTTGCAGTTGTTTAACTTTTATGTCACAAATTTAAACTATCATAATATTTTAAATAAATGTTCATTTAATCATTGCTGATGATAATCTCTCAATTTACTTTTTTTGATGAACCACGCTGCAATTAATCACTTTTATCAAAGAAAATTAAGTCATAAGCTTATATCTGGTTTAGAACGTTACATACCGTGGCTGTTACCACTTCTTCTTATTTTTTCAAGGTCGATTGCAGACTTAACGGTACTTACAATAGGGCTCATTTTTTTATTCATGAGCTTCCAACGCAAAGATTGGGGGTGGGCAAAAAGTACATGGTTCAAACTCAATATTATATTCTGGCTATACCTACTATTTATTAATACGCCACTAAGCATTAATCCTGTTGACAGCGTCATCCATGCTTTTTTTTATCTTAGATGGCCTTTGTTTGCAGTGGCATTAGCTAACTGGTTGTTTAATGATGCAACGCGTCAACGTCACTTTCTAATTGCGCTTGGCTTAGTCTCAGCATTCGTAATATTTGACACAAGCTTACAGTTCATCACTGGTCAAGATCTTTTTGGTCACACTAAAGTTAGCCCCACTAGACTGACTGGCCCATTCAGTAGACCGGTACCAGGTATCATGATGTTAAGGGTACTATTCGTTGGGTTATTTTTAACCGTCATATTGCAACAATTTTCCTCTCCTATGCGCCGTATTCTATTCACACTCTCAATGTTATGTGTAGGATTATTGTTTATGTTCATGACTGGCGAACGTATGGCATTAATGCTTTTTTTGAGCGGAAGTATTGTGGTGTTCATAGGCCTTCTGCTGGAGCAAAAAATACATAAAGCAAAAATATTGATTGGGCTTTTACTCATACTTGGTGTTAGTATCACGCTCATTTTTCTCAATCCAGAAACTGCCGAAAGATCTATCTACAGCATTTATGACAAACTCTTGCATTTTGCTGATTCTGATTATGGCATGGTGTTTCGCGCTGCATTTGCAGCTTGGCAGCAAGCCCCCATCTTCGGTCATGGTTTTCATAGCTATACAATGGTTTGTGAACGAATGGGTTTACTTACGCAATGGGGGATGCAGTGCTCTCACCCGCATAACCTCTATCTGCAAATTGCCGCAGAAAATGGCTTAATCGGCCTAATGCTTTTTGTGTGCATGCTTGGCAGTCTATATTTTAAAGCGCTCTACCCATTGGTGCTATCCAAACAGTGGTTTGTCGCCAGCTTAAGTTTTGTAGTGCTTAGCGTATGCTTTTGGCCTTTAATAGGAGGTATCAGCATCCTGAACAATGGTGTAGCGGCTCTAGTGTGGTTAGGTGTAGGATGGGTACTATCAATAAGTATAATATTTAGCGCCAGTCACTCTACAAATAAAGCACCATAAAAATAATCGTCTGCTTAGGTACATTTTGCCAATAATGTTTTTAAAATCGGACTGTTTGGCAAGAAAGCAAATAAATCCGTACTGCTAAGCTTTGGTATCCCAGCGGTTATTTTTTGCTATTTTAGGTGCGCTAGCACTAGGCTGGCTATCAGGTGCTAATGTCTTAATCGAATACACTGCATTTGGTAAACATGTGCAAGTCACGCCATTAAAAGTCATCATTGGGATGCTGATTTTAACCTTTGTCATACTAGAGTTAAGCCCAAAATTCTCTGCGATTGCGATTGAGCAAAAATTCTTGCCCCTTGGCGGGATGTTATGTGGATTTTTTGGCGGGCTACCTGGGCATTAGGGCGTAATCAGAAGCATGTTTCTGATTAAAGCAGGGTTAAGCAAAGAAGAGTTAGTAGCAACTGGCGTGATGTATCAGTGATGGTCGATATTTCACGTATGCTGATATATGGTTTCGATATGTCGCAGCAGCATCTTAATATAGACTGGCTACTCGTCAGCGTAGCCTCAATCTCTGCATTTATTGGGGCTTATTTAGGTGACAAACTACTTAAGAAAGTCACGCTAGGCTTTGTGCAATTAGTGGTTTCTATCTTGCTAGTCATAGTCGCTATAGGTTTGATTTCAGGTGTGTTCTAAGATGCGTTAGCACTTGATCGAATGTGAGCGCTGCAAGGTTATCTACTTCTATCGTTTTAAAATTACGATGCCCAATTTCCGCACGTGCCGCAGAGGTTGTTGGCCCAAATATCGCTAACCCTGGTTTATTCAGGTAAGAAGCGATATGGCTAGGTCCAGTATCATTACCCACCACAAATTTTGCACCATTTAACACACCAGCCAATTCAAACCAATTAAGCCCTTGTATCAGATGTCCTGGCAATTGTTTGCCAATATCCGCCTCTTCTGGCCCTAAAATCACCACCACCTGCTGTCCTTCGTTAATAAGTGCTGTCGCTAGCGCGGCATAGTAAGGCCAGCGCTTATGCAAGTGTTGCGATGAAGAGCCTGGAATTAATGCAATATACTCTTTGTCGATGCCATGTTGATTGAGTATGGCGCTAACATCTGCCACCATCCATGACATATCAGGATGATATGCATGCTGCACAGGAATGCCTGCGTTATTTAATAGCTCGATCAACCCTGCAAGTCCTGAAACAGGCGCTTCGGCTTCTGCACTGCGCCCTATCCATTCAGTTTTTGGAATCCAAAACTGTCGATACATTCTTGTACGATCTGAGTTTTGTAAATCAATAATCAAGTCAAAGGGCTGTCGTTGTAATTTTCTTTGGAGTTTGAACTGTTGATCTACACGCCAAATCGGCGCTCGATTATCTACAATCACATCATTGATATAAGGACAACGTTGCGCCAGTTGCAGATATGCAGGACTAGTTAAAAGGGTGATCACACCACTATGATATCGAAGCCTAATATCCATCAAGATACCTACAGACTGCATCAGGTCGCCCAAGGCGCCATGTTTAATTACCAGAATATGCTTTTTATTTTCTTGTATCATCTAATAGTGTCTCATCGCGTGACTACTGCATACGCTGATATAGATGGATCGTTTTTTCGGTCATCTGCGCTAAAGTCATTTCTTGCTGCGCAAACTGTTGTACCTCTTTCATTAATGCGCCCCAATGGCTAGGTGCTTGCAGTAATGCAATCAACTTCTGCCGAAGCAACGTGACATCATTGATAGGCACAATGAGCGCACTAGGCAGCACCTCATTCGCAACAGGTACATCGGTAGAGAGTATATTTGCACCGCACATCAAGGCTTCATTAAACACGTAAGAAAACCCCTCCCGTCGCGAAGAAATCACAACACCATCTGCGGAAGTCATGAGATCTGATGGATTCTCGTAATATCCGATCAGCCTAACATGCGTATTAGCCTGCATATGCGCGATGCTATTTTTAAGCTCTGCACTTTGTGGTCCTTCTCCTGCAATAATCAAGCTCACATCCAAGCCATTGATGGCTTGTAATAGAACATCAAACCCTTTTGCTGGTACTAAACGGCCTACAGCGCAAATAACAGGCTTGTTGTCTGGCAATTGATATTGTGCTTTTAAGTCAAGTCTCTTACTTTGCATTGGCTGAATGCCATTGTAGATAACTTCAGCACCCGAGGTATTCACCTGCGTTGCCAAGTGGCGACTCACGCAAATCACATGAGAAAGGCGCTGATACAACTTAAAATGACTTTTGATATTGTGTACGGTTGCAACTGTTGGCGTTTTCAATAAAACTTTGATACTACAAAGCATGCTCGCTGCTTTATCCGCTTGCGCATGTATCACATCAAACTTGTAGCGACGTAACTTTAGATAAAGCTGAAGCAACAACCATGGGTTCCGCCGGTTCAAACGCATATTAAGACTTTGCTTTTCTATCCCATCTGGCAAAGTCATTAAAAACTTAATATCCGCAATCACTAGCACTCTATGTCCCTGCGCAAATAGACAACTACTTAAATCGCGCACATGTTTTTCCAAACCGCCATTGCCTCGACTTGCAATGATCTGACAGATAAACATTAACCATCAGCCCTCTGTTGACGTTGCTCGGCAAGCTCTTGATAGACCGCCATGGTCTTTTCTAACATGTGCTGTAAGCTAAAAGTTTGACTCATCGCGACTTGTGGGGGCTTATGTAGCCAATTCAGCGTCAGCATCGTAGCCTCTGCAACATTACCTACATCAATTCTGCCTTCTGGTAATATTGCGGTGAGTTGTTCACTAACGCCACCGTGTGAATAGCCTATGACTGGGATGCCTAAACTTAAAGCTTCTAGCGTGGTGCGGCCAAATGCTTCTGGTTCAAGCGATAGTGAATACACGATCTTAGAAATTGCCATGATTTCACGCAGATCATCGCGATGCCCAACAAACGAAATCATGTCACTTACACCATGACCTTTTACTTTCTTCTCCAGTTTTTTAAGATAACCAGACTTACCTTTTTTAACTTCGCCTACGATTAAGGCATGAAAATCAGATGTATGCTTTCTAAGTTGAATCACTAAATCAATAAAATCTTGTTGCCCTTTCCATTTGGTAACTCTAGCAGGCAATACTAGTATACTTTTGTCTAAGGTCTTGGGGTATTCCTTGTACCAAGCCTTTATCCAAGATGGTTTAGGCTGGTAAAGATAAGGAAACGCTTGCGCATCAACACCACGGTAGATCAATCGTAGCTTTTCTGCATCCACCTCATACTGACTGGTAACATAGTCACTTATCATCTCTGAAATGACAATAACACGCTCACCTTTAGTCATCACTGCGCTATACGGACTTACGGAATATGGGCCGTGTACCGTGGTCACTAAAGCTGGTCTTTTTTGTGGATCCATCTCTTTCCATGCCAGATACGCTATCCATGCTGGAAAACGTGATCTCACATGCAGAATATCAACTTTTTCTTCTTCTAAAAACCTACGTAGCCGTCTGACTAACTTTAAAGTGAGTATCGACTTTTTACCTATCTTCCATTGTATATGCTCACTGCCTTGCTCGATCAGCATTTTGACCATGCGACCACCAGCAGAAATCACTAAAGATCTATGTCCATTTGCAGACAAATAAGCACCAACTTCTAGAGTTCCGCGCTCTACACCGCCAGAGTCAAGTGCTGGCAGTATCTGCACTACCGTTAAATGACTTGAGGCCATTTACTTAAATTCTAGCTGTGATTCGAATGCAGGTTTTTGCGTGGCTCTAGTCTGTATCCAGCGATCAAGTATCCAGTTACTGCAGCGATTCGATTCAGTAAATCCCAATACTGGACGTAATTTATTTTGATACATTCCTGAAAAATCAAAACGTGTTACCAATCCTTTACTCACAAGATTTTTAACCCCTTTGGTGACGCGACTTTCTCGCCTTGTATGTAAGTTGAGCAAGCCAACCGCCACATTGGCAGTTAAACTTTCATATACCATTGACACCGAATCCTCAGTAACCCATGCGCTAGCACTTTCTGCCAGCATCCTTCCCACCCAACCTGATTGGGTATCTGCAAACGGTACAATCATTAGATTAGAAAAGTGGATTCGCTTTACTGCTGAAATAAAATCTTTTGGCGTTCTTCGTGACGTCGTAAGCGTATATTCTATGTTTGGGTTTTGCTTCACCAGCTCATAGACCTGAGTGATTAAATCTAAAGTCTCCCACTCGTAGTGTTTAGAAGGACCACCCACCATAATTAAAGACTTGTTTTGATGGTGCTGTCCATCTGGCTTAATTGGATTAAGTACCCCTCTAGTTTCTAAATACTCTCCCCTGCCACGATAAGCATCATGTTCAGGGATTAAACATAAATCAAACCATGACACTGGAAGGCTAGGCTGCATTAAAACAATCGCTTTACCACCAAAGGCTCTTCTAGCTGCAAGCGCATGTAGATGTGTAGCATGTCCTGCACAGACAATTAAATCAGGAAATGGTAAATTTTTTCCGAGGCTCCAAGTAGAAGTAAAAAGGTTAAACAAAGCCTCTAATGGAATACTTACTTTAATATCAAAGCAATTACAACTGGCTTTGCTTTTGAGCGAATTTACTAGCCCCAATGATTGATTTTCATGACCAGGCTTGCCATCAATCAAACGCCAAATGATAATTTCATTTTCTCTTTTTAAATTATTGTCAATATTCAATGTCTATACCGTACTTTAATAACTATTTGTTTTAAGATAAAATAATTATGTGACGGGATAATGACCGAGGACCGTTAAATCGGTCTATTTGTAAGTAGAGTTATAGATGTGGCTTGAAAGCTTCAGGTTACAGAACACCTAATGGAATGCTAGTATTGAAGGGTTCTCAAGCAGTATTGGAAACAAGGGTCTCTACAACTAAATATCCATGGGCTGCCACAATGCGAAATAAGTTAATGCAGGAGGGTTCGCTAATAGTTAAAGATGAATGTTTAATGTTTGTTAAAGATACTGAATTTTCAAGCCCAAGCGCGGCAGCTGCGGTCATACATGGAGGTCAAGCAAATGGTCTTACGGCATGGAAAAATAATCAGAATAAAAGCTTAAAACAGATGGAAGCAGATTAATACACATCTAACTTAAATTCACGTCTAATAGAATATGAGAATAATCAGCTGGAATTGCAACGGTGGATTCAGAAAGAAGTTTCACACCTTAGAAAATTTGAATGCGGATATTCTAGTTATTCAAGAGTGCGAAGACCCAACTCAATCAAAAAGCACTGAATATTTGGAGTGGGCAGGTAATTATTTATGGATTGGTAAAAGTAAACACAAAGGTATAGGAGTATTTGCTAAAAAAGGCAATATAGTAAAACCTATTAATCTTGACAGTAAATCTCTAAGGATATTTTTACCCTTCAAAATTAATGATGATTTGAATGTTCTAGCAGTTTGGACTCAAGGAACCGAATCAGGCGAATACAGATATATTGGGCAAATGTGGTTGTATCTTCAACTTCACAAGGATTTCTTTAAGTCAGACAAACATTTAATCATAGGGGATTTTAACAGCAATAAAATCTGGGATAGAAAGCGTACTATTGGTAATCATACCCATGTGGTAGAGGCATTAAAGGAAATAGGAATTACAAGCAGTTACCACCATATCCTCAGCTGTGATCAGGGTAGCGAATTACATCCAACTTTCTTCATGTATCGTAAAACTGAGAAGCCATATCATATTGATTATGCGTTCGTATCTGAGACACTCATTCATGATTCAAAAGTGGAAATTGGCAACCCAAATGACTGGTTAACTTACAGTGATCACATGCCATTAATTTTCACAATGAACAAATAAATCCTGAGTCCATAGGAGCTTGATCAGTTAGTCTAAAAGTAAAAACCAAATTTATATAAGCTTTTTAAACACTAGTGGCCGGAAGCAGAATCGAATTGCCGATATGCGGATTTTACATATCTTCTCTACAAAAGAAAAAAGGACCTAGAAATCTCTAAGTCCTTAATTTTGGTGGCCCCTCTGTGAGTCGAACACAGCACCAACGGATTATGAGTCCGCTGCTCTAACCAAGCATGAGCTAAGGGGCCGATAAACTACTTCGTTTTGGCGCAGCCAAAACAAAAACTTTAATCCTGACCTGTTTCTAAAAAGCTACGCAATCTTTCTGATCGTGTTGGGTGGCGCAACTTACGCAACGCTTTTGCCTCAATTTGACGAATGCGTTCACGCGTAACATCAAACTGTTTACCCACTTCTTCTAAAGTGTGGTCAGTGTTCATTTCAATACCAAAACGCATACGCAAAACTTTTGCTTCTCGCGGTGTGAGCGATTCTAACACCTCACTCGTCGCATCACGTAAGCTCGCATATACCGCTGCTTCCATAGGCGCTAAGGTTGTATTATCCTCAATAAAATCACCTAAGTGAGAGTCCTCATCATCACCAATTGGCGTTTCCATCGAAATTGGCTCTTTGCTTATTTTTAAGATTTTACGAATCTTATCTTCCGGCATTTCCATTTTCTCAGCCAATGTTGCTGGATCAGGTTCCACACCTGTTTCTTGCAAAATCTGACGTGAAATACGATTCATTTTATTAATCGTTTCAATCATATGCACTGGGATACGAATCGTACGTGCTTGGTCAGCAATCGAGCGCGTAATCGCTTGACGAATCCACCACGTTGCATAAGTTGAGAATTTAAATCCACGGCGATATTCAAATTTATCTACCGCCTTCATCAAGCCAATATTACCTTCTTGAATCAAATCTAAAAACTGTAAACCACGGTTGGTGTATTTCTTAGCAATCGAAATCACCAAACGCAAGTTAGCTTCAATCATTTCACGCTTCGCACGGCGCGCACGCGCTTCGCCTGTGGTCATTTGCTTATTAATTTCTTTGAGCTCTTTAATGGGAATGCCCACTTTTTTCTCAATTGCAATCAATCTATCTTGCTGATCAATAATGGAGTGTCTATAACGCAATAATTTCTCGTTATAAGGCTTTTCTAAAGCCAACTCTTTATCAAGCCAAACTAAGTCAATCTCATTACCAGGGAAGCTTTTAATAAAATGAGCGCGCGGCATGCCAGATTTATCTACACAGAAATCAAGTACTTTGCGTTCATGTCCGCGCACTTCTTCCACCAAAATACGCACTTGCTCACACAAAGCTTCTACTTGTTTTGCTGAGAATCTAAATGCAGTCAGCTCTTCCAATACTGACTCATGCAACTTTTTATACTTTGCATCTTGTGAGCCTGTTTTTTCGCGAATCTCGTTCATTTCAGCATTAGCTTTGCGAATCACCGCAAAACGCTTTAAGACTTCTTCTTTGAGTTTTGCCAACGCTTCAGCAGAAATAGCTGCGGCTTTTGCGCCATCTTCATCACCATCATCTTCATCATCTGCGTCGATATCTTCATCTTCAACCGCATCAGCGACTATCGTATCTTCTATGCCAATATCGCTATCGATTAAGCCATCCACCAAATCATCAACACTAATTTCATCATTTTCAACTTGATTGACAATCTCTAATAATCGAGCAATTGTTGTTGGACAAGCGGCAATGGCTTGCACCATGTGCTTCAAACCATCTTCAATACGGCGCGCAATTTCTATCTCGCTCTCGCGCGTGAGCAAATCAACCGTACCCATTTCGCGCATATACATACGCACTGGGTCTGTGGTACGACCAAAGTCAGAATCCACAGTTGCCAAGGCTTGTTCAGCCTCTTCTACAGCATCTTCATCTGCTACAGGCGGGGCAGAATCTGACATCAACAACACTTCGGCATCTGGCGCTTCCTCATACACCTGAATACCCATGTCATTAATCATGCCGATAATGCCATCAATCTGCTCAGAGTTTTGCACATCATCTGGCAAGTGGTCATTAATTTCGCCATAGGTTAAATAACCACGTTCTTTACCCAACACAATTAACGTAATCAATCGTGAGCGGCGCGCCTCTGCATCCACCGCCATGGCTGCTGGGTCTTTTGCGGCTTCTGCCGCTTCTTTCATGCGTTCTTTTTCTAAGGTTTTATCTGATTTTGGTCTGGCCATGCCCGATCCTATTCTTTTAGTCTATCTTGTGAGTGTTGCGATTGCGCGAAACCCTCAATTATACCGCAAAAAGTCACTTTTTTGCTCACCTTTGCTTAAATTTTAACCATTAATGCATGTAAAAAAAGTGATTTATTTACTTTTCTTTGCTGTGATACTGGCCAGCATTTCTCGCTGCTCTGCAGTTAAGCTATTGAATGGAATTTCTTTAAGCGTTTCTAATATACCTACATCTTGTTTTTGTTGCGCCATATCTTCTAATTGGGCGCGCGCACCCTCAAATTCAAGCGCAAAATCCAAACTATCATCTAACAACTGCAATTCACGTTGAATTTCATGCAACAGCCGCGGGTCGATTTGCGACTCTATAGTATGCAAAAGCGCTGCGGGCTTCGATTGAGGCTGCCCAAGAGCCGCATGGATACTGACTTGCAGAAGCAAATCTTCCTCTGCGAAGCCTTGCACTAATGTTAGATACTCTGGTTTTGCTAAACTTGGCTGCATCAACAACATCAATACAAACCGTTTTTTAATCGAAATAGGTGCGCGTGATTGGCGTTGGATTGATTGCACAGGCGCTCTATTCGGCGCAGGTAATTTCAACAAGCTTTGCATTTCTGCCTCAGTCACTTGTGCAAGTTCTGCAATTTTTTTGCGCATAAATAATGCGCTACGTGGAGCTGTAATTTGCCGCAAAATAGGTTCGGCCTCATTTAAAAACTTAACCCTATCTTCTTGTGAATTCAAAGGGTTAGCTTCTATTAAATGCTCGATAATATATTGCGAAAGAGGCATCGCTTGTCTCACTTCTAATTCAAACTTTTCTTTGCCAAATTCACGCACATAACTATCTGGGTCATGCTCTTTGGGCAAAAACAAAAATCGTAGCTTTAAGCCATCTGTTAATGCAGGAAGCGCATTCATCGCCGCTCGCCAAGCCGCGGTGCGACCAGCATTATCGCCATCAAAGCTAAATACAATTTCATCAGTTTGGCGCATTAGCTTGGTAATATGAAACGGCGTCGTTGCAGTGCCCAACGCCGCTACCGCATACTCAATACCGTATTGCGCAAGTGCGACAACATCCATGTAACCTTCGACCACTAACACGTGCCCCGCATCACGAATCGCCCGACGAGCCACAAATAAACCATACAACTCGTGGCCTTTTTGAAACAGCGGAGTTTCAGGCGAGTTGTAATATTTTGGTGTTTCTTCAGGGTTAATCACGCGTCCGCCAAAGCCAATCACTTGGCCTTTTTGGTCATGAATCGGAAACATAATACGGTCGCGAAAGCGGTCGTAGCGTTTGCCTTGATCGTTCTCCACCACCAAACCCGCAGTTTGCAGCGCCTCACTCTCATAATGCGGAAAAACGCTTTGCAAATTTTGCCAATTTGCTGGCGCATAGCCAATTTGAAATTTTGCTGCGATTACACCACTTAAGCCGCGCCCTTTTAGGTATTCAATCGCTCGCTCAGACTTTTTAAGCTCTGCTTTATAGTAATTGGCAGCTTGTTGCAAGGTTTCTTGCAAACCCAATTTAATGGTTTTATTTTGCGCTTCTTTTTCTCTGGCCTCAGGTGTTGATTGCTCTTTTGGGACAATCATACCAACATTTTTTGCCAAGTCATGAATCGCCTCAACAAAACTTAACCCATTATATTCCATTAAAAAACTAATTGCCGTGCCGTGTGCGCCACAGCCAAAACAATGGTAAAACTGCTTGGTGGGGCTTACCGTAAAACTAGGTGATTTTTCATTATGAAACGGACAACATGCAGAATAATTAGCGCCTGCTTTTTTTAAGGGCACAGATTTATCCACCACGTCGACGATGTCGACGCGGTTAAGTAGTTCTTGGATAAAGCTTTCTGGAATCAAAATGTATTCTCTGTCATTCAAACTTTGCGAGCATCCACTTTACAGATTGCCTGCCTAAACCGATTGTCGTAATACTGCGTTGATAAATTAAATTTTTCGCTTACATACCAACCATGTATGCGCGGCTAAAATTTAATTTCGCGCCTTGTCTTACTTAAAACTTTGAAAGCATAAAATAGATTTACAAGGCTCTTGTGATTTTAGCCTAATTTACAAAACAAAAAAGGAGCTTGCGCTCCTTTAATTTTACTACTTATTCGTGTTTAGCCTAAACGGGCTTTAATCATGCCAGAAACCTTACCCATATCCGCCACACCTGCCACCAGCGGTTTAACCAAGCCAACCACTTTACCCATATCTTTTGCGCCTTGTGCGCCAGTATCAGCAATAACTTGATTGATAATTTGGTTAATAGCTTCGTCTGATAATTGCGCTGGCATGTAAGTTTGCAACACAGCCACTTCTGCTTTTTCAATATCAGCTAAATCTGCACGATTTGCTGAATCATAAGCGGCGATAGAATCGCGTCGTTGCTTAAGCATTTTTTCAATTACCGTAATTACATCTGCATCTGATAATTCAATTCGCTCATCTACTTCTCGTTGTTTCATGGCAGAAAGTAGTAAGCGTATTGTGCCTAAACGCGCGCTATCTTTTGCGCGCATGGCGGTTTTCATGTCCTCAGAAATCTGAGCTTTTAAGGACATGTATTAATATAATTTAGCAGGAAGTGTTTGATTGCGTAAACGACGATATTGACGTTTAACCGCAGCTGCAGCTTTGCGTTTACGTTCCCAAGTTGGTTTTTCATAGAACTCACGAGCGCGCAAGTCGTTTAACAAACCAGTTTTTTCAATTAGGCGTTTAAAACGGCGCAAGGCAACGTCAAACGGCTCATTTTCTTTTACACGTACACTAGACATTCGTTCTCTCTTATCAAAAATAATGCTCAGATTCCAAAATAAAAGTAATGCAAACCTGAGAAAAGTTCGCCATTTTAATCGTATAATGCTTTTATTTCAACAACTTTAACGTTTTTCAATCACTTTTATGCGTTTATACAATTAAGTGCTTAAAAGTGTCTGTTTAGGTCAATAAATGCTGGTTTTAGGTTTTGAATCTTCTTGCGATGAAACGGGTGTTGCGCTTTACGACACCACGCAAGGTTTGCTTGCGCACGCGCTACATTCGCAAGTAGCTATGCACGCAGAGTTTGGTGGCGTGGTGCCAGAACTTGCCTCTAGAGACCATATTCGGCGAGCCTTACCGCTGACCGAGTTGGTTTTAAAAAATGCGAATAAAACACTAAAAGATGTAGAAGGCATTGCCTATACACAAGGCCCTGGCTTAGCTGGTGCACTGTTGGTGGGCACCAGCATTGCGCAATCCTTAGCGTTTACGCTGAATGTGCCAAGTATTGGCGTGCATCACCTAGAAGGTCATTTACTTGCGCCTTTGTTAGAAGAATACCCGCCAAAATTCCCGTTTGTAGCGCTGTTAGTTTCTGGTGGGCATTCGCAACTGATGCGCGTAGATGGCATTGGCGAGTACGAATTACTAGGCGATACGCTAGATGACGCGGCGGGCGAAGCCTTTGATAAAACCGCCAAATTGCTGGGTTTGGGTTACCCTGGCGGTCCAGCGTTGGCTAAATTGGCAACTTCAGGTAAACCACGCTTTACGCTGCCAAGACCAATGTTGAATAGCAAAGATTTAGATTTTAGCTTTAGCGGCTTAAAAACAGCCGTTTTAACGCTAGTTAATAACCACCAACCATTTGGTGAGAAAATAGATGCGCAAACGCAAGCCGATGTCGCCTATGAGTTTCAAGAATCTGTCACTGAAATCCTTACTGCAAAATGCATGGCGGCATTACGCGAAACAGGCTTGGATAATTTAGTGGTTTCTGGTGGCGTGGGCGCAAATACACGCTTACGCGAAAAACTTAACGCCGCAACGAAGCGAAAATTATGTAAAGTAAGCTACCCGCGTTTAGAATTTTGCACCGACAACGGCGCGATGATTGCATTTGCTGGTGCCAAGCGATTAGAAGCTATGCAAGGCACAAAAGTACAAGATTATGCGTTTAGCGTCAGGCCGCGTTGGAATTTGGCCGAGCTTTCAAAGCCATAACTGACAAAAACAAAAAGTTATAGGTCAGGCAAGGCGTAGACGAAAAAATAACGACGCGCATATATTGTGATATGTAAGGATATTTTTTTGCGCGCAACAAAGTGATTTGCTAACCAAATTATTTTTTCTTAAAGCTAGATTCTGTACCTGAAATTAGTTTCTGAATATTCGTCCGATGCCGCCAAAACAGCATAATCGCCATCACCAGCACCATCCATACGTAATTTTTATACGGCAATAACAAATATGCAAACGTGGGTGAAAGTGCTGCTGCCATCAGTGCCGCAAGTGAAGAAATGCGCGAAATTGCAAACATGATACCCCAGGCCAATATGCACGCGAGCCCCAACCAAGGCGAAACCGCAGTCATCACCCCCAGCGCAGTTGCAACGCCTTTACCGCCTTTAAATTTGTAATAAATTGGGTATAAATGCCCAAAAAACACGGCCAAACCCACGCATGCCACTACCCACATCAGCATATTAAATTGCAATGAAAGCCACACGGGCAGCCAACCTTTAAGCGCATCGCCCAGCAAGGTTAAAATCGCGGCTTTTTTGTTGCCGCTACGCGCCACGTTGGTAGCGCCTGGGTTACCACTGCCGACAGTACGTGGGTCTGGCAAGCCAAAAGCTTTGCTGGTGATGATGCCAAATGACACCGACCCCAATAAATACGAAGCCGCGATAAATAAAACTGGCACAACTGTCACTTGAAAAAAACCTAACTCATTCATAAAAAACGCCTTAAATTAGTGTTTGCACACTATTATGCTCTAAAATCTATTATTACATTTTAAACCATCATAAAACACTCTTAATACTATGGACACAATTTTTTTAGAGCAAGTGAAAGTGCAAACCAAACTTGGCGTACCCGAATGGGAGCGCATGGTGCCACAAACCATTATTTTAGATTTTGAGATTACTTATGATCTGAGTAAAGCCTGCCAAAGTGATTCGATTGTCGACACCATCGACTATGGTGCTGTGGTTGGATGCATCCGCGAAACGCTCACCGAACATAGTTTTCAATTGGTAGAAGCTTTGGCCGAACATGTGTGCCAATTGATTTTGAGTGAGTTTAAGGCCATGAGTGTTAAGGTAAAAGTCGCAAAACCGAATATTTTGCCAGGGTTGAAGGCGTTGGGAGTGGTGATTGAAAGAACGAAAATATGAGAATAATTTACAACGCAGAATAGTATCGAAGCACATAGGGTTAAAAATATGCTGGAACAATAAGAAATTCCAGCATATATTCATGGCGAACACTTGCAAAGTGGGGCAGGTAAACTTCCAATGGGCGGACTAGTAAAAGTTAGTATAGATAATGAAAACTATCACAAAGCCAAAGAAATTATTAAAAATTGGGAATCAACTGATACTTCCAACTTAACCGATAAAGCAAGCGACAAGCTTACAATCAAAAATTAAATTAGTAATGCTAATTTTCTTTCGCTAGTTGTAAGCTTAATATTTGGTGCAATATTAATGTGTATGTATATGCAAAGCCCTGTGACCTAATAATGGGATAGACCTTAATAACGACAAGGTTAGCAATATTTCTTGGACTTATAAAACAATATTGCTACAAAATCTGAGGCAGATATTAATTTCGACGGCAAAGTCGACGAAATTACCACATACTCGAGCGGGTTGCTAGATACCACCGAAACAGATACAGATACAGATACAGATACAGATTTTGATGGTGTATTTGATACTGAATACCAATGTCACAATGAACGCTTTTCTCTGCGAAAAACCGATACTAACCGTGATGGTGAGATAGACTATATTGTGGAATTTGGCAAAAATGGCTTGTACTTCAATACAACTATATTTAACCCAAGAACCACCCGAATCAAAAAATTACAAAATTACAAAATGAGTAAACTAGTTTCTGCAGAATTAGATAAGAATGACGATGGAAAACTAGATTTGCATGTTATTTATGATTTTGCCGATGAAGAAATTTCTAGAAAACCTATTGCTAACAATTAAAGTATCAGACAGATTATTTGACTGGATACATGCCTAGGCGTGAATAAAGGTGCTAGTTAAACCGCCACCTTGCCGCGCCTTCGGCTTGAGCGGCAGATGCAAGGCGGCGAGGGCTGATTGAGTGCTGAAAGCGCGAGCTCCGCTGCCGTTACCTAGATGCGGCGCTAAGACCGAAGGATTACGTGGCAGCGGGGTGCCGTTTTCTTGGGTTACTTTCTTTTCAGACAGTAAAAAGAAAGTGATTAAGTGCGGGCTACCCCCCACAAGATTCAAACATCACTGGATTCCGTATTACGCTTCGCTTGTACGGAATGACCACTCAGCCAGTACTTGGCTTGTGTGTGAAATATTTGCGCTAAAGCGCATTATTCACACGCTATGCCTTGAGAACCAATCTCCATGAGCCTTCCTAAGCATCTATTTTCTCTCGGCATTAGTTACACATTAAAATAAACCTTATCCTCTTGGGTGATGCACGCTGTGCAACTGCTTCAAGCGCTCGCGCGCAACGTGCGTATAAATCTGTGTGGTCGAAATATCCGAATGCCCCAACAACATCTGCACCACGCGTAAATCTGCACCGTGATTCAACAAATGCGTTGCAAACGCATGGCGCAAAACATGCGGGCTCATGTGTTTGGTAATTCCCGCCATAAGCGCATAGCGCTTGATTAAATACCAAAATGCTTGCCGCGTCATCTCACTTGCGCGCGCAGTCACAAATAAGGCATCGCTTAAACGCTTTTGCAAAATTTCGGGCCGCGCATGACTTAAGTATTTGTTAATCCAATCAGCGGCTTCTTCGCCCATGGGGACTAATCTAGTCTTGCTGCCTTTGCCGGTCACACGAACAATGCCATCTTGCGTGCTGACCTCGTTGACTTTTATGCCCACCAGCTCGCTCACGCGCAAACCGCTGGCGTATAAAAGCTCTAACATGGCACGGTCACGCAGGCCAATCGAATCGTTGATATTGGGCGCGTTAAGTAAATCTTCCACTTCTTGCTCATTTAAACTTTTGGGCAAACTGCGCGGGAGTTTGGGCGACTCGATTTGTAGGGTTGGGTCAGTTTTAATTAAGTTTTCGCGAAGCGCATAGCGATAAAAGCGGCGCATGCTGGCAATTAAACGGCTTATGCTGCGCGCTTTGCTTTGCGGAAACTTAATAGCAAGATACTTCTGAATTTCGGCTTGATTGGCGGTTAATAACGCACTTTTTTGTTCAAGCAACCAAGTGTTAAATTGGCTTAAATCGGCGCGGTAGCTTTCAAGCGTGTTTTTAGAAAGGCCGTCTTCAAGCCAAAGGTGATCAATAAAAGTATCAAGCTGCAGGTTATCTAGATGCGGATTATCTGGCTTAACTTTACTCAAACGCGGCTGGCCTAATCGGTTTGTCATTTTTAAACGTGATGCCTTCGTGTTTTAACAGCCATTTTTTTACTTTTAGGCCGCCATCTGCGCCATTCATAAAGCCACCTAAACCATCTTTAGCCACCACACGATGACACGGAATCACCAAAGGCAAATGGTTGGCGCCACAAGCATTTGCTACCGCACGCGGACCGCTGCCAATTTGTTGTGCAATTTCACTATAGGTAAGCACATGGCCTTTAGGAATTGCGCTAATTGCCTGCCACACACGCCGCTGAAACGGCGTGCCTTTATACACCACTGGAAAATTAAAATCGTTAAAAGCATTTGCAAAATAGGCCTCAACTTGGTTGGCCACTTGTGCGGCAACTTTATTCTGAGATTGTTTAGAAGCCTGTTTTTTAGGTAACAAATCAATCGCAACCTGCACACCTTGAATTTGAATACCCACAGCACCAAAAGGTGCTTCTACAACGGCTTCATACTGCAGGGGGAGCATTTTTTGTGAGGTTTTTTCATTTTTAATTGTCATTTGACAATTAAACTAGAATTTTAAACGCATGGCAAATAACAATTTGCTATATTGAAAAAAATGGTCAAATTCTACAAAACAAAAAGCCCTAAAACTTTCATTTTAGGGCTTTTACAATGACTAAAGTAGCTTAGTCTTTTGTAGCTTCGACAACTTCTGTTGGTGCCATCACTTCTTTATCACGTGCACTTAATTTTTCTTTAATACGTGCAGATTTACCTGAACGCTCACGCAAGTAATAAAGTTTTGCACGGCGAACATCACCTTTACGTTTTACTTCAATAGAAGCAATTAACGGTGAGTAAGTTTGGAAAGTACGCTCAACACCTTCACCAGATGAAATTTTACGTACGATAAATGATGAGTTAAGGCCTTTGTTGCGAATTGCGATTACTACGCCTTCGTAAGCCTGCACACGTTTACGTGTACCTTCAACTACGTTTACGCCAACAACAACCGTGTCGCCTGGTGCAAAAGTAGGGATTTTTTTATCTAGACGGGCAATTTCTTCCTGCTCTAGCATTTTAATAATATCTGCCATTTTGTTTCCTATATTTATCCCTGTGCCCAGGGTTCCTTTTAAATTATGAAGAGGCTTGTTCCTGCTCTCTAATAACTTCTTGTAGCAGCCGTGCTTCTTCTTTCGTCAACGACCTTTCGGCCAATAAATCCGGGCGTTTAGCCCTTGTTAAAGCAAGCGATTTTTTTAATCGCCATTCTTTAATTTTTGCATGGTTGCCTGATAACAATATCTCAGGCACCCTAAAATCCTTATATATCTCTGGTCGCGTGTAGTGCGGGCAATCAAGCAATCCATTTACAAACGAATCTTCAACCGCTGAATCCGCATCACCCAAACTCCCTGGCAACTGTCGCACAATCGCATCCATTAATGCCATGGCAGGTAACTCACCGCCACTTAACACATAATCGCCGATTGAGATTTCCTCATCCACCATCGTGTGCAATAAGCGCTCATCAACCCCTTCGTAACGACTCGCCAACAAAATTAATCCTGATTGCTGACTTAAATCCATCACTTTTTGGTGATTTAACATTTTGCCACAAGGTGATAAGTGAATCACCTTTGCACCCACATTTGATGTTTTAGCCACTTTAATTGCCTTCTCTAGTGGCTCTGCTAGCATCACCATGCCTGGCCCGCCACCGTACGGCCTATCATCCACCGTTTTATGATTATCCGTGGTAAATTCACGCGGATTAATCAGGTTCAAACTATAAATCTTGCGTTCTAACGCCCGCGCAGTAATGCCATGTTTTGTAATTGCATCAAACGCTTCTGGAAACAAACTAATGACATCAAATTTCATAAGCTTTATTCTTTTTATAAGCGCCTAGAAATCCGCATCCCAGTCTACCAACATTGTTTTTGAATTTAAATCTACATCTAAAATCACTTGCGCAATATAAGGCATTAAACGTTCTTGCCCTGTATCACTTTTTGCAACGACTACATCATTTGCACCTGTCGCAAGCACATCTACAATTTTACCAAAATCAACATTTTGCTGATTTTTAACGTTAAGTCCAATCAAATCAGACCAATAATATTCATCGCTTTTTAACTTTGGTAGCGATTCCCTAGGAACCGCTATCTGTTTGCCTTTGCAGGCAAACGCGGCATCTCTATCATTGATACTTTGTAGTTTAACGACCAATACATCGTTATGAATTTTGGCAGTTTCAACTTTAAGCTCGCGCCAATCGTCATCTTTGCCTAGCCACCATGTCTTGTAATCCAACAAGCCATCAAACACTTCAGTATCAGGATGAATTTTAAGCCACCCTAAAACGCCATATGGGGCGATTACTCGCCCCATCATCACTAAATCAGGCACACTAGTGTTGCCCTTAGCTAACATTCTTTATTTGTTTCGATATTACTCAGCTGCTGGTGCTTCTGATGCTGGCGTTTCTTCAGCAGCAACTTCTGCCGCCTGAGCTTCTTCAGCAGGCGCTGCAGCCGCTTCAACTTCGGCTGCTTTTGCAGCTTCAGCCGCTTTTTCTGCTTCGGCTGCCGCTTTAGCATCAGCTTCTGCCTTAGCAGCATCTGCCGCGGCTTTCACTTTTTCTGCTTCAAGCGCAACTGCTTTAGCTTTTGCAGCTTCAGCTTTTTGTGCATCTTTAGCCTTAGCAGCAATCATTGCTTCTGGGCCTTTTGCGTGCGTTTTAACTAAGCGTGACACTGTGTCTGACAATTGCGCGCCATTGTTTTTCCAATGGGTAACGCGCGCTTCATCAATACGTAAGGCATCAATGGCTACTTTGGCTGATGGATTGTAAAACCCTACACGCTCAATAAAGCGACCATCGCGACGATTGCGCGAATCTGCCACCACAACGTTGTAAAATGGGTTCTTTTTAGAGCCACCGCGTGATAAACGAATAACGACCATAATCTTGTTCTCTAATAAACTTTGACTGAAAGGCGCGGATTATACGCCAATAATAGTAGATGCTGCAAGTAGTAAAACAGGGTTTTTAATATAGTTTTACAGACTTTTAATCGATATAGAGTGTTGGATCTTGCACCTTGGCTTTTATAAAGCCCTCACGCCGCAAACGACAAGAGTCGCAGCGGCCACATGCTCCACCATTTTTATCGGCTTGATAACATGAAACAGTTGCCCTGTAAGGCACACTCAGCTTGGTTCCCAAGGAAATGATTTCTGCTTTTGTCATGTCAATCAAGGGTGCGTGTATGGTAATTTTTTGGCCTTCGACCGCACTTTTGGTCGCTAAATTCGCCATCTCTTGAAACGCCTTTACATATTCGCCACGACAATCTGGGTAACCAGAATAATCAAGCGCATTGACACCAATAAAAATATCTTGCGCCCCTAGCACCTCAGCCCAAGCTAGAGCCAGAGCTAGCATAATGGTATTTCGCGCAGGCACATAAGTCACAGGAATGCCGGTAGGGATTGGATTCGCACCACTTTCGGGTACAGCGATTTTACTGTCAGTCAGTGCAGAGCCGCCAAATAAACTTAAATCAAGCTGCGCAGTTTTATGCTCTGACGCGCCTAGTATAGTTGCTATATTTTGCGCGGCTTGCAGCTCGGCAATATGGCGTTGGTGATAGTCTAAACTTAAACAATACGCATCAAAGCCTTGGTTTTTTGCGATCGCCAAGCAAGTCGCTGAATCTAAGCCGCCAGAAAGGAGCACGACCGCTTTTTTACTAAAATTTTTCATTAAGTTTGGCTACGTGTAGAAACTGAGAACTTATTCCCCATGGGATCACGCACATAAGCTAAATATAAATCTGGGCCATAGGCTTCTCTTGTTCCAGGCGCACCTTCAGAGTTACCTCCATTTGCCAACCCTGCCGCATAAAAGGCATCTACTTGCGCGCGGGTTTGCGCTGCAAAACTCACCATGCTGCCATTTCCTATCGTCGCAGGCTGGCCGTTATAGGGATTTTTGCACACCCATAATAAGGGGCTGGATGGATTAGCAGCATCACTAGGGTCGCCATAAGCCACCCAACCTTCTTCTAAATATACTTGTACTCTTTTATAGCCCAACACCTGCATTGATGCATCAAAAAATTTAAGCGATGCTTCAAAATTGGTACACCCTACCGTTGCGTAAGCAAACATATATCCTCCATTTTAAACACCCTGTTTTTCTCCCCATAGAATTTTATGAAGCTGCATTTGCATACGTACTGGCAATTTATCCGCCAACACCCAAGCAGCAAGAGTCTCTGCGCTTAATTCATGATAACTAGGTGAAAATAGAATTGGGCATTTATCTGTAAGTTTTAGGTCAGTCATTTTTGACTTTGCCCAATCGTAGTCAGCACGATTACACAACACAAATTTAACTTCATCGTTTAGTTTTATATGCGCAATATTTTCCCACCGCATATTTTTTTCTTCATTAGAAGCTGGTGTTTTAATATCTAAAATAACCGATACACGTTTATCAACAGGCGCAATATCTAAGGCCCCACCTGTTTCAAGGGATACGCTGTAACCCGCATCGCATAAGCTTTGAAGTAATATATAACATTCTTTTTGTGCAAGTGGCTCACCGCCTGTCACTGTCACGTACTTTGCGCCATATTCAGCAACTTTATTTAGAATTTCTAATATTTCCATATTACTTCCACCACTAAATGCATAAGCAGTGTCGCAATAAGTGCAGCGCATTGGGCAGCCTGTTAGTCGCACAAATACAGTAGGCAAGCCTATGCGGGAGGTTTCCCCCTGAAGCGAATGAAAAATCTCAAAAATTTTTAATGACATAAATTGAAAGTATGTTTACAAAAAATAAAGCGCCAACGGTGTTCAGTTGACGCTATTTTACCGCGAATGATGCGCTTTAATTTAGATATTTTTATTTCTGTTGATCAGGCTTTAAACGATTTTTACTTATCATTCTAACTCTTTTCTTTTTACTAGCACCTTCTATCGCCTTAACGATCTCTAGCGCATTTAAGCGTTTTTTAGCTCTTTCTGTGATATCTAAATTCGGGTATTGCTTTATTAATGTGTGTAATGTTTTTTTTGCTGCACTAAACTCACCAAATCTAATTTGGTAATTAGCATTATCAAACATCGCTTTTGCAAGCACTGTTTTTTCAGGACTTAGATTAATGACTTTTTGTTGAACAGTAACAGGGAATTCAAGTTCAAATGATTTTAGGTCTGTTTCATTCTTGCTTAAGACTTTTTTAAGCGTCGCTTCAATAATATCTAACATTTCATATCGACGCCGATATAATGCGCGTTTATTACTAGCAACTTCAGCGATGTCTTTTCTGTGCTTTTTAATTGGTAAAGCATAAAAGCCGTTTTCTAAAAGCACACCTTGATTTTCCAACCATTTTTGATTGTAGTTTGTTTTTAACAAACTTTCTTGGAGTTTACCGAAGTACTTGTGCCGATGATGTCTGCTCTCATCACTAATTGCAAATATTTGTTTAACGCCTACATCAATTGCAATTTCCCTCAAAACTTCTAACAGCAAGTCTGCTGGCCTTAAGCCTTCTAAACTTTTTGTCACTTGTTTTAACATTTCCAAAGATTCATTGCTTGGCTGCATACCTTGCAACGCACCAATATAAATTACAAGCTCATTATTTAATTTTGAAAAAGTAAACGCTAGCGACATGAGCCGCTCGTCTTCTTTAAAAAGATTTAAGACAATCTCACCTTCTCGTACAAACCATTTCGCTTTATCAAGGGTTATAAACATACCAGCTAAATACTTGCTTAAATCTAGAATGATCCTTGGCTTAGCATCTACTAAATTCAAAATACCAGGCATATTTTTTATAATTTTGTAATGCTGTAATATGACTTTTAATCGCTGTTCTACTTCCCACTGATTATGAATATACGGGCAGTGAACAACGACAAGCAGGGGCATTTCATGCCTAAATAGTTGTGTGTAACCTAGCTTATTTATTTCATCGATGAATGATTTTAGTATTTTTCTATAAATAAAAGCGTGGATTAAGAACCGAGCTCTACTCACCAAAGAATTTATAGAATTGATTGAATAACCTGCCCTACCAGCTTCTAATACATGTTTATACAATTGATATTGACTTTATTAATAACTTAAAATTTGAAAATTAATTCACTATAGACGTCATAATGATTGGTTGCGGGTCTTCATCTGCATACAAATCATGAAAGGATTGTAATAGAGTTTCCTTAAGTTCAGATTTGCAATATAAGTATACCTGACTAAGGCCTCGATATCCCATTTCATGATAACGCGCCATGATATCTTCATCCGTTTTAGCATCTGCAATACCCAAATGTAGTGTGATTTTATTATCTTCAATAGCGAATAAAGGCGAGTCCCACAGAAATTGCCGCGCACCACTTTCTGGTAACTTAACATAAAAGTAGTTGCCATATTCCTCCGCTAAAAAGCCTTTGCGGCGACGCTTCCATTCTATTAGTCCTGCGCCTGGTCGTGCCAAACTTGTACCATAATCACAATAATCATAGCCATTTTGAATTGCGCTTTCGAGCGCCAAATGTAGGTTCATCGAGTTAACTTCTCCCCAACGCTTAGAATCATTAAAAATATTGGCTGGGTATCCAAAACGATTAACGTACCAATATTTTTCACCTTTACGCTCATATGAGTTACCTAAATGGCAGCCCACCGCATCCTCACCACAATAGAGCACATCCAAACGACCATATTCAGATGACGCCAAACTGATAGTTGCATCCAACCCCAAATGATGTGCATTTTCATGCCTTGCATCTGCATATGGCTTAAACATCAGCGCTTCTATCTCTTTAATTTTCTCCAGACTAGTAACTGTTTCGTAACGATACTCTGAGCGCTGCCCTTGTATAGAACGCCTAAGGCTGCGGCTATAGCTTGCTAATATATCCTCTAGCGTGCGGTCTAGCTTGACTATGGTGGTTAGCGTCGCAGGCACACGCAGCGAATTGGGGCGAGGGAAATCTGTAATTTTGACTTGTATATTTACTTTTGATGATCCATCTGCAGTTGCTTGATCCTTTAGACCTAACAATCCTGTTAGCTGCATGATGTTATTAGGATTACCAGTATAATTTATTTGTGCTGAATTTAAAAAAAAATGGCTAATTCGCCATTTCCAAAAAGCATAACTTTGAACTAAATACTTCATTAAACTAATTTTTCGTTTAATTTCGTACTTAACTGATCTTGATACTAAATTTTTAAATATTGAGTTTTGCATAAACGCTTTTTTAACTTCAAACTAGGGTGAGTTTGTAAAAGTGGCGAAAAAATACCTTAAAAAAGTAATTAATTTTGCTATTTCTTACAACAGTTGTTTTTATCATACTAATATTATCCATTAAATAATGATTTTTTTAGTTATTCAAACAAATCAATTATTACAATTTAGTTATAAATTTATGAAAAAATATACATACTCATTCTCTTGTTGTTGACCTTAGTGAGCTGCAAAGGTGATGGTCATTATGATGAAGATTCTGATTTTACACAAGAAATCTCAAAAGCTATCGCTGAAGCTAAAGTTGAAAAATTGACTATAGCTATTATATTTGGTGCATATTGGTGTCCAAATTGCAGAGGACTAAGTGAAACGATTGACCGCGGCAAAAATGCGAATCTAATTGCTAAGGACTTTAAGGTTGTAAAAGCAAATGTGGGTAACTTTGATAGCAACCTAGAAATTGCAAACATATATGGCAACCCCATTTCGGGAGGGATTCCCGGTGCAGCAATTCTTAGTTTTGATGGAAAATTAGTCCATGTGACTAAGCCCGGTGAACTTGCAAACGCAAGGGCTCAAAGCGGCGAAGGTATGTATAGTTTTTTTAATAGGACTGCAAAGAACTAAATTTAAGCTTAAATTACTTTAGCTGGAACTCCAATCGCTATCTTACCTTTTGGAACATCAATTAAAACGACCGCATTTGCTCCTATTTGCGCATGATCTCCAATATTTATAGCCCCTATGATTTTGGCCCCCGCACCAATATCTACATGCCCACCAATTACAGGAGGAGATGTTCCAATCCTAACTCCTATAGTTACCTGTTGAAAGATTAAGCAATTTGGCCCAATAACGGCATCAGGATGAACTACTATGCCGTTAGGATGTGGAATTAATAAACCCCCTCCAATTTTAGAGTTAATTGGTATATCTGCACCTGTAACTATCGACCAAAATCTATGCTGCAAAACAGCAGTTTTCTTAATTAAATAAGACGTAAAACCATTATTCTTAGAAACACGCTGATATCTACGAATACTGGCTAATAAAGATCTCGAAGGATCCCAGTCAAAAAAAAATTTTTTCTCTCTCAACCAATCTGGTATTTCTGAAGAGACTATCTGTCCTGATTTTTCTGAGGTCATTTTTTCTACACCCGGCTTTTGCAATTAAGGCTATCTAATCGCCTCGAGTGCTTTTAGACGTTTCTGCGCACTTGGGGTTACCACAGCTTCAGGATGTTTTGATATTAAATCTTTTAATGTCTTTTTAGCGTTTGTTACTTGCCCTAATTGAATTTGGCTATTTGCGATATTAAACATTGCATCTGGCACTTTTACACTATCTGGATGAAAATCAACGACTTTTTGCTGTGTCACAATAGAAGACTTATAATTTTTAAGTGCAAACTGTGAGTAGCCCATGCCATAAAGCGCATCTGGTACCAACTTGCTTGTTGGGTACTCTTTTAAAAAACTGTCAAACGCAGTAAAAGCTTCTTTATATTTGGCAGATTTACTTAAACTATCTGCCTCTGTAAATGCTTTAAAATCTTTCTCTTCCGCTGGCTGCACTGGTTGACTTACCGCATTATTAGTCGCATTTGCAGCAGTAGGTTCGTTTGCTGCGCCTGATTCTATTCTGCGTAAACGTGTATCAGTGTCGGTGTACAAATCTTTTTGACGCTGTTGAGCAGTCTCAAGATTGTGTGTCACCACTTCTAAATCCCCCTTTAGCTGAGAGACTTCTTGCTTAAGCGCCTCGATTTGATTTTGCATTTCTGTCAAACCACCACCTTGAACAATCGCCTCAATAGCAGCGATGCGTTTTTCCATCGCTGCTATAGCCGCTTGTTGTTTGTCATGATGCGCAATTTCTCTTGCATCAATCTCGGTGATTTTTTTGCGAGCTTCTTTATCGTCAAAAAGCGCAGCTTGCGCTGTTAACGTACATAAGCTAAGTCCAACAATTGCAAGCTTTTTAAGTTCTAAACGCTTAAGCAAAGTCATTTAATTAATCACCTTGATGCACAATATCTGTACGACGGTCTTTGTCACAACTTTCTCCACCGCAATTTGGTGTCGCTTTTTCTTCACCATAACTTACAGTTTCAATTTGAGTATCTTTTACACCTATTAAATTTAATGCTTTTTTAACAGCAACTGCACGACGTTGGCCTAAAGACAAATTATACTCACGGGTACCACGCTCATCAGTATTGCCTTGTAAAATCATTTTAGCATCTGGGTGAGCCAGCATGTATTTGCCGTGTGCATCTATCAAAGGCTGATATTCCGCTTTAACCGCATCACTATCAAAATCAAAATAAATATTGCGTTTAGATAGAATATTGTTTGGGTCTTTTAGCGCGCTATCACCACCTGAGTTAGCATTGCTATCAATTGCAACCTCTTTAATAGCACCAGTGTCAGCACCAGTATCTGAGCCAGCTGAAGTGGTAGCACCTGGGCTCTTATCTTCTACTTTAGCTGGTGCTATTGGTGTACTTTTACATGCCACCAAAAAAACTGAAGTCATCGCAATTACGATTAGTTTTTTATTTAAATCTGTTAAGTTAGTCATATTTCTCTCCTGTTAATTTTACGATTAAACAAACATTAAATTACATAAAAATGATTAACTATTTTTGATACAAAATAATAGTTAAGTTATTTAGCCAATGGTCCCCAAGCAGGCTCACGCACATCTCCACCAGTCGATTCTTTTAAACGTTGGCGAACTTTTCCATCAGAAGAAACCGCAGCTAATGCGCCACGCCCGCCTACTTTTGTAGCATACAAAATTACACGCCCATTAGGCGCAAAACTAGGTGACTCATCTTGGCTACCTTCAGTTAGTAATTGCACTTGTCCACTTACCATATCGTGTAGGGCCACTCTAAACTTGCCGCCATCATTTCGAATATACGCCAAACTTTTGCCATCTGGTGAAAAACGTGGGCTTACATTGTAATTACCTTCAAAGGTTACACGCGTTGGAACGCCACCATCTGCTGCAACTTTGTATATTTGTGGTCTTCCACCACGGTCAGAGCTAAAGTAAATCCAATTTCCATCTGGTGAAAATGTAGGTTCTGTATCAATTGCGTTACTTTTAACAAGCTGCTTCAATCCGCCACCGCTAGCGTCTACTGTATAGATTTGTGAATTTGCGCCATAGGTAAGCACAATCGCTAACTTACTGCCATCTGGCGACCAAGCAGGTGCGCTATTATTACCTTTATAGTTCGCCAAAACAACGCGGCTACCGCTTGTTAGGGATTGCACAAAAATGATTGGTTTTTTCTTTTCAAAAGAAACATATGCTAACTTGCTGCCATCAGGCGACCATACTGGCGAAATAATAGGCTCATTTGATGAAACAACAGTCTGAGGATTATATCCATCTGCATCTGCCACCTGCAAAGCATAGCGTTTACCTGTTTTAGTAATATAAGCGATTCGGCTAGCAAACAAGCCAGACTGGCCTGTGAGTTTTTGATAAATAATATCTGCGATTTTGTGTGCAGTTGTACGTGCTTGATTGGGTGATATTTGATAATCCATCCCTGCCAACTGCGTTTGTTTCAAGGCATCCATTAAATGAAACGATACCTTTAGCTTGCCGCCGCCAGCACTTTCAACATTACCAACCGTTACTGCTTGCGCTTGCAGGGCAACCCATTCAGCATATTTTATTTGGTCTGGTTTAGTAGGTAAGTTTGCCATTCCACGTGTTTCTAGCACCCTAAACAAACCACTGCGATGTAAATCGGCCGCAATAATTTCACTAATATTTTCTTTTACATTCGCTGCGCCACCAAACGGCACCACTGCAATCGGTATTTGTTGGGAACCGCCACCGCTAATTTCAATTTCTAAAGCGGCATCCACAGCCGTCGTTGTCAAAAACACGACGCAAAAAAACATCCATTTCATTATGCTCATAGGCTGTAAGTATCTTTTTTTATTAAAAGTTCACTGAAATTCTACTGCAAACATACTACTAAGCTAGTCGTTTTACATTTCAATTACAATTTTTACGCTTTATTAACATGCTAATCATTCGGGCGAAACTTCAAATTCAAGTTTCTGAATTGCGCTTTTAAAGTCGGATCAGTTGGTAAAGGCAATGGTGAAGACGATGTAGAAGATGCAATTATGGCACGCTCTACAGCGTCATCACATGCTGAGCTACCACTAGATTTGGTAATTTTGGGACTACCGCTTAACTCTCCTGTTGGCAGCAAATTAATCTCAAATCGTAACTCAGGGTTACCTTCTGCACATAGGGTTTTATTCACATTACCACGAATTTTAGCTTTAATTTTCTCTGTATACTTACCGATTTCACTCGCATTTGCAGCACTTGCTTGTTTTTCATTTGCTGCATTTTCATCCGATAAACTGTCTTGTTGTAGTTTTTTTAATGCCTCTTTTTGTTTTTGCTCATCAGCTTTTTTGTCATTTAACGCATCGCTACGCAACTCTGCTTGCAGCGCTTCTAGTTTTTTCTTTTTTTCTAATTCTTTTTCTTTTTTAATTTCTGCGAGTTTGTCTAATTTTACTTTTTCTTCTAATTCTTTTTTCTTATTCTCGAGTTCAATATCTACTTTAGGCTCTTCTGGCTTAGGTTGCTCAACCTTGAATTTAGGCGGTTCTTCAACAACCGGTTTTGGCAACGCTGCAACCACTGGTATTGGTGGTGCCACAACTGGTGGTGCTTGTGTACTAGGTAACTTATCCCACAATTCAACTTCTGTCACATTCAAAACATGATGCGCGGCCTTCCAATTAAAGGAAAACAACATAGCTGCAATCAAAAGAGCATGTACTGATATTGCAAATATGCCTGCTTTCCATGCATCCGAATTTTCATGTTGTCTAATCATTGCATTTAAGGGGCTGGTTTAAATAATAAGCCAACCTTATCCACCTTGGCTTGCTTCAGTAAATCCATCACTTCGATGACTTTGCCATATTGGGTTTTTTCATCTGCCGCTACTACAACAGGTCTGTCTTTGGTTTTTAATTGTTGTTTAATCTCAAAAAGTAATTTATCTCTCGAATATGATTTACCCTCAATTTCAGCCATGCCATCTTTTTGAACTGTAACAACAATGGGTGCGCCGACCTGTTTCATGGCTTGACCAACCTTGGGCAAATCGACCAAGCCAGGATTAGTCATCGGGGCAGTTACCATAAAGATAACCAACAAAACTAAGGTCACATCAATATAGGGAACAACATTGATTTGATTCATCATACGGCGCTTACGGGTTCTAGACATGTTAGCCCTTAAGATTTACGTTGTAAGATGTTAGTAAACTCTTCCATAAAGCTCTCGTAACGTACCGAAAGCCTATCTACACTCGAAGCAAAACGGTTATAAGCAATCACTGCAGGAATAGCCGCAAACAAGCCTATTGCAGTTGCTACTAATGCCTCAGCAATGCCAGGTGCCACTTGGCTGAGTGTCGCTTGCGCGACACTTGATAAACCTCTAAATGAATTCATGATTCCCCACACGGTTCCAAAAAGCCCAATATACGGGCTTACCGAGCCAACAGAAGCAAGAAATGGCAAATGCGCATCTAGGTCATCGAGCTCTCGATTATAGGCAGCACGCATTGCGCGGCGAGAGCCTTCCATCACATCACTTACATCCATTCTAGACTCCATACGCGGCTGCTGTTTATGCCGAATAAACTCTTTGAAGCCCGCCTCAAATATACTCGCCATACCTTGCGGCTTGCGGCGTCCTGCAGTCACGCCATCGTAGAGTTTGTTTAAATCGCCTCCGCTCCAAAATGCATTTTCAAACTCTTCAGATTCTTTTTCTGCACGCCGAATTGTTGCCACTTTAATAAATATATACCACCATGAAAATATAGATGTAATAAGCAATATTGCCATTACTAACTGAACAGGCAAGCTCGCTCCCGTGATTAATGTTATTAAAGACATATCATCCGCTACAGTCATATTCTCTCCGCCTTGTCGTATTTGTTCATTGCTAGTTTAATTTTTTCTGGGACCGCTGTTGGTTTAAAGTTAGCGGCTTGCAAACAAGCAATTTTCACCTGCGCTTCGATAAGTATTTGCTGATCGACGCTGATTTTTTGCAAAAATTCGAAACTACCATGCCCAATTTTTAAAATTTCACTCGTAATTACAAGCATTTCGTTAAATTTTGCTGGTTTTCTAAATGCAATTTGCATGCTATGAACCACAAAAATTACATTTAAAACATCTTTTAAATAGTTTTGTTCAAAGCCTAATTGCCGCAACCACTCAGTGCGCGCGCGTTCCATAAAGTTTAAGTAGGTGCTGTGGTATACCACGCCACCCGCATCAGTATCTTCATAATATACTCGTACTGGCCACTCAAACTGATAGGGGTTTGCTTTTATTGCTTTTATTGCTTTTGCCAAATCTCACCCGACTCTAATGATTTTGGTACTTTCAACCCAAAGTGTTGATATGCCAAACTTGTAGCAACACGCCCACGTGGCGTGCGCATCAAGTAGCCTTGTTGAATCAAATATGGCTCTAAGACATCTTCAATCGTGTCTCGCTCTTCGCCAATCGCCGCAGCTAAATTATCCAAACCCACAGGGCCGCCACCAAATTTTTCTAACACCGCATGCAGTAATTTTCTGTCCATGACATCAAATCCCAAACTGTCCACGTCTAGCATCTTGAGTGCCGCGTCAGCTACCTCTGAACTCACGATGCCATCACTTTTGACTTGTGCATAATCGCGGACTCGGCGAAGCAATCTGTTGGAAATACGTGGTGTTCCACGTGAGCGCTTAGCCACTTCAAGCGCGCCTGTCTCGGTAATTTCAACATCTAGTAATCCTGCGCTTCGATGCACAATGCGACTTAACTCTTCTGTGGTATAAAACTCCAACCTTGAGACGATACCAAAACGGTCACGAAGGGGATTTGTGAGCATGCCTGCGCGCGTGGTAGCGCCCACAAGTGTGAATGGCGGTAAATCCAAGCGCACACTTCGGGCAGCAGGCCCTTCACCTATCATAATATCTAAGCGGTAATCTTCCATGGCGGGGTACAAAATTTCTTCGACCACAGGTGATAGGCGATGAATTTCATCAATAAACAAAACATCATTTGGTTCTAGATTAGTAAGGAGTGCAGCTAAATCGCCAGCACGTTCTAACACTGGGCCAGAAGTTTGACGCAAACTCACCCCCATCTCACGGGCAATAATATGCGCGAGCGTTGTCTTACCTAGCCCTGGTGGGCCGAACAACAATACATGATCGAGAGCTTCGCTACGACCACGCGCAGCGTTAATAAAAATTTCTAGCTGACTTCGCGCTTTTTCTTGTCCAACATACTCATCGAGCGCCTTTGGCCGTAGCGCACGTTCTAGAGCCTCTTCTTGCAGGCTTTCGGTAACTGGAGCTATTAGGCGGTCGGTCTCTATCATATTATTTGGCTATTTTATGCTTTTTGCAGCCCTCACGCCAATACTATCAAATTTTTACAGTGAAATTCTCAACCAGTTTTTTGATAGGAATTGGAGCACCTAGATGTAAGCCTTGGCCATAGTGTACGCCAATTATTTTTAATTCTTTCAATATTGCTTCATTTTCGACAAATTCTGCCACTGTTTTAATGTTCATCGCCTCAGCAACACTGTGAATTGAGCGCACCATCGCATGATCTATTTTATTATTATCCATATCCTTTACAAAAGAGCCGTCAATTTTAAGAAAGTCTACCTCAAAGTTTTTTAGATACATGAATGATGACATGCCACTGCCGAAGTCATCTAAAGCAAAGCTACAACCTAATTTTCTCAAAGCTGTAAACAACTGAATAGTGTTTTTTAAATTAACAATCGCGGCAGTTTCAGTAATTTCAAAACAAATAGATTGTGGCGGAATAGAATAAATCACAAACTGTTCACGAATATATCCAAGTAAACTCTTATCGCCCAAAGAAGTTCCTGAGAGATTAATTGAAAAAACATAATTACATTTTTCATTACTCTGATTTAGCAACTCTCGATATGTTGCAAAGGTATTTTTAATGACCCATCTATCAATGTTAGGCATCAGCAAATAACGCTCTGCCGATGGAATAAAGCTTGTTGGCAACATAATGTTGCCATCAATATTGATTTTACGAATAAGCACCTCGAAGTGATGCTGTTGGGGAACATGCGATGTGAGTGGAACAATAGGCTGACAATAAAGCAAAAATGTCTCATCGTCAATTTCGTCAGTAATATCTGCAACTGCCTCAACTGCCGTACGTCTTTGGGTTACTTCTACATCACTAGGGCTAAATAAAAAGCTTTGGTTGCGACCTGCATTTTTTGCAGAATAACAGGCAATATCTGCAGCATGAATAATTTCGCTAACGTTCTCAAATTTTGAATTAATTACTACAACGCCAATGCTAACGCCAATATTAAAAATCTTATCTTCGTGAATAAAACGATAATCGCTAACTAGCTTAAGTAAAGAATTAGTGATTAATGTTGCATCTGCCAAACTTATGTTTTCTAATAACAAACCAAATTCATCGCCTCCAAGACGTGCCAAGGTATCTCTATCGCGCATTCTATTAGCGAGTAGTACACTGACTTGTCGCAATAACTCGTCACCTGCAGAGTGTCCGCAAGTGTCGTTAACTAACTTAAATTGGTCTAAATCTAAATAGCATAGTACGTGTTGTGCGCCGTTTTCTTGCACCGTTTTGAGGCTACGCTCAAGCCTGACTTCAAACTCACGGCGATTGATAAGCCCGGTTAAATCATCGTGCTGCGCTTGATGTCGTAACATAGAAGTCGCATCGTTTATTTTATCTTGCATCACGTCATAGGCATGTTTGAGGCTTGTGGCCATAGAGTTAAAACCTTTTTGCAAGGTTTGTAGTTCACCACTCGAGTTTTCAATGATGGTATGCGCAAAATGTCCTTCACCAACTTTATTAACCGCATATGCAATTTCCTGAATGGGCTTGGTAATATTCCGGCCAATCCACCAAGCCAACAAAGTACTTAGCATTAAGCCAAACATACTAATCAATAAAATTTTTGCTATTAAATCTTGCTTTAGGTTTTGCAGTGTTAGATTACTTAACTCTACGTATACCCTGCCGACTTCTGATATAAGCTGCTCTTTAGAGTCGCTAATGTCACCTTCAGTTAAATTATTCACATCATCAACTTCAACCAAACTGCGGTAAATGGGCGCAGCAAAAATTATACCCCCGGGTAACTGAAGCACTTTTGTATTGCCTGTTTTTAGCTGATTTATCACATCTTTTGGTATCTCTCGTCCACTCAGGGCTAGCACTCGATTTTGGTTATCTAAAATCAATACCGTACGTAAATCTTGCTCATTGGTAAGCGCTTTTTGAACTAAACCCTGAAGAATTTGCTTATTACCTGAAATCACGCCATATTCGGCAGCAGGCGCAAGTTGCGTTGCAATAATAATGCCACGGTCATGTAACGATTGATTTAAAACATCAAACACGTTAGATATTGCATAACCAGCCAATATCATTGCAAATAGCAAAGCTGGGATGGTACCCAAAAATATAACTCTAGATTTAATCCCTAGGTTTTTCATCGCTTTGCCTCAGCTTCTACCATTTTTTTATGTATCGATTCTTCATCTGTTAATTGAATTTTCAATGACCGTCCGACTTGGCGGTTTATGATGACAGAAAAATATTTTGGTGCCTGCGGTGGCGGCAAACCGCCAATCGCCTGCTGTGATTTTATTGCAATTTCTGCAGCCTGCTTAGCCAATTGCTTGGTATTAGAATACACACCAGCCAGCGCACCCGCCCTTACATAAGGTTGTGAATAGCCAAACACTGGTTTTTGATATCTATAACTTGTAAGCAATATGGATTGTGCAGTTTCTCTACTATATATAAATGGGTCAGGCAATGCCAATAGTGCATCGCTAGATTCCAAAATAGCGCTCAATTTTGGTATCAACTCTGATTCCTGATATACATTCTCTTGATTAATCACAACATCTATTTTTTCCGCTACTTCTTTTAAATTATCAGCATCTTGCATTGAGGTTGGCCCCATGAGCACACCCACACTTTTGGATTCTGGCAATATGGTTTTAATCAGTAACAATCTTCTAGCATTTGGTTGATCCAATACAATTGCACTAAAACTACCTAAAGTACGCCCACTACTTGCAAGTAAGTTGTTATATGCAGGTAAAGGCGTAAATACCCCCAACACAGGGGTTGTAAAGCTTAACTTGCTAGCTAAACCCAGCGCCTTAACCCCTAGCGCAATGACCAGCTCACTATTTTCTGCAACTACTAACTTTTCTATTTCTTCTAAGTTAATCACCTTAATCTTTAGATTAAGTTGTTTTTCATTAATAAGTTCTTGCCTAAAGTGATCTACAAACTCTAGATTTGTTGGCGTTGCAGCACTCATGACAATGGTTATACCTGTGTAAGCGTGGGCAAAACCATGGAAAAGCAAGCCAAGCAAACACCCCAAGTAATGAAGTGATTTTTTTAAAACAATCATTTTTTTATGGCAATTAAACAATTTATACTACTTTTCTAAAAACGTTAAAAATCTAAACTTACATTAATACGTGCACGCCTTTTAAGCGTGTTGTAATCGGCAAACTCTTCATAACGAGTATTTAATAAATTTTCTACAACGCCAGATAACTCGCCATTCCAGCGCCCATTATTAAATTTACGTGCGACTCTTAAATCGCACCTTCTACTTAAATCAACTGGGTCACCATCCCCTAAAGCAGTAACTTCACTCGTTTGGTAATAGGCTAAACTTGCATCCCAGTTTTGATTGAATCGATGTGTCAGCAATGCACTCACTGTGTTTCTGGGTGCGGAATTAACAAAATTTTTCTTTAATTGATTTTCTTTACCTCGAATATGAATATAGGCATAGTTAAATAGTAGATTGGTATCATTACTTAATAACCATTTTACTTGCGCTTCAACACCGCTAACTTTTGCACTACCAAAATTAGTACCGTTATTTATATCTTCAATGACTCCTGGAGTTGATGGATCAGGATCTAACAAAGTAAATCCTGGTGGTGCTACAAAATCATTGCGATCTCTAAACCGAATATGATCTGTAATCGTGTCATAAAATAATCTTGTATCAATGCTTACTGATCGTAGATTCCCCAAATAACCAATTTCTCTAGAGATAATTTTTTCTGGCCTGACATTCCCTTTGTTGGCTTCTAGCTGCAACAAAAGTGTATTGTTCGGCACTGGTGCTGCTGTGGGCACTTTAATCGCGCGTTGAAACTTTTCTTCTACATAATTTGGCGTTCTTAAGGCACTAGAAGCCCCCAAGCGAATGGTGTGATTAGGATTAAGTTTAAAGTTAACACTTGCACGTGGAGAAACATCAGTGCCAGTAAAGTCATTATGCTCTATCATCGCACCCGCATTAAATACCAACTTTTCATGCGCCTGCAATTCTGCATGTCCAAATAAACGTTGCAGATCAAAATAATCCGTTTTATTAGTGCCTAAATAAAACGGGGCATACATCGTATCTCGACGAAAACTTCCACCCCATACCGCTCTAATCTTTTTAGTAATATTTAAATTGTGCTGAGCCTCAATATCAAAACGCTCCGTGATTACTTCATTTTTAATGGTAATCTTGTCATTTAGAAGAAATGGGCCAAATACTCCAAGTAATGGCCTCAAATTTATTGAAGTAGTTTGATCATCAGATCGATCATAGTGATGAAATGCCTGCAAAACAAAATCACTCTCTTGATTGATGTTATGACGCCAGCGTATTAGCTGGTAATGATTATTCATTTGCTTGGTGCGGGGTAAAAATATTAATGAATCTTCGTTAATATCACCCTCACCACGTGCGCCATCAGCAAATCCAAATTCGAGCTCTAAACTATTATTATCGTTAATTCGATAATCTGCTTGGGCATTAAACAGCCTTGTTCGCTTAAAGTCATTCCGATTATCTAAGCCATCATCTTGACGGTAGCCTGTAGATAAGCGATAAGTAAAATCATTTACTTTATCAGCATGTCGATAAAACATTTCACTACGGCCATTGCCATGCGTGGCAATGATGCTGTTATTAGGAGCGTCCGACGGGTTTTGTGTGATGATATTAATCACGCCAAAATATGAGTTTGCACCATAGCTTGCTGCATTAGGGCCACGGGTGACTTCAATACGCTCAATATCGGCAAGTACAATCGGTAACTCACTCCAATTAACACCACCAAATAGAGGCGTATAAACTGAGCGCCCATTAATCATCACTTGCATAGACCCTGAATAAGCCGAAGTCATCCCATGGTAACTTACTACATGATTAGTATTATGTACGTATCCCGCATTCACTCCCACATACATACCTGGTACTAAACGAAAAATTTCAGGTAAATCTACAATCCCCGAAGCGCGAATCGTTGCTCTGTCAATAATGGTGACTGCAGATGGCGAATCTGATAGCGGCTGAGAAAGCCTCGAAACTGTAAGTACACGTGGCACCTCACCCAAATAATCTTCTTCTGACAAATCCTTGCCAGCGATTAATAGCGGCCAAGCCCCACTGTCACCAAGCTTTTTGATGTCAGCTTCTTTTGTGCTTGTTTCATTAACGCTGACTTCTTCAGCGGCAAATAACTGGTTGCCACTAAAAAGCGCAAAAATGAAAAAAAATGTATATTTGAAAAAATTCATTTAACTTTATGTATATTTAAAATGTTTCAACTATTGCGTAAGCCAACTAAAACCTATTGCAATTTAGATTTAGTTTTACTCCAATATTTTCTTAGCAACCAAATAACTGGAACACCAATTATTAACCAAGGAATTGCGCTCATTACGAAGGTAATTACCCCAGCAAAACTTTCCATCATCACGCGCCCTGCATTTTTAATCGCGCTTAAGACTGGCGCAAAAAAACCTTGTTCAGTAATCCCTTGCTTAGCCGTAAAATCAATATTTACCGCGACTAAATCTGTCTCAAGGGATAAAATTTTTCGCATGCTGCTGAGTCCATCCAACTCACTTTGCGTATTGGCAAGCTCGCGCTCTACTTCAATAATGTCTTTAAATTTAGCCGTTTTATCATCTAACATGCTACGAAGTCTATCCCTCAAACTGGTTAGATTTTTAATTCTTGCGTCTGTATCAACTACTTGATTTGTTTTATCTTCACTATCACGTCCGTGTTGTATCACTTCGCCATTTTTGGAAAGGCCAGTTAAAAATATTTCTACACTTCTTGGTGGCACGCGTAAACTTAAGCTTGCAGAGGGTGGGCTGTACTGCGTTTCTTTATTGTAGTTTGCGCTCAAGAGCTGGCAATTTAGCATTTCGCAATGCTTGACTGCAGCGTCAAAAGCGGTTTGCATTTTTTCTGCTGGTGTTTCAATTTGCAAATGATGCCTAAGTGCAATATATTTTCTTTCAGCATCACTTGATTTATTTGGTTCAGAAATTTCTGTCAGGCTTTGCTCTGCACCGCCCTGCATGCCTATTTGAGCGTCTGCTGCCATTTTCTCCATGCTACGAGACATCTCAGCAGGTGCAGAAGTGACTTCTGGCGCACTGGTTGACGGATGCTCACCGCAAGCCACTAATAAAATTGGTATCCACAAAAGTAATAATAAATTTTTTATCTTACTCTCCCCCATAGTATGTGTGCGCTCAGTTTTAAAACGCTATTTTGAGAGCAATTTAAGCGCTTGTTTAATGCCATCAGCCACGGTGACATCTTTTTCTAATAACTTAACTGCGGCTAACGCTTCTCTATCGTTATAACCCAGCGCTAACAAGGCATTTAAAACATCATGGCTTGCAGATTTAGCTTGATTGCTGGATGAACTTAAGCCCGCGGCGCTGAATTTATCTTTAAGCTCTAGCAATAATCGTTCAGCTGTTTTTTTACCGATACCTGGAATACGCGTCAGCATGCCGACTTCTTGCATACTCACAGCTTGCACGAGCTCATCAATGGAAACACCACTTAAAATTGAAAGTGCTGATTTTGCACCGATACCGTTCACTTTTAAAAGCTGACGAAACGTACTTTTTTCTTGCTCAGTGCCAAAACCATAAAGTAGTTGTGCATCTTCACGCACAACCATATGCGTAAGCAAAGTGATTTTTGCACCAACCTCTGGCAAGTTATAAAAAGTGCTCATTGGCACTTCAATCTCATAACCCACGCCTGCGCATTCCAACACAATAAGCGGTGGTGTCTTTTCTATCAATAGTCCGTTTAGGCGTGCAATCATAATTATTCAACTTCTAATTAATGTGAATTAAGTAACTTTTAAAATCATTATAGCTAAACGAGACAAGACGCGAATTCATTTTTAAGAATGCGCATACGTGTTTGTATGCAATTGAATAAAATTGAAGATGCAACGCTGTATCGTAACGGTAGAATGATTTTAAATCAGCCGGCCATTTTTTACACGAAACCCCGTCGTGGCTAGTTTGCCTAGTCCTTGTCCACCATGGGCATGGCAGATAGCGCATGCAAGCGCATCAGCAGAATCTGGGCTAGGTGTTGCAGGTAAATTTAACAATCTTTTAACCATTTCTTGCACTTGTTCTTTTTGAGCATGGCCATTGCCGACTACGCTTTGTTTGACTTGCAAGGCGGTGTATTCTGCCACGACTAAATTGCGAATGACCGCTGCACTAATCGCTGCACCACGCGCTTGGCCAAGTAATAGCGTGGATTGTGGGTTTACATTGACAAACACTTTTTCAACTGCCACTTGGTTGGGTAAATAAGTATCGATTACCTCAAATAAGCCATCTAAAATCACTCTTAAACGCGCTGGTAGCTCTTCACGTTCATCTTCACCTTCCACTACGTTTTTTTTGGCAGATGCTGTTTTAATTACGCCACTCGTTACATAAATGAGTTTATTGTCGACACTTTCAATTACACCAAAGCCTGTGACTCGTAAGCCTGGGTCAATACCTAATATCCTGATGTTCATCAAAAAGTATCCTAAAAATAAAAAAATGCTAAGTCAGACAAGGCGCGCGTTGAATTTTAGGAGTGCGCATAAGCATTTGTATATAATCGAATAAAATTCAACTCGCAAGACCGTATGACGACGTGAATTTCATTTTTTAATCTTCGATTATTGCGCTAGTGTAAACATCCTGCACATCATCCAAATCTTCCAACATATCTAAGATTTTTTGCATTTTTACGGCATCATCACCAGTAAAGACTGTTTCCATATTAGGTTTCATAATGACTTCTGCGGCGATTGGTTTAAGGCCTGCGGCTTCGAGCGCTTCTTTCACAGGCAAAAAGTCTGCTGGCGGAGTAATCACTTCGATACTGCCATCTTCGTCACTGACAATATCTTCAGCACCCGCTTCTAGCGCCACTTCCATGACCGCATCTTCAGAAACACCCGGCTCAAAGATAATTTGCCCACAATGCTTGAACATAAATGCAACACTGCCATCGGTACCTAAGTTACCTCCATGTTTAGTGAGTGCATGGCGCACATCCATTACTGCGCGTTGGCGGTTATCCGTGAGACAATCAATAATAATCGCAGCGCCATTAATACCATAACCTTCATAACGAATTTCTTCGTAATTCACGCCTTCTAACTCACCAGTACCTTTTTTAATGGCGCGTGCAATATTATCTGAAGGCATATTTTCTTCTTTTGCTTCTGCCACGGCAGCACGCAAACGCGGGTTCATGGCGGGGTCGCCGCCACCCAAGCGGGCAGCCACTGTAATTTCTTTAATAATTTTGGTAAAAATTTTGCCACGTTTAGCATCTTGACGGCCTTTGCGATGCTGGATATTTGCCCATTTACTATGTCCTGCCATGCTACTTAACCCTTGATAACGTTATAAAAAATATCATTTTACCATGCTTAACTTTTACCATGCTTATCATCACATCTTAATGTGGATTACTCTTGGGCCTCTGCGACATCAATGGTTTGGTGCTTTTTGATGGTGTCTATAGAAATAATCACCAGGGCTAATATCACAAAAACCATGCCGAATAATTCGATTTTATTTGGGATTTCTCCAAGTTGAAGCCAAGCAGAAAGCACCCCGATAATAGGCGCTAACATAGTTGCCATGCTTGCAGAGCCTGCTGGAAGCCGTTGTAAGGCATATGCCCATAATACCCAAGCCAAACTACCGCTTAGAAACATGCTGTAAATTAAAGTGAGCGTAAATGTTTGTGTCCAGCGTATGGGGGGCGCTGGCAAATAAAAGGCAAGCACAATAATGGGGATGCACCCTAATAAAGTTTGCCATGCAGTGGTGTTAAGTAAATCAAGCGTTGGCGCACGTTGATGTAATTTTTTAGAAACGATTGCTGAAATCGCCCAAGAAATACCCGAACAAACCGCTAAAAACATACTAAACATATCTGACTTAATATGTAGCGGGTCAAAAATAAGCACAATTCCAAACAAAGCAAATACCACTGCCAACCACTGCCATCCTTGTACTTTTTCGCCTAGCCATGGCCAAGCAAACAACATTACCCAAAACGGCATGGTGTAAGCCAGTACCGCAGTTTTACCTGCGCTCCCTTCAACCAAAGCCCAAATTAATAACCCGGTAAACCCACAAGTTTGCAGCAAACCCAACAGTAACATAGTAGGAAATTCTTTTAGCGCCAATGGTTTTTTTGCTATCATCATAAACAAAAAAATCATCATGGCACCTAAAAATGTTCTCAGTGCAGCAAATTGAAAAGGGCTGGCATACTGTACAGCGAGTTTCATCACGACCCAGTTATAACCCCAAATTAAGGTTAATAAAAAAAGGGCAATAAATGCTTTAATGGTTGTATTCTTATTCATATATTAAAAATGCGTTTTGATATCGTCATTATAAGGTGTATATTTTTATTCATACTTTAAACGTATGAATAACACGCTAAATCAACACGAGGGGGGAGAACCATGAAATCACTTAAAAAAATGTTAGATGAAAAAAAGCACAAAGAGATTATCTCTATTGCGCCACATCGCCCAGTATTTGATGCCTTGGTGGTGTTAGCAGAATACAAAATTGGCGCGCTGGCTGTGATGCAAAATGACAAGTTGGTTGGCATATTTTCAGAGCGTGATTATGCGCGTTCTGTGGTGCTACAAGGGCGCTCATCTAAAGCCACAGCGATTGCTGAGGTGATGACTGGCAATGTGATTTGCGGCAAAGCGAGCGATCTCGCAGATAGTGCAATGCGACTTATGTCTGAAAAGCGTATTCGCCACTTGCCTGTGATGGATGGCGACGCGTTGATTGGCATGCTTTCGATGGGGGACTTAGTGAAAGAAATTATTGCCGAACAAGAACGAATGATTAAGCTTTTAGAAACTTATATAAAGGGTTAATTTAAGCCTAGTTTATATACGTATCAAACCAGATGCCCTGCAAGCCAATACCAGTAAGGCTTACAGGGCATTGTTTTTTGCTCGCAGTTAAATGTGTGTGTTTAAAGTTAAAAAAACGCCTTATTCACCAATAATTTTGACAAGCACACGTTTTTTGCGGCGTCCATCAAACTCACCATAAAAAATTTGCTCCCACGGGCCAAAATCAAGCTGACCATCGGTAATCGCAACCACCACTTCGCGACCCATGATTTGGCGCTTCATATGAGCATCGGCATTATCTTCACCCGTGTCGTTATGCCGATAAAACTGTAGCGGCTCATGTGGTGCAAGCTTCTCTAGCCATTGCGTATAGTCGTGATGAAGCCCACGCTCATCATCGTTTATAAACACGCTCGCCGTAATATGCATCGCATTGACCAACACAATCCCTTCGCGCACGCCGCTCTCACGCAAGCATTCGCGCACATCCTCAGTAATGCGAATAAATGCAACGCGGGTAGGTGGATTAAACCAGAGTTCTTTACGAAAGCTTTTCATGACAATTCCCCATTTAAAATTGGCTAATATTTTTGGTATATAGCTCTTATTTTAGCACCCAAAATTCACTTTGACACAAACAAAAAAGGCTTCCAAACGGAAGCCTTTTGTTAGCAACTTGATGGCTAATAAGAACTTAACCTTTCACTTCAACTTCTTGGGTAAAACTCTTACCTTCATTGTCTGTCGCTAACACTTCTAACTTACCGGGCGCTGTTGGCACAAAGTTAAATTTAAAATACGGGTCTTCTGCCGTACCAACACCTACATCCACCGTCATCACAGTTTTACCGTTAAATTTAAACTCGGTTTTGTTAATATAAAATGCAGGAATAAAGCCTTGCGATACCAATTCACGTTGTAAGCCAGTGCGCATCGGGTGTTTGATATTAAAGGTTGTCGATGTCACACCGCCAATTTTTACTGGCTCATCCACTTTAAATTTAATTTTACCTGCTGATGCACGAATTGTTGCTTCATCACCATCTACCGTACCACCGCATCCACCCGCAGCGCGTATTTCACGTGAGGCCAAGTAAAGCTTGCCATCAGCCGTTTCACCTACCAGGCGCACAAAAGCATCTGTTTCAAAACGAATTCTGGTGGATAAATTAAAATCACCTAATGCATCGGTTAAGTGATAAGTTGCTGTGACTGGAATCGGGTTTGCATCTACAAACGCATAAAGCTTAACGATTTTGACACCGTTAGCAGTTGCCGCCGAGGTATCTATCGTATAAGTTACTGGCACTTGCGCACCACTTTCGGCACGGCGTGGTGCCTCGATTTTCATAAAATCTACTTCTGTCATTGGGCGTTTTTCAAAGAACGCTTCTTTCATCACAGGCCATAATTTTGGATCTGACTCTGCAAATGCACTACCACTAGAAGCCAATAGAAAAGCGCTTCCTAGAACACTTACTATTAATTTATTTAATCGCATTTTAATCTCCATATTACTAATTTTCTTTTTGCCCCTTAGTGAGGCGTTTTAATAACGTTTTAATTTTAATTTAGACTACATAGCACTTCAGGATAGTATCTTATCTAGATAATCGCCATGATTATGTGATGCGAGTCACACAAGGAAACAAATTTTGACAATGACTCCAAACGCACTATAGCTTAGCTGGGTCACCGGAAGGGCGCATGACATAATCTGGGTTCCAAAACTCTTCAAAATTAAGCTCAACGCCGTTACCTGCGGGGTCTTTCAAGTTAATTTGGCGTACACCATTAGCCAATGTTCGAGTTGTGTAGCTCACGCCATGTTGCTTTAGCTTCGCCTCCATTGCGGGCATATCGGTACAAGTAAAACTCACATGATCATAAGTACCATGCACATGCAGTTTTGGTGGTTCTGGCGTTTTATATTCTGCCAAATGCACCACATCATTATTACCAATATACAACCAATAACCATAAGTCGTACTCGCCACGCGCTTTCCGACCATTAAGCCTAATACATCGCAATAAAAATCGCGTAGTTTGAGCATGGTGTCGCGGTCAGTACGAAAGTTAACGTGGTTGATTTCGATGAGTGGCATAAGCTTTTTTTTGACAAGGTAGTGTTAATAAAATTTCAACTGCAATCATACCCGATTCCAATAGAGGTTGACAGTTTGAATAAGCACATGGCTTATGCCATACTAGACGCGCAGCTCAAATAAAAAACTTAAAATAAAACAACTAATTATTTATGGGGGAATAAATAATGAAAGCTTTAGTGAAGAAATATGCCAAAGAAGGCCTTTGGCTAGAAGATATGCCTGAACCAGAAGTTGGCAATAATGATGTGCTGATTAAAATTAAAAAAACCGCTATTTGCGGCACTGACGTGCACATTTATAACTGGGATGATTGGGCACAAAGAACGATACCTTTACCAATGATTACTGGTCATGAATACGTAGGTGAGATTGCGGGATTTGGCTCTAACGTCACAGGCTACAACATTGGTGACATCGTCTCTGGCGAAGGCCATTTGACTTGCGGGCGTTGCCGCAACTGTTTAGGTGGGCGTACACATTTATGCCCCAACACTATCGGTGTCGGCGTAAATCGTCACGGTGCTTTTGCTGAATATTTGGTGATTCCTTCCAAAAACGTATTTAAGCCTAGTCGCCCGATTGATACCGATTTACTCTCTTATTTTGACGCCTACGGCAACGCAGTGCACACTGCTTTGTCTTTTAATATGGTGGGTGAAGATGTGCTAATTACTGGCGCTGGCCCCATCGGCAGCATGGCGGCTTTGGTGGCCGATCACGCAGGTGCTAGAAATATCGTCATTACCGATATGAACCAGTACCGTTTAGATTTGATTAAAAGCATTTTGCCGCGTGTGGTTACGGTGAACGTCAGCAAAGAATCCATCAGTAAAAAAATGATGGAAAATATGGGAATTTTTGAAGGCTTTGATGTGGGTTTAGAGATGTCTGGTTCGCCCAAAGCGTTTGGCGATATGCTGAGCAAAATGATTAACGGCGGCAATATTGCCATGCTGGCAATTATGCCTGCTGGCTCTGGCATTGATTGGGACATGGTGGTGTTTAAAGGCCTAACCATTAAGGGCATTTACGGCCGTGAGATTTTTGAAACATGGTATAAAGGCACCATGATGGTGCAAAGCGGTTTGCCTTTAGAGAAAATTATCACACATCGCTTTCACTATACTGATTTTCAACAAGGCTTTGACGTGATGCGTTCTGGCAACTCTGGCAAAGTGATTTTGAATTGGGAAAATTAACTAGCATTTAGATAAGTTAATAAGCATTTAGGAAACAACATGAGTTTTAAAACCGCAAAAGCGAGCATCGCAGCTGATTTAAAAGAGATTGAAGCGCAGGGGCTCTATAAAACTGAGCGCATTATTGGATCTGACCAAAAAAATCGCATCACGCTGGCTGATGGGCGCGAGGTGATTAATATGTGTGCCAACAATTATTTAGGCTTAGCCAACAACCCAGACTTGAAGCAAGCCGCAAAAAAAGGCGTTGATGAATGGGGCTTTGGTTTGGCTTCGGTACGGTTTATTTGTGGTACACAAAGCATCCATAAAACGCTCGAAAAAAAAATTAGTAGATTTTTGGGGATGGAAGACACGATTTTGTATTCCTCTTGCTTTGATGCCAATGCTGGCTTATTTGAAACCATACTTAACGACCAAGATGCGATTATTTCTGATGAGCTCAATCATGCCTCGATTATAGATGGCGTTAGGCTTTGCAAAGCAGCCCGTTACCGCTACAAAAACAACGACATGGCGGATTTACGTACGCAGTTAGAGGCTGCTAAAGCCAATAATGCAAGGCGTATTTTAATCACCACAGATGGCGTATTTTCGATGGATGGTTCGATTGCTAAATTATATGAAGTGTGTGATTTGGCCGATGAATTTGGTGCCATGGTGCATCATGATGACTCACATGCCACAGGCTTTATGGGTAAGACTGGTCGCGGTGTGCATGAGTATTGCGGCGTGATGGATAGAGTGGATATCATTACCACCACCTTTGGCAAAGCCTTGGGTGGCGCGTCTGGCGGCTGTACGTCTGGTAAGCAAGAGATTATTGATTTATTACGCCAACGCTCACGACCTTATTTGTTTTCTAACTCGCTTGCCCCTAGCATTTGCTCTGCCACCATTAAAGCGATAGACATGCTATCGGGCTCTACCTCATTAAGAGACAAGTTAGAACACAACACGCATTATTTTAGAAAAGGCATGCAATCTGTTGGTTTTGATTTAAAAGACGGCGACCACCCAATTATCCCTATTATGTTGGGCGATGCGGCGCTGGCACAAAACATGAGCAAACGCTTGCTCGAAAAAGGTGTGTATGCAATTGGCTTTTTCTTCCCAGTAGTACCAAAAGGTAAAGCGAGGATTAGAACGCAAATTTCTGCTGCGCATACCACAGCCGATTTAGATAGCGCGATTAATGCCTTTGCGGAGTGTTGGGATGAGTTAGTAAAAAGTTAGGGATTACTTGGGGTCAGCAGACTCTTTCAATGCGGTTTAAGATTTTTGAAAATATTAGGCGTGGGCTAATAAGTTGCCCACGTTACTTGGCATGCGTACCAACCGTTTAGCCCAAAATGTCGCAATTAAAATCGCACAATGGGCATTAACTCGCATTCTTTATGGAAATTAAAGAGTTTGATTTATTTAAGCGTTATTTTTCAATACTTAATTTGTTGCAGTATCAGTTTTTTGTGTAGCGATTTTTTTAAAACTTGGATGCTGGACAAGCTTCTTAATTAAATCTTGTGTAGCAGGAGCTAATGCTTGAGCGACTTGTTCACAAGCTATGTTTGCAATAAAGTTAGTTGAAAATTCATATGTATTTTCAACTAAAAAAGGTTCAACATTTTCACCCTTAAAAGTCATTTTCATAAACCACTTGCCAGCTCCGATATTTTAGCTAAAGTCTATGGAATCAAGGTTGCCTTGTAACTTAGTTAGTGATTTAGCGTCATAAACACCGGCAACTCTGAATTCGTCAGTTATTGCGTCTCTAATAAACTCATCAAATGTTTTATTATCAGGCGCTGAAATTGCCCCTTCGGCTCTGCAAACGATAGATTTTTTTCCTTTTTCGGTTGCCGTAAATTGATCCACACTGATTTTTGCTGATACATCTTTTGCTATTTCTCTTATTTGTTCCACATTTGTAGCTGATGCGCTATATCTTTGGGAAACGTGTGAGCAAGCAGATAAGAGAGCAGTAAATGTTATTAGAATGTATTTTGTATTTTTATTCATTTGAAAAATCCCTTGTAATTGATTTAAATTAGCCAGCCAAGTTTTGAGTACGTACGCGAATGTGCAACTCACGTAATTGCTTCTCATCCACCTCATTCGGCGCATTGGTCATTAAGCATTGCGCACGTTGCGTTTTGGGGAAGGCGATTACATCACGAATAGACTCTGCACCCGCCATTAAGGTCACCAAACGGTCCAAACCGAATGCCAAACCGCCATGTGGTGGCGCGCCATATTGAAGGGCATCGAGCAAGAAGCCAAATTTTTCTTGGGCTTCTTCTTTGCTAATTTTAAGCGCGTCGAATACTTTTGATTGCACGTCTGATTTATGAATACGCACAGAACCGCCACCCACTTCCCAGCCATTCAACACCATGTCGTAAGCTTTAGATAAACATGCGCTTGGGTTGGTGGCTAGCATGTTTTCATGTCCGTCTTTTGGTGCGGTGAATGGATGGTGCAGGGCTGCCCAACGGTCGTTTTCTTCGTCGTGTTCAAACATGGGGAAATCCACCACCCACAATGGTGCCCAAGCGCGACCATCCACATGGCCTTTTTCGTGGCCAACTTTGGTACGCAATGCACCCAAGGCTTCGTTCACAATTTTGGCTTTATCTGCGCCAAAGAAAATAATATCTCCGTTAGCTGCACCTGTGCGGTCAATAATCGCTTGTAGCGCAGTCACATGAATGTTTTTCACAATCGGGCTTTGTAAGCCTTCTTCATTGAGTTTAGTGATGTCATTGATTTTAATGTACGCCAAACCTTTTGCGCCGTAGATTTTCACGAACTCGGTGTAAGCGTCAATTTCTGAACGGCTGATAGCTGCGCCGTTAGGCACGCGGATGGCGGCTACGCGACCACCTGCCATATTGGCAGCGCCTGCAAACACTTTAAAGTCTACATCTTTCATTACGTCTGAAAGCTCGGTGATTTCTAAGGTCACGCGCATGTCAGGCTTGTCCGAACCATATTTATTCATCGCCTCAGAAAATGGCATGCGTGGGAATTTGGCTGGCAAGTCCACGTTTTGAATTTTTTTCAGCATACGACGAATCATTTCTTCGACGATGTCCATGATATCGTTTTCTTCAAGAAATGAAGTCTCGATATCCACTTGTGTAAATTCTGGTTGGCGATCAGCACGCAAATCTTCATCGCGGAAGCATTTTGTGATTTGGAAGTAGCGATCAAAACCAGACACCATCAACAATTGCTTAAACAATTGTGGTGATTGCGGCAAAGCAAAAAACTGGCCTGCATGCACGCGGCTCGGCACCAAGTAATCGCGGGCGCCTTCTGGCGTACTACGTGTAAGCATTGGCGTTTCTACTTCAATAAAGCCATTTTCATCTAAATAATCACGCAGATTTTTAGCCACTTTGTAGCGCAACATCAAGTTTTTTTGCATCGCTGGGCGGCGCAAATCAATGTAACGGTGCTGCAAGCGCACGGTTTCAGTGAGGTTTTCGTCATCTAACATAAAGGGTGGTGTTAGTGATGGATTCAATACCTCAATCTCGCTGGCCAACATTTCGACTTCACCCGTTGGAATATTCGGGTTCACAGTGCCCTCAGGGCGTGCGCGCACTTTACACACAATTTTTAAGACAAACTCGTTACGCACAGATTCTGCAATGGCAAACGCTTCTTTTGTATCTGGGTCAATCACGATTTGGGCCATGCCTTCACGGTCGCGCAAGTCAATAAATATCACCCCGCCGTGGTCACGGCGGCGATGCGCCCAACCGCAAAGGGTAACAGTTTGTCCGATTAGTTCGCGGTTTAATTGGCCGCAGTAATGTGTACGCATCATAATGTTGATTTAGTTTCTATTAAAAGGTTATTTATTTGCTTAATTTTTAAAGATTGATTAATTTTTTTGTTTTTTGCTTTGTTTTAGTATTCTTCACAGGAACAACCGTGCCCATGCTAATAATGTATTTTAAAGCTTGGTCTACACTCATTTCTAGCTCAATAATATCCTTTTTTGGCAGTATTAAAAAAAATCCACTTGTTGGGTTTGGCGTGGTTGGCACATAAACACTGACATGCTCACCTTGTAGATGATGACTAACATCGGCACCTGGTGCGCCAGTTATAAATGCAATTGTCCATGCGCCTTCATGCGGATACTGAATCAAAACTGCTTTGCGAAAAGCATTACCAGAATCTGAAAACAGCGTATCTGAAACTTGCTTAACGCTGGAATAAATTGACTTAACGACTGGTACGCGTGATAAAAGACTTTCCCACAACACAATAAGCTGCTGGCCAAAAATGTTAGTGGCGATGACGCCAGTAATAAAAATAGTTAGCAATGTTAGCAATGCGCCAAGGCCTGGAATCTCTTGGCCAAAATACGCTTTAGGACGCCAAGTCTCTGGTAATAGCAGCAAGCTTTGATCTAAAGTATTAATTAAAGTACTGAGCACCCAAACCGTAATCACTAATGGCACTAATACCAGCAAGCCCGTAATAAAATATTTTTTCATTTAATTTGCTTAATGGTATCTAGTTAAGTTAATGGCAAGCACAGCCGGGCGCGCAAGCTGCTACTGGGGTATCTGGAGCGCTAGCCTCTTTACTCATCGTTTTATCACTGCTTGTGTTCTCACTCGCAAATTTACTATTGGAATTTTTAAAGTCAGTTACATACCAGCCTGTTCCATTTAGCTGAAAGCTAGGAGCAGAAAGCATTTTAGTGAAAGCCTCTGCCTTACATTTTGGGCAAGTAGTAGTGTTAGATTCGCTCATTTTGCGCATTATTTCGCCTTTGTGCCCACAGCTTGCGCATTGAAAATCGTAAATTGGCATTTTGTATTGGTTTGATTGAGTAAATTGTTAGTAAAAATCTAAAGTGTTAATTATAACTGATGTGAATTAAATGTTTAATTGATTGTTTTGAAATAGTTAAACAAAGTAAAACCCCATTAAATTATCAACTTAATGGGGTTTGTTTACAATATTATAATAGGTATATTTTAGAAGGGTATGTCATCCTCAAAATTATCAAAGTTATTACCAGCGCTCGCAGGATTAGACGCCGGTGCTTGACTGGCCGGGGCTTGATTTGATCTAGCTGGTGCTTGATTAAAGTCATCTTGACCGCCGCCTTGATCCATACCGCCATCATAACTTGTGCCACCACCTTCTTTGCTACCTAGCATTTGCATTTGGTCGCCAATAATCTCAGTGGTATAGCGCGTTACGCCATCTTTTTCCCATTTGCGGGTTTGTAAGCGGCCTTCAATATACACTGGGCGGCCTTTTTTTAAATATTCGCCGGCAATTTCCGCTAAGCGGCGGTACATCACAATATTATGCCATTCGGTTTTCTCTTGTTTTACGCCAGATTTATCTTTCCAATTTTCGGTGGTGGCAATACTAAAGTTTGCCACGGCCTCACCATTTGGCATGTATCTTACTTCTGGGTCGCGCCCCAAATTACCCACTAAAATCACTTTATTTACTGATGCCATTTTATGCGCCCCCTATCAAATTAATTATTGCTTGCTCAACATCTTCTTGTTGCGGTTTTGTTTGCTGATTGTTTATTTTAACAATTAAATTATGCTCTTGGGCAATTAAAGTGGCATCTACCACTCCACTTACATTTTTAACGGCTAATTCTAATTTTTGGCACTCTAACGCCGTTAAGTTACCCACATGATACATCTTGGTTTTAACGCTGGGCGGGGGCTTCATGCCAAACGCCAGCACTAACCATGCGCCCATCAGCACCGCACAGAATACAAACACAGCAGAAAATCCCATTGTTTGCGAAAAAAATCCGCCCATTACAGCACCTAAAAACATGCCAAATGATTGCGCCGTGTTATGCACGCCCATGGCTGTGCCCTTGTAAGCAGGTGGTGCCATTTTAGATATTAACGATGGCAAGGAAGCCTCTAACACATTAAATGCCACAAAATATAAAAAGAGCGAGATAACAATGCCCCAAAACGCATGAATATTGAGTGCAAAGGTGATTTGCGCAATCAACATTAAGACAACTGCGCCAATAAATACTGGCTTCAGTTTAGCGTATTTTTCGGCATAAATAATTGCTGGAATCATCAATACAAATGAAGCCACCAATACAGGTAAATACACTTGCCAGTGCTGGTTCTCAGACATGCCACTGGTTTCTTTTAATGCAAATGGAACCACAATAAACATGGCCATTTGTGCGCCATGCAAACAAAAAGTACCAAAATTTAAGCGCAATAACTGTTTATCACGCAGCACGTCTTTAATTTTGCCAGGGGCTGCTTGCGCATCAGAGTGAAACTGACTGTGAGTCGGGTCTGGCACGGCATATTTCACCACGGCGATAGCCAAAATTGAAAGCACCGCTGTCATCCAAAATATGCCAGAAACACCTATCCATTGGTTTAAAAGTGGCGCGACTACAAGCGAGACTGCAAACGTTAAACCAATCGTTGCCCCTATCATTGCCATCGCTTTCGTGCGGTGTTCTTCACGTGTAGAATCGGCCACTAGCGCGGTGACAACCGCTGAAATTGCGCCTGCGCCTTGAATGGCGCGGCCAACAATGACCATATAGATATCAGTCGAAACAGCTGCAAGCATGCTACCAATTGCGAATAACACTAAGCCAATATAGATTAAATTTTTTCGACCATATTTGTCAGATGCCATGCCAAATGGTAATTGCAATAACACCTGCATTAAACCATAAGCGCCTAGCGCTAAGCCAATCAGCATGTGATTATTACCACCTTCTAATTTTTCTGCATAAATTGCAAAAATTGGCAACAATAAAAACATCCCCAACATACGTAAGCCATATATAGAAGCCAAGCTAATGGTCGCGCGTAGCTCAGTTGGGGTCATTTTTTCTGAAATTTGCATGAATGCTATGTTTTTAATGCTTAGGTTAAATTAAGGTTTAAATACTTAAATGGATGGAAGAATTACAAATAATTGCGTATATTAACAGGTTGCCTTAATTTTCGACAAAGCTAAATGGAATTTATTAAAATCCGCGGTGCACGCACGCACAACCTCAAAAATATTTCGCTCGATTTACCGCGCAATAAAATGATTGTGATTACGGGTTTATCTGGCTCAGGTAAATCTTCGTTGGCATTCGATACTTTGTATGCTGAAGGTCAGCGCCGCTATGTAGAAAGCTTATCCGCCTATGCGCGGCAATTTTTAGCACGCATGGATAAACCTGATGTCGATTTAATCGAGGGTTTATCGCCTGCTATTTCAATAGAACAAAAATCCACATCACACAACCCCCGCTCAACGGTGGGAACGGTGACCGAAATTCATGATTATTTGCGTTTACTGTACGCTAGGGCAGGTGATCCAGAATGCCCAGAGCACGGTATTAAGCTTGAAGCGCAAACAGTCAGCCAAATGGTGGATAGTGTTTTAAAATTACCAGAAGATACCAAGCTCATGTTACTCGCACCAGTGGTGCGCGAGCGCAAAGGTGAGCAACTCGATTTATTTGAAGATCTAAAAGCGCAAGGATTTGTGCGGCTACGAGTAGATGGCAAAGTGTATGAAATGGATAGCCTGCCTCAACTTGCCAAAACTACCAAACACAATGTAGATGTTGTGGTGGACCGCCTCAAAATTAAAGAGGACATGAAACAGCGTATCGCTGAATCGCTAGAAACTGCCCTACGTTTGGCAGATGGCAAAGCCATCGCGCTAGAGATGGATACCGACAAAGAGCATTTATTCTCTGCTAAGTTTTCTTGCCCCGTGTGTGATTACTCACTTGTCGAACTGGAGCCGCGCCTATTCAGTTTTAATAACCCAATGGGCGCTTGCCCGAAATGTGACGGTTTGGGTAATGTTAACTTTTTTGACCCAAAACGTGTGGTGGCTTTCCCCACATTATCACTCGCCAGTGGCGCAATTAAAGGCTGGGATAAACGTAATCAATTCTATTTTCAGATGTTGGCAAGCTTGGCTGGACATTATAATTTTGACCTAGAAAAGCCCTTTGAAGAGTTACCTCTGCACATTCAAGATGTGTTGTTAAACGGTAGTGGCAAAGAGCAAATCACCTTTAAATACTTAAACGAGCGCGGCACATTTTTTGGAAAAACACATACATTTGAAGGCATTTTAAATAATCTGCAACGTCGCTATCGCGAGAGCGACTCTGCTGCTGTGCGCGATGAACTTGCAAAATATATTAATAGCACCACTTGCCCAGACTGCGCCGGCACTCGTTTGCGTATTGAGGCCCGCCACGTCAAAGTGGGTGGCCAAAACATCCATCAAGTCTGCCAAGTGCCATTAAAGCAAGCGCTTACTTTCTTTGAAACGCTTAAGCTAGAAGGCGCAAAGCTCGCCATCGCAGACAAAATAGTCACAGAGATTCAAAACAGATTGAAGTTCTTAACCAATGTAGGGCTTGAGTATTTATCGCTTTCACGTTCGGCCGAGACTTTATCGGGTGGCGAGGCTCAGCGTATCCGCTTGGCGTCACAAATTGGTAGCGGTTTAACAGGTGTGATGTATGTGCTGGATGAACCCAGTATTGGTTTGCACCAGCGTGACAATGACCGATTGCTTGAAACACTTAAACGCTTACGCGACATTGGCAACACTGTGATTGTGGTAGAGCATGACCATGACGCGATATTAGCGGCGGATTATGTGGTAGATATTGGTCCAGGCGCGGGCGAACATGGCGGGCAAATTGTTGCAGAAGGTACGCCAACAGAAATTCAAGCAAACCCAAAATCGCTCACAGGCCAATACTTAAGTGGTAAAAAACAAATTCAATATAAACGTGTGCGCACCAAAGCCGACCCAGCACGTTGGCTAAAACTAAACAACGCCACTGGCAATAATTTAAAAAATGTGTCGGTAGAAATTCCTGTGGGTTTGCTCACGTGTATTACTGGCGTTTCTGGCTCGGGCAAATCCACTTTAATTAACGACACTTTATATCGTGTGGTGGCACATCATTTATACGGCAGTAGCACAGAAGCTGCGCCATTTGGCGAGGTAGATGGCCTTGCATTTTTTGATAAAGTGGTCGATGTAGACCAAAGCCCCATCGGTCGCACACCGCGCTCTAACCCAGCCACTTACACTGGATTATTTACACCGATTCGCGATTTGTTTGCTGGCGTGCCAGAAAGCCGCGCACGTGGTTACGGCCCAGGGCGGTACTCATTTAACGTGAAAGGCGGGCGTTGTGAGGCCTGCCAAGGCGATGGTGTGATTCGCGTTGAGATGCACTTTTTGCCAGACGTCTACGTGCCATGCGATGTGTGTAAAGGTCAGCGTTACAATCGCGAAACCTTGGAAATCAATTTTAAGGGAAAAAATATTCATGAAGTGCTCGAGATGACGGTTGAGCAAGCGCACGAATTTTTTAAAGCCATCCCCGTAGTTGCGCGCAAATTACAAACCTTGCTAGACGTGGGTTTGGGGTACATCACGCTCGGCCAAAGCGCTACCACATTGAGTGGTGGCGAAGCGCAACGGGTGAAACTATCTCTAGAGTTAAGTAAGCGCGACACGGGCAGAACTTTGTATATTTTAGACGAACCCACCACGGGATTACACTTTGCTGATATTCAATTGCTATTAGATGTGATTCATAAATTACGTGATGCAGGCAATACTATCGTGATTATTGAGCACAATTTAGATGTGATTAAAACGGCGGATTGGATTATTGATATGGGCCCAGAAGGTGGAGATGGCGGCGGCGTTGTGGTGGGTGTAGGCACACCCGAAACACTGGCTGAAAACAAAAATAGTTACACTGGAAAATACTTAAAAAGCTTGCTTTAAAACAGCCATATCATTTAACCTGTCCTGCAAGCTTTATAAATACTGCCTTGCCGGGAATTATTTTTTGCTCAACGGAGTTTAAGTGATTTTTATATACAGTTTAGTTGTAATAAGCGTAAGCAAAAATCGCGAGCATAATAAGCACCAATATAATTTTCAAAGCCATCGCCAAAACAAACCCTAAACCTGCAGCAATGCCAACGGTAGTGGCTTTTGAAGTTGCTTCTTTACTCATTTTTTGATGTGAAATAAGTTCGCCAATAATTGCACCAATTGCAGGGCCGACAATAACACCCACAATACCGCCCGCTAACCCAAGCAATGCGCCAATACCTGCGCCCAAAAGTGCATATTTACTTGCGCCAAATTTTTTGGCAGTCATGATAGACGCTGCAAAATCGATGACCCATGCCAACATTGTAATAACCCCAATCATCACCATCGTGAGTGCACCGACTTGATTAAACCCACCATGCCACGCCGCCAAAAGTAAGCCAGCAAATACAAGAGGCACACCAGGTAGCATGGGTAAAATTGTGCCAGCAATACCAATCACCACCAGTAAAATTGCGACGATTATTTGCCATTCCATTGTATTCGATTTCTATGTAAATGCTTGTTTTTTAGATGTAAAGATTCACGACTAAGGTAATTCTGCAAAACGCATTCTGGCTTGTATGGTTGCTGTTCTGCGATTTAGATAGCGCGTGTTGCGATGTGCATCATAAAACCTTGGGTTAGGCACCATGGCCGCCAGTTTTGCTGATTGTGTTTTACTTAAACCCGCAGCGCTAGTCGTGTAATAATGTCGAGCAGCGGCTTCTGCACCAAATATGCCGTTGCCCCACTCAATCACATTTAAATAAATCTCTAAAATGCGGCGTTTGGTCATCATTTTTTCCAGCATAAAAGTAATAATGACTTCTTCCCCTTTGCGCCACGGCGTGCGACTAGACGATAAAAATAAATTCTTGGCAAGCTGCTGGCTTATGGTAGAACCACCTGCAACTAATTTGCCTTTCTTTAAGTTTTTCTCATATGCTTTTTCGATGCCCTCCCAATCAAACCCTTCATGATGTTTGAATTTTGAGTCTTCACTTGCCACAACGGCACGCTTGAGATGATTAGATATTTTATTGTAATCAACCCATTTATATTTGATTTCTGCATCAGGATTTTTTTCTTGCATCACTTCTAAACGCGCTTGCATAAATGCAGTAGAGTTGGGATTGAATTTAATCCACCAACAAATATGCAAAAAAGCCCAAACTTGAAAAAAAAGCACAAACAATAAAAACAACACAAAAAAGCGCTTAAATAGTCCACCGATACTCAATGAAGCTTTTGGAGATTTGTAAAATAGCCAACGTATCAATTGCGGTTTCTCAACATTTCTATTACAGGCATGGTTTCTGGTCGAACTCCGCGCCAGATATAAAACGCTTCTGCCGCTTGCTCAACTAGCATGCCTAAGCCATCTGCCACTTGCGCGCCATTGGCGCGTGCTTGCACCATAAATGGCGTTTCACGGCCATACATCATCTCGTAAGCTAAACTGTTTTTTGCAAACACAGCATTGGGAATTGGTAAGGCCGTGTCACTTAACCCAGTTGATGTACTATTAATAATCACATCAAATTCCATATCGCCCAAGTCTTCTAGCGGCACCGCCATACAGACTGTGTTGCGATTGGTGGAATCGATAAGATTTGAAAGCACTTTTGCCGCTTCATTGGCTTTGGAAAAAGTACGGTTAGCAATAATCACAAAACTTGGATTTTGTTCAAGTAGTGATTGCAAAATGCCAAATGCGGCACCACCTGCGCCCAACAATAATATTCTGGCACCTTGCAAAGGTGTATGTAAATTTTGCGTGACATCTCTAATGAAACCAGTGCCATCTGTATTATGGCCTTTAATATTGTTGCGTTCTAACACAAGCGTATTTGCTGCGCGCGCAACTTGTGCAAAAGGCGTAAGGTGGTTGCTAAGTAAAAAGGCTTGCAATTTAAACGGCACTGTCACATTGACCCCTTTGTAACCATCATCTATGAGCCTTTTAATTGTGAGCTCAAATTCATCCAATGGCGCCAATAATGCCTGATAAGAAATATCCTGATTGGTTTGTTTTGCAAATTCCTGATGAATTTGTGGCGACTTGCTATGTGCGATGGGGTTACCAATGACAGCGTACTTATCTGTCACTATTAATTACTCCAAGGTAAACCAGCATGTTTCCAACCATTCATTTTTGTGCGTTGATTTAAACTATTCATTTCGCCTTCAAAACCTTCAAGCATGTTATACGCTTTGCTGTACCCTAACTGTTGCGCTACCAAGGCTGCGTTATGGCTACGACCACCCGTACGGCACACAAATATAACTGTAAGATCTTTATCTACATTTGATTGCAACTGTTCTGCAAACGCATTATTTGGCGACATACCAGGATAAAACGCCCATTCTATATGCGATGCCGAAGGAATACGCCCGACCAACTCAAGTTCAGCACGGCTTCTCACATCAACCAAAACCGTGGCTGGGTCATGCTGCAACAAATCAAAAGCCTCTCTTGGTGTTAACTCTCCCTGATAAGGCAAGTTCTTTGCAGAAGCACGTTTAGCTGCAATTTCTAAAATTTCATTGAGCATATTCATTTAGCAACTCCTAAATTTAACTATCTTAAATTATAGCGCGAAAACTCATTAGAATATGAGTAGTAAAATACGCACTATTAAGGTGCATTTTTATTTGTTATGCACTTTAATGGTTCAAACGATTTTTTGGTGATTTCCTAAGTTAATGACTAAAAACGAACTTTTGCTATTTTTTGCTGGCATGGTTCCTGCTAAAATGTCTTACTTATTATAGTAAGTAACATTATTTATAACAATTTTGTCTAATCATCGCCTAGGAGATAGCAATGTCAGTAGCAAAAGTAATGAAGATGGTAAAAGATAACGACATTAAATTTGTCGATTTTCGTTTTACCGATACCCGCGGTAAAGAACAACACGTAACTGTGCCTGTTTCTGCATTTAATGAAGATAAATTTACTGAGGGTCACGCTTTTGACGGCTCTTCAATTGCTGGTTGGAAAGGCATTCAAGCATCAGACATGCAATTAATGCCAGACGCAGCAACTGCAAATATCGATCCTTTCATGGACGAGCCAACACTTATCTTAACTTGCGATGTGGTTGACCCTACAGATGGCAAAGGTTATGACCGCGACCCACGTTCTTTAGCTAAACGCGCTGAAGCTTACTTAAAATCTAGCGGTATCGGCGATACAGCTTACTTTGGCCCAGAGCCAGAATTCTTTATTTTTGACTCTATCAACTGGTCTGTAGACATGTCTGGTAGCTCTGTAAAGATCAATTCTGAAGAGGCCGCTTGGGCATCTTCAGAAAAATTTGAAGGCGGCAACACTGGTCACCGTCCAGGCATTAAAGGTGGTTACTTCCCAGTGCCGCCTGTAGATTCATTACAAGACGTGCGCTCTGCAATGTGCTTAACATTAGAAGCGATGGGTGTACCTGTTGAAGTGCATCACCATGAGGTTGCAACGGCAGGTCAATGCGAAATCGGCACAAAATTTGCCACATTGACACAACGTGCTGACTGGACACAAATTCTTAAATATGTGGTGTTAAACACAGCGCATGCATATGGTAAAACAGCTACATTTATGCCAAAACCAATGTTTGGCGACAATGGCTCTGGTATGCACGTGCACCAATCTGTTTGGAAAGATGGCAAAAACCTATTTGCTGGTAACGGTTATGCGGGTTTAAGCGATTTTGCTTTGTACTACATCGGCGGCATTATTAAACATGCGCGTGCATTAAATGCAATAACCAACCCAGGCACTAACTCATATAAACGTTTAGTACCACATTACGAAGCGCCAGTTAAATTAGCTTACTCAGCTAAAAATCGTTCTGCTGCTATCCGTATTCCATTCGTACACGGCGAAAAAGCACGTCGTGTTGAAGCGCGTTTCCCAGACCCAATCGCTAACCCATACTTAGCGTTCTCTGCATTACTTATGGCAGGATTAGATGGCGTACAAAACAAAATTCACCCAGGTGAGCCAGCAACAAAAGATTTGTACCATTTACCGCCAGAGGAAGATGCATTAATTCCAACAGTATGTTCTTCATTAGAACAAGCTTTGGAATACTTGGATAAAGACCGCGAGTTCTTAACACGTGGCGGCGTATTCTCAGAAGACTGGATTGATTCATACATTGCATTAAAAATGGAAGAAGTGACAAAAATCCGTCAAACACCGCATCCAATCGAATTTAGCATGTACTATTCTTGCTAATTTTTTACATGGCTAGTTTTTAGCATGCACCAAAAAAGGGCGGCCTAGGCCGCTCTTTTTTATTTTGACCGAATATTTAGTTGTATAAATATCACTTATTTCATTTCGTGCTAACACTGTCAACCGTAATAGCCAATACTTCGTTGCTAACTCTAAGAGTCTCGTCTAAACTATTGGAATGACTAAGAAAAATTTCATTAATCAGCGTATTGCTTTTATCAACATATTGGTTGTTGCTTGCTTCTTTTCTTCATCTGCCTATGCTGAAATTTATAAGCATGTAGATGCTGAAGGTCGAGTAACATATTCTAACGTTAAGATTAAGGGCGCAAAAAAACTCTATTTAGAGCCTGCTGACACCAGCTTTGGCAATGGTTCTGATGGTCAAACTAAACGTACGCCATCGGCCAAAACCCCAACACCAGCAAGCTTTCCCAAGATAGATGCTGGTACACAAAACCAACGTGACGGCAAGCGTAAGGAGATTCTACAAGCTGAACTAGCGACTGAAAGGCAGGCGCTAGAAGAAGCTAAAAAAGCGTATGCAGAAGGCGAATCTAATCCTGAAGTATTTAGAACTGCGGATGGCAGTGTCAGACGCAATGTGCCTAAATTTCAAGAAAAAATGAAGGCGCTTCAAGAAAATGTGGATGCGCATCAACGTAATATTCAATTACTAGAAAAAGAAATAAGCAGTATTAATTAGTTTGGCGTTTAACGCTAAAGCTGGCTTGCCTTTTGCTTAAGTTCTTATATATAAACAAGCAATCATTATTGCTATAAGATAATATATAGAAGCTTAAATATGGTACAACATGTTCCCTCTGGTTTTTCAGGTTTAGAACATCTCGCAACTGCGGTGATGTTACTTAACCAAGTACATCAAGTCGTCTACGCCAACCCGAGTACCGAAGTATTATTCGCATTAAGCGCAACGCATATCAACAAAAGCCATATTTCCGAGGTTTTTTTGAATTGCGAGGTATTGCAAACCGCAATCGATAATGCTGTTAAAAATGACAGCCCATTTCGAGAGCATGAATTTGCTCTGACTACCATGCGCCAACAATCATTTGCAGTGACTTGTACCGTAACACCTTTTAAAATAGGTGAAGCTACGCTGCTCCTTGAGTTTCAGCAAATGGATCAACAACTGCGAATCGCCAAAGAAGAACGCATGTTGATACAGCAGCAAGCTAATTCTGAGTTACTTAGAAATTTAGCCCACGAAATTCGCAACCCATTAGGTGGCTTACGCGGCGCGGCGCAATTACTTGAACATGAGCTACCAAGCCCACATCTGCGTGAATATACGCAAGTCATCATTAAAGAGGCTGACAGACTACAAAGCTTGATGGATAGGCTCTTGGTGCCACATCGTGTGCCTAAATATGAGCCGACAAATATTCATGAAGTACTAGAGCGCGTGCGCAGCCTGCTGTTAGCAGAATCACCGAACAATATTAAAGTGTTGCGTGATTACGATACCAGCTTACCTGATTTAATTGGCGACCGTGAAAAGCTGATTCAAGCGGTGCTTAATATCGCGCGAAATGCAGTACAGGCCATGCAAAATAGCAATACGCCACATGCAGAAGTCGTTTTGCGTACACGGGCGCAACGTCAAGTCACTCTTTCTAAAAAGCGTTATCGTGTCGCAATCCAATTACAAATTTCTGATAACGGTCCCGGTATTCCTTCTGAGATTAGAGACCGAATTTTTTACCCCCTGGTTTCTGGTCGTGAGGGTGGGAGCGGTCTTGGACTTGCTTTAGCACAAACTTTTATTACGCAACACCACGGTATGATTGATTGCGAAAGCAAACCTGGCAATACGTGTTTTTCTATCTTGCTACCGGTAGAAAGCACTGTTATTAAAAATGCCATTATTCAACAATAGCTAATTAGAAACAAACTAAAAAAAACCTTAAGTTAGAGATTATTATGAAACCAATTTGGATATTAGACGACGACAAATCAATCCGCTGGGTGTTTGAAAAAGCCCTCGCTCGTACTGATTTAGAATTTAAAACATTTTCTTCTGTGGCCGAAGCGCTTAATGCTCTCAATCATGACCAGCCACAAGTGATTGTCAGCGATATCCGCATGCCTAATGGCTCGGGCTTAGATTTCTTAGCTGAGGTTAAACAAAGGTTTCCAGAAATACCTGTCATTATTATGACGGCATACTCTGACTTAGAAAGCGCGGTAGCCGCTTTTCAGGGTGGGGCTTTTGAATACTTAGCAAAACCGTTTGATGTTGACCAAGCTATCGATGTGATTAAGCGCGCGGTAGAAGAAACTATGCGCCAAGCGGTAGATAATGTTACCTTAGAAGAAACGCCTGAAATTATTGGTCAGGCACCTGCAATGCAAGAGGTTTTTCGTGCGATTGGTCGCTTAAGTCGCTCGCATGCAACTGTGCTGATTAATGGAGAATCTGGTAGCGGTAAGGAACTTGTTGCGAGCGCCTTGCATCGCCACAGCCCGCGCGCAGACAAACCCTTTATTGCGATTAACACAGCTGCTATTCCAAAAGATTTATTAGAGTCAGAGCTATTTGGGCATGAGCGTGGCGCCTTTACGGGGGCTGCTGCGGCAAGACGCGGTCGTTTTGAGCAAGCAGATAACGGTACGCTTTTCTTAGATGAGATTGGCGATATGCCAGCAGATTTACAAACAAGGCTTTTGCGTGTGCTGTCTGATGGTCAGTTTTATCGCGTGGGTGGCCATCAACCGCTTAAAGTTAACGTACGTGTGATTGCTGCGACTCACCAAGATTTAGAAGAGCGCGTGAAACTAGGGCTTTTCCGTGAAGATTTGTTTCATCGCTTAAATGTGATTCGCTTACGCTTGCCACCGCTGCGCGAACGCCGTGAAGACATTCCCTTGCTTGCGAAGCATTTCCTTGCGCACAGCGCGCAAGAGCTAAATGTTGAACCCAAACAACTTTCTGCTGCTGCGCTACGCTATTTAACTGCTGTTAATTGGAGCGGTAATGTCCGCCAGTTAGAAAACGTTTGCCATTGGTTAACGGTAATGGCGCCAGGGCAAAATATTGATGTGGCCGATTTACCACCTGAGCTTAAAGAAGATAATGCAAAATCATCTGGTGGAAGTTCTTGGCAAGATGCTTTAGCGATTGATGTTGCTGATGCACTCAACCGTGGTGAGCAAAATGTACTTGAAGCGCGCACCAAAGAGTTTGAACGTGTGATGATTACAAAAGCCTTATTGCATACTGGCGGCAGACGCATTGAAGCCGCAAATCAACTAGGCATGGGCCGCAATACTCTCACACGTAAAATTCAAGAGCTTGGTATCGATGACTAACAGAAAAATTTGAACAAATTATATCAAATATAATTTCACCTTTTTAGCTTATATTTGTGCGAGAAAATTTTAATGCTCCGTAAGCCATATAAATAAAGGCTGACAGAGCATGTAAAATGATATGTGTGGATTTGAAGTGTTTAAAATAAAGAAACGGCAACTTTGGTTGCCGTTTCTTTATTTTAACAAAACATATAACGCTTTATACTTGTATTGCTTTTGTTCGACTGAGCGGAAACACACTTTGCTTTTGCGCATCAATTTTATTAATAAAAAACACCTGCGCTAACCTTGAATCTGCCATGGTTTTACCAAAAAATTGGTTTGCCGCATGATAATGCTGCCCTTCGTAGAGTATTAATGTGTTGTACACATTGTTCACGCGCACAATTTCATCAAACATGCTATGGTAACTGGTGTCCATCACAATCTCACCAGATTTAAATCGAACGTCGTTGTCTTCTAAAGCTTGCAGGTATTTTTTTTCATCAAAGTTTTTGTTGGGCTTAAACAGTGATGTACCTGAATTTAGCGGCGCATTAGGGGTTAAGTAAAGCACTGCGGCAAATATCGTATTTTGGTCACGGTGAATGACCCCGCTACCATATTCTGCAGAAACACTTTGAAAACTGGTAGTTAATGTCCAACCCATGAAATCATGCTCTGCATTATGAAATACAGAAACTAATTTTTTACAAATTTTTTCAAATAAAAGCGTATCTATGTAAGATAAATCTTTAGTCCTACAACCTGGGTAAACATAAGCAATATCTTTTACCTCGCGGCAAAAAGTGTATTTTTGCTTTAAAGCAAACTTTCTTATTGCATCAGGGTTTTCATAAAAGTTTTCGATAACTGTTACTGGGTATAAATTCATATTAGTTGCTTTTCTTAAATCTAGGCTGCAATTCTCAATCAAATTAAATTAAATTATCAAACTCTTACACCAAGCGGAACAAGCTGATACTTTGCCATCGTACGTAAACCCTCAACTACACTACCTTCTAGTGGTTTAAGTTCCTCTAATAAATGCAAGAAAAAACTCTTATTCTGTTCAACTATACCATCAAATACATTTGAGGCTATATTTGCTGGCATTCCAACAGTATGCATGAGTTTTGTAAATACTATTTTTGGTGAGCTTCTGTCATTAACGCTACCTAACACCAAGCAACTCAAATGAATCGTATCACCCTCCACCTTTAATCTTGGTACGTTAGTATTTACTATTGTTTTGTATAAAGTAACAAAGCGTGAAATTTTAATTGACTTTGCACCCAAATTTATAGCAAGCGAGCCAGAGAATGAATATGGTTTAGGGGAAGAGAACCCATATCCTTCAAACATTAGCGCAGCATCGCCAGCCATACCGTAGTGCACTAGTATTTCATTTTTAAATTTTCCTGAAATTCCAAGTTGCGGCACTTTATCAAACGATTTACTTGTGTGCTCATTATGATTCACGAGTTCTACCAAAGGCATTAATACTAACTTATCTTGATAGATTATTCTTCGTGAACTCTTATATAGTTCCATACCAGCTTGTATGCTAGGTTTTTGAAACAAGCTCTCGCTCATTCCATAGCCAATTAACATACTTTTTAAAGGATCGGCAAGATTATAAAGTTCAGTTTGCTTTTGTAGCATTTCGTGCATCAGGCTACCACCAATGCCATAATCATGTTGATAGTCCAAGTAAAAAGCTTTAGTCTCTGCATCCCAATTACAATCATCAGTCAGTACTAGATTGCCCTCCGCATTAATCACTAACCATTCGGTAGGGCATAACAAGTGATTAGGAATGCTCATTCTAATTGGTTGATTAAAGTTTTTTGGAAAAAGACCTCTTCCAAAGGCGCCTTCGCCCAACACCACATTGTCTGTTACACCACCTAAAGCATTGAAGCGCTTTACAGTCGTTTCCCAATTATTCACACGTATTACCTTAAACAAAATTAATTTATTAAAAAAAACGGCAACCGAAGTTGCCGTTTTTTATTTTATCTATACACACTACAGGGTGAACCCTGCCTTATCCTAGAAGAATAAGATTGCGCCTAAAGATATAGTTTTTGATTTTCCATCTATAGAAGTCGCAGCTAAATCAGTATCAACTTCTGAATTTACAGATGAATACTCAGCAACTAGATTCAAGTGTTTAGTGATTGGATGATAGACACCAACTGTAAACATATCGTTTGTGTACTCGTCAAATGCCTCACCTGAGTTAGCTTCTAAAGTAGATTCACCATATGAAGCACCAATTTTAGTGCCTGCACCTGGGATTGTGTAAGTAGCTTGTAAGTACCAGTCATCTGAATCACGTGCTTTACCAGCATTATCAAAACCATCACGTAATTGAACTGTTGTACCCATACCGTCACCTTGACCATAGTAAGCAGTTAAACCAAAACCAGCAACATTGATAGTAGTACCAACATCCCATGCAGTAGCACGGTCGTCACCTAATTTACCTTTAGCGCCCAAGCCTTCAACTTTTTGTGTAATTGCAGAACCCCACACTTTACCACCAAAGTCGCCAGCCCACTCGTAAGAAGCCTTACCTTCAAATGCTGGAGAAGAACCTCCACGACCAACTGATGAAGAACTAACAACACTCGCTAAACCTGCAGACCATGCATTCCATGCTTGCGTTACACCCGCTGTAAAGCTAAAACCATTCCAATTTGGTGATGAATAAGCAACTTGTGATTTCCAGTCAGCATATTGAAAGCCAGAACCAATACGACCTAAAGTAGTTGTGTTACCAGCTAAAGCACCAGCACCTGAACCAACACCTAATAATGTCATGTCATTTAAGATGGCGTCAGAAGCATAAATACCTAAATCTTTACCAATTTTGATAGAGCCCCATGATTTGTCTCCAAATGTTAGGAAAGCTTGACGATTTTCTTGGTTATTTGGATTGTTTTGTTGACCAGATTGTGTAGTTGATGAACCTGGGTTGATTGAGATTGTGAAACCAACATCTAAATCGTTTTGGCGTGTTTTACCAGAAACACTTAGGTAGTTAGGTAACAAACCTGTAGTAATGTTATTTTGTGAATCATCACCAGATGCTGTATCTGTTACACCACCAAGACCAGTAACATTATCACCACTCGTTGTTGTTTGTGTGTAGTATGCATTTACAACGCCGCCGATGTCTAATGTCCAATCGCCAGCTGGAATCATGATACCAGCGTTAGCTGCTGAAGCAGATGCCAACAGAGCTGAAGCTACTGCTAAACTTAATTTCGTTTTCATATAAATCTCCTAATTTTTAGTTCTAATTTACTGCAAAAAGTACTACTAAAATACCCTCATTTTTATAATTTAATCAAAAATTTAATTAAGCTACAAAAACGAGAAAGTTCGCGAACTTTCCCAGATACTAAGCTGTAAACCTATAAAAAAATTTACATTTATTTACTAAGAAGGTGTCACGTAGTATGACAAAAGATTGCTTTTAAGCGCAAGTGATTTGTGGGTTTTTGCTACAGTTTTATAAGTAGATGTTGTAATCGCACAACATCAAAACCTAGAATGCTTATATGTCTACTTTTATAAAACCCTAAAGAGAAATATCAACCGCAAATAATCGACGGTGCTCTTTGATGGCAAATCTATCCGTCATGCCAGCAATATAGTCTGCCACCGCGCGAGGTTTATCTGTTTTTGAAGATTGTTGAAACTCTTCTGGCATTAAGCTTACATCAGCCAAAAACTTATCAAATAACTCTTTAATAATGCGCTCTGCCTGATTGCTCATTTTTTTTACGTTTTCGTGCTGATACAGGTTTTTACGCAAAAACTGTTTTAAACTAAAGTTCTTTGCAGCCATTTCAGCGCTAAAGCTTACCAAATAAGGTGCTTGGCGAATTTCATCAATATTATTAGGATTAATTTTTGCAATATTTTTTGTAGTTTGTGTGCACAAATCGATTACCAACACATTAATCATGCGGCGTATGGTTTCATGCCTTAATCTTTTTTGCTCTAAGTTTGGGTATTTACTTTGCACTATCGCTAATTGCTCAGCAAATAATTCCACTTGTTGCAATTGCACAATCGTAATCAAGCCTGAACGCAAACCATCATCCACGTCGTGATTATTATAGGCAATTTCATCTGCATAGTTAGTTATTTGCGCCTCTAAACTTGGATTAGTCTTGTTGATAAACCGTAAACCCACATCGCCCAATTGCTTTGCATTTTTGATTGCGCAATGTTTTAAAATGCCTTCACGCAACTCAAATGTGAGGTTTAAACCATCAAACTCTGCATATCGTTGTTCGAGCTTATCAACTACACGGAGCGACTGCAAATTATGCTCAAACCCACCAAAATTTTTCATGCAATTGTTTAGTGCATCCTGCCCAGCATGCCCAAATGGCGTATGGCCCAAATCATGCGCCAGCGCAATAGCTTCGGTTAAATCTTCATGCAATTTGAGCGTGCGGGCAATGCCACGCGCAAGCTGGGCAACTTCTAAACTGTGGGTTAAACGTGTGCGAAATAAGTCACCTTCGTGGTTCACAAAGACCTGCGTTTTGTATTCTAAACGACGAAATGCTGTTGAGTGAACAATGCGGTCACGATCGCGCTGAAATGCGTTGCGGACTGGTACACCGTTAATAAGGGTCTCGATTGGCTCGACATGATGACGGCCAATTGAATTTTCTGGGTTTGCTGCATAAAGCGCTAGCACAGAATCAGCTTGCATAAATTATTCAATCGCTTCCAAGGTTTTCTTAAGCTTGTCTGCATCGTAATCACTGGTAATAACCGCCTTGCCTATGCCTTGCTGGAGCACGAGTCGAATTTTTCCATTTTCAACTTTTTTATCTGATTGCATTAGACTCAAATACTTTTCAACCCCTAAATTAGGTGCCCCGAGAGGCAAGCTGGATGCGCTTAACAGAGCATGCATGCGTTTGTATTCAATATCGTTTAGCCAGCCCATGCGTTTTGATAAATCTGCCGCTAGCATGGTACCCGCAGCAACTGCCTCACCATGTAACCAAACGCCATAGCCCATTGCATTTTCTATTGCATGCCCAAACGTATGCCCTAAGTTAAGCAGTGCGCGCTCACCGGTTTCATGCTCATCTGCCGCCACAACCTCTGCTTTGTTTTGACAGCTGCGATAGATGGCATAACTAATAACCGCCTCATCTAATGCCATTAATTTATCAATATTGATTTCCAGCCAATCAAAAAAATCAACATCGCGTATCAAGCCATATTTAACTACCTCAGCAACCCCGGCAGAAAGCTCTCGTTGAGGCAAAGTTTGCAAAGTATCAATATCAGCCAAAACAGCCTTTGGCTGATAAAAAGCTCCTATCATATTTTTACCCAATGGGTGGTTAATACCCGTTTTACCACCCACGCTTGAATCAACCTGTGAAAGTAGCGTTGTTGGAATTTGAATAAATGGTACTCCGCGCAAAAATGTAGCCGCAGCATATCCCGTTAAATCACCAATCACGCCACCGCCTAGTGCTATTAGCGTAGTGCTACGCTCACAACGGTTTTGTAATAATGCATCATAAATTTGGCTTAGTGTTTCAGTATTTTTATACGCTTCACCGTCTGGCAGAATAATTTCAATCACACTAACGCCAGCTTCTACTAGTGATTTTGAGAGTTTTTTTAAATAGAGTGGCGCAACAGTAGTGTTAGTCACTATTGCCACTTGATTACGTTTTAAATATTGCAAAATAAGATCAATATTTTGCAATAATCCACTGCCGATGTGTATTGGATAGGCGCGGCTATCAAGCGCAACTTGTAAGGTTTGAATCATAATTCTCAAAAGTTATAGTTTAGATATCGATTTTTCAATCTGCTTTAGTATGCTTGTGACTGGTTGCTTACCCGTGTCAAAAGTGAACGTTGCTGTTTGACGGTAGAAAAGATCTCGCTCCGCATAAAGCTGTTCGAGCTTAGCACGAATATCAACATTTTGTAATAACGGACGATGCTTATCGTTACGCATTCTAAGCCATAAGTCATTCACGCTGCCACGCAAATAAATGACCGTGCCACTCTCTTGCAATAGTTTTCTATTTTCCTCTGCAATTACAGCGCCGCCGCCAGTTGCCATCACAATATTGTCTAATTTTGTTAAGTCTTGAATCACGGAAGTTTCACGTTTACGAAAACCAGATTCACCTTCCAGCTCAAAAATCACTGGAATTTTAACGCCAGTGCGCTTTTCTACTTCATGATCAGTATCGTAAAAGCTTCTGCCCAAATGTTTAGCAAGCAATTTACCAATGGTGGTTTTACCCGCACCCATTAAACCTACAAAATATATATTGCCAGTATTTGTACTCAAAATAAAAAATGCCTATCAACTCAATGATAGGCATTTTAAGCCAAAGCTAGGAATATGTCAGGCTTTGCTAATGTTAATTATCTTAATCCCAAACTTTCATCCATGATTTTTGGCGTAATGAATATGAGCAGTTCTGTTTTGTCATCCTGTTTATTTCTTCGTTTAAAAGCATTACCTATTATTGGCAAATCACCAAAAAATGGTACTTTTTCAACAGAATTATTCTCTGTTTGTTCGTAAATACCACCGAGAACTGCAGTTTCACCATTTGAAACCAATACCTGCGTCGTAATATTTTGCGTGTCAATGGCAGGAATTTCGTTAGCGCCCACACGGAATACTCTACCTATGCGATCCTTTTTAACTTCCAAGTCCATGATTATTTTGTCATCTGGGGTAATTTGTGGTGTAACGTCTAAGCTTAATACAGCTTCTTTAAAGGATACAGTTGCTGCGCCACTTGCTGAAGCTTCTAGATATGGAATTTCGGTACCTTGTGCAATTTTAGCTTTTTGCTGGTTAGCAGTTGTAACACGCGGACTAGATACAATCTTACCGCGACTATCACTTTCTAATGCTGAAAGTTCTAAGTTTAATAACAATCCTGCTGGCAACCTAAACAAGCTAAAAGCAATACTACCTGCACTAGCTGCAGTTGAGGGTAGATTTGAAGCCAAGCCGCCAGTAGTAGCCGCTTGCACTACTTCGTCACCAGCTGGGTTGGTTCTTTGCACAGCACTAGTGTTGGCTAAGTTACCACCTATGTTGAGCCTATTGTTTCCTGGCGTTGTTTGTGACTCCACCCCAAATCTTGCACCTAAGCTTTTAGAAAACTTATCATCAGCTACAACTAAACGTGACTCAATACTCACTTGTCTTACAGCAATATCGACTTTATTCAATATCTGTTGAATTTCTTCGAGCCTTTTTGGTGTATCTTGAATAAAGAGTGTATTTGTTCTCTTATCTGCACTCACACTACCTCGCTGAGAAAGAATACGACTTTGTTGACCACCAGCACCAGCACCAGCGCCAGCACCAGCCATCATAGCAGCTTGCCCATTCAATAGATTCTGAAAATCTTCTGCCTTTTGATACTTCAAAGTAAATGACTCCGTTCTTAAAGGCTCTAAGTCCTCTAAGGCTTTTGTAGATTCTAAAGCTGCTTTTTCTTTCGCTGCAACCTCATCTGCTGGCGCAACTAAAATTACATTACCAGTTTTGCGCATGCTTAAGCCCTTATTTTGCATGATGATATCCATGGCTTGATCCCATGGCACATCTTTAAGTCTTAATGTTAAGTTGCCAGTTACGGTATCGCTTGTAATGATATTGAGACCAGTAAAGTCTGCAATCACTTGTAAGACTGAACGTACTTCAATATTTTGGAAATTAAGCGATAGTTTTTCACCCGCATAGCCAGCCTTATTCCCTTTAACCAATTTATTCGGGTCTTCAATCACTTGACGCACATCAATAATAAATTTATTGTCCGCTTGATATGCAGATTGCTCCCAACTTCCTTTTGGTTCAATTACCATACGGCCATTTTTACCTTGTTTCATCGTATCCACATAAAGCACAGGCGTATTGAAATTAATAACATTTAAACGACGCTGTAATTCTGCTGGCACATCGGTGTTAACAAAATCAACAGTTATCACTTTGCCTTTTTGCTTAATGTTAATTCCAGTATTTGCATCCGATAAATCAACAATAATACGGCCCTCGCCATTTTTACCGCGAACAAAGTCAACATTCGTAATTGCATGCTCTTGGTCACTGTTAGCTTTTGATTCAGCGAAGCGTGTTTCAGTGACAGGTGCGCTAGCTGCTACATTGTCGTTCCCTTGTAGGGTAATGATGACTTCATTTCCACTAACAACTGTGTTGTATCCAACGTTTTTAGATAAGTTAAGTACCATACGCGTACGATCTTTAGCTTGTGCTAAAGACACACTTTTTAATGCTCCCTGCTCGTTAGCTATATTATTTTTTTCTAAGCCATTTCCCACTTTAGGAAAATCTAATGCAATTCTTGCTGGATTATTTAAAGTGAAACCTGCTGGTGGATTTGCAATTGGCTCTTTAAGTTGAACACGAATACTTACTCGACCGCCAGATAGCGCTGAGAAATCAATTTTTTCTATTTTGTTAGTAAAAATGTCTTCTTCTGCAGCAAATATATTCCCAAAGAAGCTCATGCTAACCAACAGCATCAACGTAAAAAATCTTGTCATCATCTTAATCATGTCCAATCCCATCATTTATTCTTGCAGATTAATACTTGCGTTACGCTCTACCCAATCGCCTGTCAGGTCGTCTTGGATGATTTCTTTAATTATGATATCGGCCTCATTAATTTGTGTGACTAAGCCAAAGTTTGGACCAATATAATTACCTTTTTTAATTTGTTGCACTGCATTATCAGGCGTTTTAATTAAAGCATAGATAATATTTTTCTTGCTCATAGAGCCTACATATTTAAGACTCTCTAGAGGGAAAGCTTCAAGCGCTTCTTTAGGGCGATTAGTATTTGGTTGTAACGAACTTGCTCTACCCACTGCTTTTTTAGCTTTAAAAGGGTCGGACAAGATGCCATCTGCATTATATTGAAGCGGTATATAGGGTAACACTTCTGGCAACGGCTCAACACTTTTACTCATATCATTAGCCGCAGAAGCCATAAACTTATCAAGATCATCACCTTCATCACCACCGCATGCACTTAACATACCAAGCATGAGTGAAATTAAGAGTAATTTATAATCAATTTTAAATAAAAATTTAAGCATCATTTTTTGATCTCAACTGCTTTTTTGGCAGCCACTTCAGATGAATCCAAGTAACGATAAGTTTTTGCTACCGCCTCCATAATGAGCGCACTGTCTTTTTGATCTTTATTCAAAGGAGCGATAGAAATGTCATTCAAAGTAACAATTCTTGATAGCTTTGAAATATCGGTCGCAAAAGCGCCTACATCATGATAATTGCCTTTAATCTTGATTTGAATTGGCATTTCAGCATAAAAATCTGCCACCACTTCCTGGCCAGGTTTGAATAATTCAAATTCTAGACCACGTCCAAGTCCAGCTTGGTTAATATCCGTTAACAAACCATCCATTTGTGATTTATCTGGTAATTGTTTTAATAGTGCTCCAAAGGTTTTTTCAATATCAATCATTTGTTGCTTGTAAGCCTCAACTTTTATTGCCTGTGCTTTTTTTGTTAAAAAAGTTTGACGCAAATCTTGTTCTTTAGCTTTTGCCTGCTCTAACTCATCAATTTCAGGACTCCATAGCAAGAAATATCCCATAACTATTAAAATCAGTGACAAAGCTCCCAATAGAACCAACTTAACAGGCATTGGCAAGCTGCCAACATTTTTAAAATCTATATTATTAAAATCATCTAATTTCATATATTTATTAGGCTCCCGCTTTACTATTAGTGGGCGCGACTTCAGCTTTTTGTGCTTTTAAATTTACGGTCAGTGTAAAATCATTCACTCTTATGCCATTAAGCGTAAAAGATTTAATTTCTACTAGGTTTGGCAACTCCATCCAGTTTGAAACACTTAAATTTCTAACCAACGTTGCGACTCGTGCGTTAGTATCTGCCACACCCTCTAATGTAATTAAGTTACCACTTTGTTTAATACTTTTTAGATAAAGTCCTTCGGGCAATTGGCGCGTTAATTCATCCAAAATTACAACTGATTGACTGCGATTAGTTTGCAAGTTTTCAACGATTTGTTTGCGCTCTAAAACATTATTAATCTGATCTTTCAAATCTTTAATTTCAGCAATTTCTCTATCTAAACTGGTAATTGCAGTCTCTAGTCGGCCATTTCTTTCTAATTGTGCTGCCTTCTGCGCGCCAAGTATTGTCCAACCAAAAAACACAATAGCACCTGCTGCAACCGCGGCCATTAATGCCATCAAGCCAAATTGACGCTGCCTTTCAGCTCGCTTTAGTTGTCGATGAGGTAGTAAATTAATGCGCATCATAATTAATCCACTCCACGCATTGCTAATCCACAAGCAATCATTAATGCTGGCGCGTCAATTGATACTTGTTGTTGTTTGATTTTAGAACTGAGCGACATTGATTGAAAAGGATTAGCCACGATTGTGTTCACTTGCGTACGATCTTGAACCATGACGTCGATTGTAGCAATTCCAGCGCAGCCCCCAGCCAACACGATATGGTCAGCACGATTATATTGTGTCGAGCTCGTAAAAAATTGTAATGCGCGTGCAACTTCAGTTGACAAAGATTGCATGAAGGGTTGCAAGACTTCACTTTCGTAACTATCTGGCAATCCACCTTTGCGCTTCGCAATTTCTGCCTCTTCGATTGATAATCCAAAGCGACGTTGAATTTCTTGCGTCAACTGTGTACCACCAAAAGCTTGCTCACGCGTATAAACAGAAACATTGTCATGAAGCACGTTAATATGCATCATCACTGCGCCAATATCTACAATCATGACAGTTTGATCTTTACCACCATTGGGTAGTTGAGCTGCAGTAATTGTATATGCAGCTTCAGTAGCGTAAGCATCTACATCCATTACTGTTACTTTGAGTCCAGCATCTTCAGCAGCTGCAATACGATCTTCAATTTTTTCTTTACGTGCTGCGGCTATCAACACTTCCACCTCATCAGCATTATTAGGTGCCGGACCGATTACTTGAAAGTCTATGTTAACTTCTTCTAATGGGAATGGAATGTATTGATTTGCTTCCGCTTCAACTTGAGTTTCCATATCAGTTTCGCGCAAATCTGCAGACATCAATACTTTTTTAGTGATGACTGAAGCTGATGGTAGCGCGAGCGCTGCACGCTTTTCACGTGTTCCCAATAGTTTCCAAGCCAGTTTTACTGCATCAGAAACCTGCTCTAAACCCGTAATATTGCCATCAACGATTGCATCTTTTGGAATCGCTGCAATTGAGTAACCTTCCAAACGATAACCTCCCTTACCGTGAGCAGAGAGCTCCACCATTTTTACGGCAGAAGTACTGATATCAACCCCGATGAGAGGTGGTGTACTTTCATTAAAAAAATCGAATTTCAAATTAAAATTCTCTTTCTATATTCATTGGGTTACGCGTGATAGTGATAATTTACATTAAATCCTAGCAACAACTTATCGCCCTGTAAAGCATATTTTTATTTTATATTTGTTAAAGCACCATAATTACAGTAAATGTATCATTTTTAATACAGTCTTTATAATCACATTTAATGTTCGATTGTTTCTTTATAATTATTTTTTCTTGCTGGTTTTGGATTTAGGTTTTGGTTATTTAGCATAAGCTTATATACTGTCAACAATGCATTTAAGTAAGCACAATTTCGTTAAAGCTCGTTTATGATTCCAAAAAAGTGGTGGCAATTCCTCATCCTATTTTTCATTGTTGGCGGGCTAACGTTGACTGCACTGACGGCGCTGGCCGTCACAATTATTTACCCCACTTTACCTTCGCTTGAAGCGCTGACAAACTACAAACCCAAACTGCCATTGCGCGTGTATTCCGCTGATGGCTATTTAATCAGTGAGTTTGGCGAAGAGCGACGGGCGTTTATCAAAATTGATAAAGTCCCAAAAAATCTTAAAGATGCGGTATTAGCAATTGAAGATAGACGCTTTTACCAGCACAATGGCATTGACACCACTGGTGTAATGCGCGCCATTAAAAACAACCTCACGGGCAAAAGCCACGAAGGTGCAAGTACAATTACAATGCAAGTGGCCAAAAACTTTTTCACCGTGCCAGGCGGTAAGCGCACGATGGTGACCAAAGTAAAAGAAGCGCTGCTTGCCATTAAGATTGAAAAAGCTTTAACTAAAGACCAGATTCTTGAACTATATCTTAACCAAATTTATTTGGGTCAACGTTCATATGGCTTCGCTGCTGCCTCGCAAGTGTATTATGGTAAGCCGCTTGGGAAGCTTACGCTTGCAGAGTCTGCATTACTTGCTGGCCTGCCCAAAGCACCTAGTGGTTACAACCCTTATATTAACCCAACGCGCGCTATCGCTAGGCAACACGAAGTATTACGCGACATGAAACGTTATGGTTTTATTAATGAAGATCAATTTAATATTGCCATGAAGCAGAAATTAAAATTCAAGGCTTCCAAATTATCGCGGGATTTAGACGCGGATTATGTTGCTGAAATTGTGCGGCAAGCTTTATTCGAGCAATATCAAGAGGGTATTTATAGTAGCGGCCTTAAAGTTTACACCACCATTTACAAAGCCAATCAAGAGGCAGCCAACAGCGCAGTGCTGAAGGGAATACTTGATTATCAACGCCGACAAGGTTATCAAAAACCAGAGAAAAAAATTGATTTAAGCAAATTTTCTTCCTCCAGTCTTGAAGAAAATATGCAAACGCAATTAAACGATATTGAAGAGTTTGGAGGCTTCATCCCAGCAATTGTCACAGGAGTATCGGCTAAAGCAGTTCATGTGTTTAGCAAAAAAGGTGAAAAGCTTGAAATTAACGGTATTGGCCTAAGTTTGTTGGAAAAGAATCTAGCAGACAAAGACCTTAACAACCATAAAATAAAACCTGGCTCAGTTGTTCGTATTATTAAAAGTCAAAATACTTGGCATATAGTTGAGTTACCAAAAGTGGAGTCTGCGCTCATTGCACTTAACCCTGAAAATGGCGCAATTACTGCACTTGTGGGTGGGTTTGATTACAAAAAAAATAAATTTAATCATGTAACACAAGCAAAACGTCAGCCTGGTTCGAGCTTTAAACCATTTGTATATTCTGCAGCACTTGAAAAAGGTTTTACCCCTGCAAGCATTATTGAAGACGAGCCAATTATGATGTCTGCCGAGGAAAATGGCAGCAACAAAGTTTGGGAACCAAAAAACTTTGATGGCAAATACGATGGCCCAATCAGAATGCGCAAAGCACTTACTAAATCAAAAAATATGGTTTCAATCAGAATATTGCAAAGTATTGGTGCGCGCTATGCACAAGATTACATCACTAAATTTGGTTTTGCGCGTAAAGACCATCCTGCCTACTTAACCATGGCATTAGGTGCGGGGCAATCAACCCCATGGGCAATTGCAAATGGCTACGCTGTATTTGCAAATGGTGGCTACCGCGTGACACCTCACATCATCAGTAAAATCACAGATAGCGATGGTAAAGTATTACAAAAACTACATTATCCAAAAGCGGGCGTCGATGCACCTAGAGTTATTGACAACCGCAATGCATTTTTGATGACCTCAATGATGCGAGATGTTGTATTAAGAGGCACCGCGACAAAAGCTAAAATATTGGGAAGGCAAGACTTGGCGGGTAAAACAGGTACAAGTAACAACCTTGTGGATGCTTGGTTTGCGGGGTATACGCCAAAACAAGTTGCAGTAAGCTGGATGGGTTTTGATCAGCCGCGTACTTTAGGTAAAGATGAGACTGGAGGCAAAGCTGCGCTTCCTATTTGGATACACTATATGGCAACCGCGCTAAAAGGTATTCCAGATGAGCCTTATGCGATACCGGATGGGGTGATGACTGTTAAAATTGATGCGCTAACTGGAACACTGGCTGAAGAAGATGAAGAAGGTATATATGAGTATTTTTATCAAGAGAATCCACCGCCTGTCTTACAAAGAGATTTACCACCGATGGAAGACCCTTCAGATAGCGGCTTTCCAGAAAACGGATTTCCTAATAGCATGACGGATAACCCACTACAGCCGCAGCCGCCTGATTTAAATACAGCCCCACCGCTAACAGCACCTGCGCCGCAAAATAATACTAGCAGAGATGAAGCTGACGTGGAGACCCGCGCACTCAATCCTTCTGGATTTTAGTTCAATTTTTTATTTGATAGTTTTTACTTATGGCCCGCGAAAATGCAGATCACATCAGGCAAATGATAGCGCAGCAAGCAGCGCGCATGATGGCAGAAGAAGGTGTGCATGATTACGCATATGCAAAAAAAAAGGCAGGTCGCCAATTAGGTATTTCAGAAAATAGTGCATTGCCAACCAACGCGGAAATTGAAGAAGAAATTCGGCTTTATCACGAAATCTATAACGCAGACGAGCAACCTTTTGAGCTAGCCAAATTGCGCAAAGCGGCGCTGATGACGATGCAGTTGTTTGAGCGCTTTAACCCGCGTCTGACGGGAAGTGTGTTAGATGGAACAGCAGGAAAATTTGCCCAAACAGAGATTCACTTATTTGCCGATAGCGCAAAAGAGATTGAGATTTTTCTACTTAGCAAACAAATCCCATTTGAGAGTTCAGAAAAATCGTTTCGTATTTCGGATAAACCAAGCAAAGATAAAAAAGAAAAAGTCCGCAAAACGGTGCCTGTATTTACCCTAGAAACGGAACTTGGCTTACAAAAATTAAGTGTGTTTGAGTTTAATGATTTGCGCGTAGCCACTAAAAAAACCAGCGATGGAAGCAATGCAGATCGCGCTGATATTACAGAGTTAAAGCTATTAATCACTTAAGCAATTTACTTTATTTTTGATGTGTTTGGTGCCAATTGCGCATGGTTTGGTTGTAAGCGTTCACTTCCCTTTGCAATTGCTCACTTCGGGCTTTGTCGTCTGCATCACAAATCACCATCACGTTATAATTTGTATCTACATCATGTGCTTGATGCTTAGTAGCAATATCGCAAGCTTGTGTTTCGATTTTTAAAACACGCAAATTACCCGCTGCAATATCTTGTTTCGCGGTTGCCTCACCACCTTGTTTAATCAATGCGCCTATGTTTAATGCTTGTGACATTTGCGCATCTGACATTGGTGCTTCATTCACCACGCCAATATTTGCTTGCCTTGCATTAGATAAGCTCTTTTTGGCTTCCAACTCGACAGCTGGAGAGGGTTTTGGTTTTGGTGCTACTGCGACTACAGCTGCTTCAGGTGCTTGAACCGCTTCCGCAGCATCGGCCATTTCAGCCATTTTGGGTAACTCAGGTGCAAGGGCTATTTGCGTTTTTTCTGCTAATTCTTTTGCTGGTGCTTCCTGTGTTGCTAGTTCTCTTTTTTCTAGACTAGGTTTTGCTTTTGCTTCTTCACGCATAGGCGCAGCCCGTTCTGCAGGCTCTGGTAGGGCTTGATATACTTCTGGCGCATTGGCGGCAGGTATTTCAGCCTTGCTTTGAGAAACTTCTACCTGTGCAACACTTTTATTGTCAGGTTCCACCCAAATAGGTTCTTCAGGCGCTTGTTCACGCACCATCACAATCACCAGCAACATACTTGCAAGCGCGCCCATACCCGTCACTTGCCAAGTTTTTAAGTGCCAATTTACAAATGCATTTAAACTACGTCTTAGCCAATTTTCAGGTGCAGATTTAATGGCATTATTTGCATAATTCAAAATACTTTTGCGCACACTTTGGCTGGGCGCTAAGTCTTGGTCTGGCGCGTGGTGCAAGGCTGTTTGTAAATGTTTGTCTTGTAAGCTCACGTGCTATCTTTCTCTAAAATAGGTTGCAAATGCGCGCCCATACACATGCGTAGCTTACTTAACGCATAACGCAAGCGGCTTTTCACTGTTTCAAACTCTGTGTTAATTACAAACGTGATTTCCTCTACACTTAAGCCATCGTCATGATGCAAAATAAATGCCGCACGTTGCAGCACTGGCAAGGCATCTAGGCATTGCAACAATTGCTGCCCTGCCTTGCGCCAAAATGCTTGTTGCTCTGGCTGTTGCGCGGTTGCGGCAGGCCATAATTGCCAAGGGGATTCTGTATCATCTTCTGTCCAACCTTCATCAGCAGAAACCTCACGCCCACTTTTACGCAAAATATCAATTGCGCGGTGGTGCGCCAGCGTATATAGCCAAGTTTTAAAACTGGCATTGTCACGCGCTTGCCAGCTGTCTTTTGCATCCACCAACTTCATCCAAGTATCTTGAAACACATCTTCTGCCTTCGTAGCCTCTGTGCTACCCAGCAAGCGCCGCAGATAACGATAAAGCGGCTTTTCATGCCGCGCATACAAAAGCCCAAATGCATTTGCCTTGCCCGCGCAAAATTGCCGCATTAACTCTTCATCTGCAAAAACATCACTCATACCAAATAGTGTGGCATTACCTAGTTAAACGGTCAATGTGCTTATGTGGGGTTAAATATTAGGATGATTGATCACATATCAAAACAGATGCTCTGGAAGGCAGTACCAGAGAGGTTTTCAGGGCATTGATTTTCGCTCGCACTCGCATCCACATGGTTTTGACTTTCAAATCCCCTATGCCACACCTGAAGCTTGAGCGCCAGATGCTATGTGACGAGGACTGTTTGAGGATTGAAAATCCGAGTTCCGCAGTCACAACGCAGATACGGTGCTAAGACCGAAGGAGAAAAGCGGCAACGGGGTGCTCTTTTATTTGGTTACTTTCTTTTGAGCAAGCAAAAGTAAAGTAACTCGCCTAGAGACGAAAAGATTGGTTCATGTACTCTAAATGCTAACCTCATGCTTACACTTGGCGCAGTAATTATAAAGGTCAAAGTCAACTTCTACCCCCAACTCCTCAAGACCTCGAATAATATCTTTCGACAAATGAAGCTCTGGATTAGAACTAAAATAATAACCAACACAATTAATTCCAATTGAATAGTCTTTGGATATTGCACGAACCTTTACTGTATGTGGTTTAAGTAATTTTAATAATGCTTCGATATGAGAATCTACGCGCTCTTCACCTCTTGGCTACGGACTAAAAACACGCCAGACGCTCTCTTTTTGAACTCTATCACCTGCTAGATGACTATCCTTTTGCGACACATCACTAGGTGAGACTCCAATACGCTCTAAACTCATCGATTGAGCCCTTAAGCCCCTTAACCCAAAAATAAGCATAAGTATCACTACGTTCATTCAACTGATTTTGTTCCAAGCTAACCTTTCAACCACTTTGCTACATCCATCGCAAAATACGTTAGCACCCCATCCGCCCCTGCGCGTTTAAACGCCAACAAACTTTCCATCACACAGGCTTTTTCATCCAACCAGCCATTCTGCGCGGCGGCTTTAAGCATAGCGTATTCGCCACTCACTTGGTAGGCATAAGTGGGCACGCCAAATTCATCTTTCACGCGGCACACAATGTCTAGGTAAGGCATGCCCGGTTTTACCATCACCATGTCGGCGCCCTCTTCAATATCCAGCGCGACTTCTTTAATGGCCTCGTCACCATTAGCGGGGTCCATTTGGTAATTGTACTTATTGCCTTTACCCAAATTGGCGGATGAGCCCACTGCGTCTCGGAAAGGGCCATAAAATGCGCTAGCATATTTGGCCGAGTAAGCCAAAATTTTGGTGTGAATAAACCCGTTTTCTTCTAAAGCATCTCTAATCGCGCCGATGCGGCCATCCATCATGTCAGATGGTGCAACTACATCTGCACCCGCTTTGGCGTGGCAAAGCGCTTGTTGCACTAAAATTGCCACTGTTTCGTCGTTAAGTACGTAGCCTGTGTTGTCAATAATGCCATCCTGCCCATGCGTGGTGTAGGGATCGAGCGCGACATCGGTAATCACGCCTAAATCTGGGTAAGCGGCTTTAAGCGCTTTGACTGTGCGCGGAACCAAACCTTGGTCATTATAAGCCTCAGCGGCATCTAGGCTTTTAAATGCTTGCGGTACCACTGGAAAAATCGCCAGTGCGGGAATACCCAATTTGACACACTCACCAGCGGTATTCAGCAAAACATCCAAGCTTTGGCGATGCACGCCCGGCATCGATTTCACATCCTCGGTTTTATTTTCACCTTCTAGCACAAAAACGGGGTAAATGAGATCGTTGGTTGTGAGCACATTTTCGCGCATGAGGCGGCGCGAAAACTCATCTTTACGCATACGGCGCGGGCGCGTTGCTAGAAATTGGTTGGTCATCTTCACCTCATCTATTTTATTTGCCTAAACGCTAAGAAGTTTTAGGCAGAGGGTTGCAGGCAGTACGAATTGTACGACAAAACCCGATAACAATACGATTCGACGGGTTTAGGCAAATACTTTTGCAAGCTCTAAACCTGGGTCTGCTTGGCGCATAAACGCCTCGCCGACAAGAAAAGTATGCACATTATTATTACGCATTATCGCAACATCTTCACTCGTAAAAATGCCACTCTCTGTAACGATAATTTTATCGTCAGTAATGCGTGGCAATAAATCTAGGGTCGTTTGCAAAGTCACATCAAACGTGCGTAAGTTGCGATTATTAATGCCCAATAACGGCGTGCTGAGTTTTAGCGCTTCGGTAAGCTCTTCGCCGTTATGCACCTCGACCAACACCGCCATGCCAAGGCTGTGTGCGATAGATTCTAGCTCTTGCATTTTGGCTAAACTTAATGCTGCGGCAATGAGCAAAATGCAATCTGCACCCATGGCGCGGGCTTCATATACTTGATACGAGTCAATCATAAAATCTTTACGCAACACGGGTAAGCTACAAGCAGCGCGTGCTGCTTTTAAATAGTCGCTACTGCCTTGAAAATATTGCACATCAGTCAATACAGATAAGCACGCTGCGCCGCCAGCCTCATAGCTTGCGGCGATTTCTGCAGGCTTAAAATCGGTGCGAATGATTCCTTTTGAAGGGCTGGCTTTTTTAATTTCTGCGATTACTGCTGCTTTGCCATCGGCGATTTTTGCGCGAATTGCACCCACAAAATCACGCGCTGGGATTTGCTCTGCCGCCAATTTTTGCACTTGTTCAATACTTAACTTAGCTTTTGCTGATGCTACTTCGATTGCTTTTGTTGCTAAAATTTTATTTAAAATGTCTGACATTATTCGTATAACTTTCCGTTGTGTTTTAACCAGCCGCCTTTTATATTGCCCTTGGGGTCATGATGCGTCCAATGCATGATGCCACCTTTAGGGTTATATACATATTCGCCTTTAAATTCAATGCTATCGCCCACTTGCAAATCATCAACTCTAGGTGCTAAGTCTATATTATGCGCAAACAATAAGGTTTGTTGTGCATTAAGTGTGACCAAAAACTTTTGGTGACGTGAGCCTTTATTGTCATCGGCGAGTAACTTTTTCACCGTGCCTTGCCCTTCCACAAAAATATCGCTTTGTTTACGTTCAAACGCTTGAACAATCGCCGCGTTATCTGGCAACGACAGTACCGCACTTTCACTTGATGGCTGAGCTTCTAGCGCATTGTTAGCGCTTATTTCCGACTCGGCCTTAAAGCATGCGCTTAACACACATAGCCAAGCAAGAACCAGCCAACGTTGCACTTATTTTACCTCGGTTAAGGCGTTAAGTTTTTGTAAAGCCACGCCACTATCAATCACTTCTGCCGCTTTTTGAATACCCGCTTGCAAGCTATCCGCTATACCAGCCACGTATATAGCAGCACCTGCGTTCATCAAGACAATTTCACGCGCAGCACTTTGTGTCCCTGCCGCAGCTTTGCCGTTTAGCACATCAAAAATCATGGCTTTAGATTGCGCTGCGTTTTCCACGCGTATGCTTTTTAGCGCATGTATTTTTAATCCCAATTGCGTGGGATTCACAGTATATTCAGTCAATTTGCCATTTTTAAGTTCGGCAATTTGCGTTTCACCCGTAAACGAAATTTCATCCATGCCATCGGCACCATGGACAACTAGCACATGTTCTGAACCCAGTTTTTGCAACACTTTTGCAAGCTTTCCAGTTAAGGCTTTGTCGAACACACCCATTACTTGGCGTTTTGCACCAGCAGGATTGGTGAGTGGCCCCAGCAAATTAAAAATAGTACGCACACCCAACTCGCGGCGCACAGGTGCAGCATGTTTCATAGCGCTGTGGTGGTTGGGCGCAAACATAAAGCCGATGCCGATTTCATCTACACATTTTGCCACCTGCTCTGGTGTTAAGTTCACGTTAACACCCAATGCTTCTAACACATCTGCACTGCCACAAGCGCTTGAAACTGAACGCCCGCCATGTTTGGCTACTTTAGCGCCTGCCGCAGCCGCCACAAAAGCAGCACAGGTAGAAACATTAAACGTTTGAATGCCATCGCCGCCCGTACCGCATGTATCGATTAAATGCATGGTATCTGAAATTGCCACCTTAGTAGAAAGCTGACGCATCACGGTGGCGGCCGCGGTAATTTCATCGACACTTTCACCTTTAACTCGCAAAGCAATCACCAAGCCCGCAATTTGCGCGGGCGTCAACTCACCACCCATGACTTGTTGCATGACGGCTAACATCTCGGCATGACTTAAATCTTGGCCTGCTAAAATTTGTTCAAGTGTTTGTTTATAGTTCATATTCAATCAACTCATTTCCCTCTCCCATCAAGAGCGAGGGATTATTAATACCCCTTAAGGAAATTATTGAGCAGGTCATGCCCATGCTCGGTCAATATCGACTCTGGGTGAAACTGCACGCCTTCTATCGCGAGCGTTTTATGCTTCACACCCATAATTTCGCCATCATCTGTCCATGCGGTAATTTCTAGGCAATCTGGTATCGTTTCGCGCTCTATCACCAACGAATGGTAGCGCGTGGCGGTGTAAGGGTTGGGCAAATCTTTAAACACACCCTTGCTAGTGTGATGAATAAGCGAAGTTTTGCCGTGCATCAGTGTTTTGGCTTTAATAATTTTTCCACCAAAAGCTTGGCCGATACTTTGATGACCCAGGCAAACACCCAATAACGGAATCTTGCCTGCAAACTCATGAATCAATGCCAAGCTAATACCAGCCTCATTCGGCGTACAAGGGCCTGGTGAAATCACAATTTTTTCTGGTTTTAGTGCATGAATTTGCTTTAAGCTAATTTCATCATTACGATATACATGCACGTCTTGCCCAAGCTCGCCAAAATATTGCACAAGGTTATAAGTAAAAGAGTCGTAATTATCTAGCATCAGTAACATTATTTTGCTCCCTTACCATCTAGGCTACTATTGTCAAGGCCAGCTTGCACCAGTTCAGCCGCACGTATCACCGCTTTAGCTTTATTTTGTGTTTCTTCCCATTCTGATTGCGGCACAGAGTCTGCCACAATACCAGCACCAGCTTGCACGTAAAGTTTTTTGTTTTTAATCACAGCGGTTCTAATCGCAATCGCCACGTCCATATCGCCATCAAAGCCTAAATAACCGACTGCGCCCGCGTAAATACCGCGTTTTGTGGGTTCTAATTCGTCAATAATCTCCATCGCCCGCACCTTAGGCGCGCCAGAAACTGTGCCTGCAGGAAAGGTCGCTTTCAATACATCAATCGCGTCCAGATTAGGCTTTAGTTTACCTTCCACATTGCTCACAATATGCATTACGTGCGAATAGCGCTCTATCATCATATTATCTGTGACTGTCACTGTGCCAGTTTGTGCAACGCGGCCCACATCATTACGGCCCAAATCCATTAATTGCACATGTTCTGCACGCTCTTTTGGGTCGGCCAGTAGCTCTTCTGCCAGTGCCAAATCAAGCTCGCGCGTTTTGCCACGTGGTCGTGTGCCTGCGATAGGTCGCGAAGTTACAGTGCCTTCATCTAAGCGCACTAAAATTTCTGGTGATGCGCCCACCACATGATGGTTACCCATATCGTAATAAAACATATAAGGCGATGGGTTTAAACTGCGCAAAGCGCGATACAAAGACAATGGCGGCGCGTCAAAATCTTGTGACATGCGTTGACTTAACACCACCTGCATAATATCGCCTTCTAGAATATAGCTTTGTGCTTTTTTAACTGCTGCTTTGAAGTTTTCTTCACCAAACTCAGAAACTGCTAGCGATATTGGCATGGGTAACGATTCTGGAATCTTCACCGTTGTACGCAATTTAGCAACCAGAGCGTCTAAACGCGCTGTCGCATTGGCATAAGCATTAGCATCGCTTGGGTCGGCATACACAATAAAATAAAGCTTGCCACTTAAGTTATCTACCACCGCAATTTCTTCTGACACCATTAACAACACATCTGGTGTAGCTATCACATCTTTTTTGGCAACATCAGGCTTACTGATATTGGTAAAACGTTTTTCGATATATTGAATTGTCTCATAACCAAAATAGCCCGCTAATCCGCCTGTAAAGCGGGGCAAGCCTTCGTAAGGTGGGGTTTTAAAGCGTGCTTGAAATTGCTTTACAAAGTCGAGTGCATTGGTATTTTCATGCGTTTCTAACACCTTGTCATCTTGTATCACTTCAACTTTGAAGCCATTTGCAACAATACGTGTTTTTGAAGGCAAGCCAATTATAGAATAGCGCCCAAAACGTTCGCCACCTTGCACACTTTCGAGCAAATATGAAAATGGCACGTTTGCGAGCTTAAGGTAAAGCGAGAGCGGTGTATCAAGATCTGCGAAAGTCTCTAACACCAATGGAATGCGGTTATAGCCCTTGGCGGCCAGCGAATTAAAATCAGTTTGGTTAATTGTTGTAAACATCATGTTAAAACTTCCTCATTATTTTCTAAATAGTTGGGGCAGTGTCTCTACCCGATTCATTTGCCGCAATCGGGCAAGCGCATACTTAGCTTCGCCAAGAAAGACGCCAACTTAGAAAATCATTATTTTGAGAAATCATATGTTTACTTTATAAAAATTGAGTGCTTTTTTGCCAGCTTTAATCTAGCAATTCTATTAATTCAGTTAAATCATTAATGGCTGCATCTACTTGGCTTAAATCAATCGACCTACCTTGATTATAGCCGTAAGGCACTGTAACCACAAAACAACCCGCTGCTTGCGCAGCTTCAATATCCGTTGCAGAGTCTCCTACCAGCATTGCCTCATACTCAGGCACATCGAATTTTGCACAAATGTGATGTAATTGTATAGGGTCTGGCTTCTTTTTATGCAAAGTATCGCCACACACCACCATATCAAAAAAATCTGACAAACCACTTGTTTTTAAGAGCGGCAATGTAAATTCTTCTGGTTTATTGGTTACACAGGCAAGCTTCAAACCCTTATTACATACTGCTTGCAGGCCATCCACTACACCATCGTAAGGCTTGCTTTTTGTCACATGTTGAGCATAATGCGCATAAAATAAAGGCTCAGCCTGCACAAATAAATCGGCATCTGGCTCGATACCTTTTTTGCCTGTTAAACAGCGCTTAATCAGAATTGTCGCGCCTTCGCCTATAAAACTTTCTACTTGGACAGCGGGCAGTGTTTGTAAGCTCAAATCTGCCAACATTAAATTGGCCGCTACTGCAATTTCTGGCGCCGTATGCAACAAGGTGCCGTCAAGATCAAACATGACGGCCTTAACTTTAAATTTCAAACCATCTAATTTTATGTCGCCAGCTTTCACCAACTTTTTTAACCCTTAAAATTAAAATGTCTAAACAAGATAAGGCGTAAGCAAAAAATTAAGTGCGCGCATATGTATGATTATGTAAGCACTTAATTTTTGAGTAACAACGCTATATTATGAAGATAGTTTTTTTTAAACAGTCGCTAGAGAAGCGCGTATTTCCGCTACAATCGTGTTGTAACGGTTTTTATCAGTATCTAAACCTTTGGTGAAAATTGCATTGCCCGCCACAAATGTATCTGCACCCGCTTTAGCAATTTCTGCAATATTCATCGCGTTTACACCACCATCAACTTCTAACCAAATTTCGCGACCAGTAGCTTTGGTGTACGCATCAATTTTTGCGCGCGCTAAACGTAACTTGTTTAAAGTTTCTGGAATAAATTTTTGACCGCCAAAACCTGGGTTCACTGACATCAACAACACCATATCTACTTTATCCATGACATGATCTAAATAATGCAATGGAGTTGCTGGGTTAAATACCAGTCCTGATTTACAGCCTAAATCGCGCACCATGCTTAGGCTACGGTCGATATGTTTAGAAGCTTCTGGGTGAAAAGTAATAATATTTGCACCTGCTTTAGCAAAGTCAGGAATAATGCGGTCAACTGGTTCAACCATTAAATGCACGTCAATAATACCGCCCACTTTACCTGCTATTTCGCGAATAGATTCGCAGACCAAAGGACCAATGGTGAGGTTTGGCACATAATGGTTATCCATCACATCAAAGTGCACAAGGTCAGTGCCAGATGAAATCACATCATCAATTTCTTGACCAAGTTTTGCAAAATTTGCAGATAAAATACTTGGGGCAATTCTAAAAGTTTTACTCATTTTACATTCCAATTCCGTTGTCAAATATACACATATGTTAAAGATTACTAGACATTATTTTAACGCGCTTTTTGATGTAATCGCGATTTTTGATGTAATATTAATTTACAAATAATTTTAGCGTTTTAAATACACCTTTCCATAAATTGAAAAATGAATTGCTAATTTTAAAAAATGGAGAATTATATGTTTCTTGTTAAAAAATTTTTAAAATACATGGCATTCAAACATGGCAAGTACTTTTACTTTTATAAAAAAATTTGTAAGCCTTCAAATGTGGATTACGCAGATTATTTAAGGGCTCAAGGCAACTTGATATATGTTGGCCAAAACTGTTTTTTTAATTTAGGTGTTAACATTACAGATCCTTACTATGTCAGCATTGGTAATAATGTAGTGCTATCAGACTGTAGTTTAATTTGTCATGATGGCTCAGTAGAAATGATTAACACCGCTTACAACATTAAAGTAGACTCTATTGGCAAAATAGATATTAAAGATAATGTTTTTATTGGGCATGGCGCAATAGTTTTGGGCGGTGTTACGATAGGACCAAATGCTATTGTTGGTGCAGGGGCAGTGGTTACCAAAGACGTACAACCTGGCGACATAGTTGGAGGTGTGCCTGCTAAACCCATAGGCAAAACTGATGCTTATGCAGAAAAGTTACTTAAAAACACTCAAAACCTACCTTGGGTAGATTTGATCAACAAAAGAGCCAGATCTTACGATCCTCTAATTGAGCCAGAGTTAATTAAGCACCGTATTGAAAGCTTCTATCCAAAAAAGTAAATTACAAGTTTAAAAAAATCACTGCTATTTTTTCAGCATCTCACATATCTCATAACACATGCAAAACCGTAATACGGCTTACGCAGTAAATTTTCACTGCTAAGCAATTGTTTATTTTACAAAAGTACTTTTTAAATTGGTAAAATAGCATTATGCAATTATTCACTATCGGCGTTAATCACACGACTGCGCCCATTTCTATCCGCGAAAACGTGGCGTTTACCGACGCCAATTTACGACATGCTCTTGGCGACTTAACCGCCAAAAGCGCGGCAGAAGCTGCTATTTTATCGACATGTAACCGCACCGAGATTTACGTGCAATCAAACTCGCCAGAATATATTGTCAATTGGCTTGCCGATTACCATCGCTTAGATTTAATCAAAGTACAGCCCTACACTTACATGCTAAGCAACCAAGATGCAGTGAAACACGCCTTCCGAGTGGCTTCTGGCTTAGACAGTATGGTACTGGGCGAACCGCAAATTTTAGGTCAATTTAAGCAATCAGTAAAAATCGCGCATGATGCAGGCACGCTGGGCACGATGTTGCATAAGCTTTTTCAACGCACGTTTGAAGTCGCCAAAGAAGTGCGCACCAATACTGACATTGGTGCAAATTCAATCTCGATGGCAGCGGCGGCGGTTAAATTAGCGCAACGTATTTTTGGCGATATCAGCGGGCAAAAAGTCTTGTTTATTGGCGCGGGCGAGATGATAGAGCTTTGTGCTGACCACTTTGCCGCACAAAAACCAAAAAGCATGACTATTGCCAACCGCACATTAGAGCGCGGTAACGATTTGGCCGAAAAAATTGGTGGCCTTGGAGTGAATACACAGGCGATATTACTGAATGACTTACCTGAGCGCTTTGCCGAGTTTGATATTGTGATTACCAGCACTGCAAGCCAACTTCCGATCGTAGGCTTAGGAATGGTAGAGCGCGCGGTTAAAGCACGTAAACACCGCCCGATATTTATGGTCGATTTAGCAGTACCGCGCGATATTGAGCCAGAAGTGGCAGCACTAGATGATGTATTTTTATACACAGTGGATGACCTAGCGCAGGTGGTGAATGACGGCATGGTGAACCGGCAAGAGGCGGCGGTAAATGCCGAAATGATTGTGCAAACGCGTGTGGATCATTTTATGCAGTGGATGGCAAAACGCGACGCAGTGCCCACCATTAAAGCCCTGCGGGACCAGGCAGAAGCAACGCGCCAAGCCGAGCTTACAAAGGCGATTAAACTGATACAAAAAGGTGAAGCGCCAGAAAAAGCGCTAGAGGCCTTAAGCAACGCGCTCACCAATAAATTTTTACATGCGCCTAGTCACGCGCTTAATCAGGCTCATGGCGATGAACATGCAAAATTAGAAAATATACTCAAACAATTATACCAAATTAAAAACTAATTAATGAAATCAACAGTATGAAACAAAGCATGTTAAACAAACTCGCTAACCTAAGCGAACGTATGGACGAAATTGACCGTTTGATGGCCAGTGAGGGCATCACGGATAATATGGATAATTACCTTAAACTCACGCGCGAACATGCGGAAATCACGCCTATCGTCGCGCAATATCGGGCTTACGTACAAACCGAGGCTGATATGGCAGAAGCGCAAAAAATGCTATCTGAACCCGAGATGAAGGAATTTGCGCAAGAGGAAATTGAAACCGCAAAAAATCGCCATGATGAAATAGATATTCAGCTACAAAAACTGCTTCTGCCCAAAGACCCAAATGACGAAAAAAATATTATTTTAGAAATCCGCGCAGGTACAGGCGGTGATGAATCTGGCTTGTTCGCGGGTGATTTATTTAGAATGTATTCACGCTACGCCGAGCGCCAACGCTGGAAGGTAGAAGTCTTGAGTGCCAACCAAGGCGAAGTGGGCGGTTTTAAAGAAATTATTGCCAAAATTGAAGGGCAAGGTGCATACTCCAAAATGAAATTTGAATCTGGCGGACATCGTGTACAACGTGTGCCAGATACCGAAACGCAAGGGCGTATTCATACCAGTGCGTGTACGGTTGCGATTTTGCCAGAAGCGGATGAAGTGTCTGACGTGACCATTAACCCTGCGGATATTCGCTTGGATACTTTCCGCGCGAGTGGCGCAGGTGGTCAGCACATTAACAAAACCGATTCTGCCGTGCGCATTACGCACTTTCCCACAGGCATTGTTGTGGAATGCCAAGATGGCCGCAGCCAACACGCCAACAAAGCGCAAGCCATGATGGTGCTGGCGGCACGCATTAAAGCCAAACAAGTGGATGAGCAAAATAGCAAAATAGCCAGTGAACGTCGCAATTTAATTGGCTCCGGAGACCGTAGTGAGCGCATCCGCACCTATAACTACCCACAAGGCCGTATTACCGACCACCGCATTAACTTAACGCTCTACAAAATTGATGCAATTACTGAAGGCGATATGGATGAGTTGATTGGTGCCTTGTCCAATGAGCATCAGGCGGATTTGTTGGCGAGTTTAGGTGACGATAGTTAATTATTTCCACAAACACCCTAGGTCATAGAAATGCCTCCTAGTTATTATGAATGGCTAAAGCATGTTTTCGACAGGCCGACCACCGAAATTGGCTGGTATTTTGATGTTGAAAATGCTCATTTTGATGCTGATGATATTGAATTAAGTATACTTATTACTCACACTCTCGAAAACTGTGGAAAAGACCTCAGAGCATTCTCTAATTCGCAAATCAACCATGGTTTAAAATATATATTTAATAACACATGCTCCAATATTGTATTTGTTTTAATCAGTGATGACGTTCCAGCTGAGATTAGACTTCGTGCAATTGATTCTATCAAAATACTATATAAAGATTGTTTTGCGCCAAGATGCGCTCCTGTGCTTGGGCACATTAATGAATTAGGGTCTAATCCAATTAATGAAATCTGCTATATGTTATGGGATGTATCTCCACTTTCATGGCGGGAAGAAAAACGTAGTCCAGAGCGAGAAATATTCTACAACGCAGTTATCGATGTGCTTGAGGAAGCGTTATCATCAAATAATCCAGCATGCGTGGAGAGTGCACTTCATGGTCTTGGTCATATCCAAAGCAGTTGCATTGAGCGTGTAACCGAAGTAGTAACGAATTATCTAAAAAAAGTATCCGTCTCCACACAACTTACTACTTATGCTAAACAAGCAATTTTAGGTAATGTGCAATAATCACTCTCGCTGGAAAAGCAACAAATTAGAAGTATGAAAATTAAAGACCTTCTCGTCGACGCATCGGCTCAATTGAATTCCGACGAAGCCGCACTTGAAGCGCAGCTTTTATTGCAACATTTGCTTAATGTTAATCGCGCCTGGTTGATTGCACATCAAAATGATGCTCTAGAAGTCAATATCCATGAGGCTTACAGAGCACTGATTATTCGTCGTATCAATGGCGAACCCGTTGCGTATATATTGGGCTGTCGAGAGTTTTATGGCTTAAAGCTAAAAGTCACTCCAGATACTTTGATTCCGAGACCAGATACCGAAACCTTAGTAGAGGTCGCGCTCGAAAAAATTGCGCCCAATTTACTGTTAAGTATTTGCGATTTAGGCACAGGCACAGGCGCGATTGCGCTCGCGATTGCAAAAAACCGCCCCAATGCAGAAGTAATGGCGGTAGATTTTTCTGCAAAAGCGCTTGACGTTGCACGCCAAAACGCTCAAGACTTAGCCATTTTAAATTGCCAATTTTTGCAAAGTGATTGGTTGAGCGCATTAAAAAACCAGCGCTTTGATGTGATTGTAAGTAACCCGCCGTATATCAAAAGCAACGACCAACACTTAAAACAAGGTGATTTACGCTTTGAGCCCTTATGCGCGTTGGCAAGTGGCAAAGATGGCTTGGATGATATTAACACCATTATCAGCCAAGCCAAAAATCACCTTAAGCCAAGCGGCTGGCTGATGCTAGAGCATGGATACGATCAAGCAGAAAGTGTAGCCGCCTTGCTAAAAATCGCTGGTTTTAGTGAAGTGAGACACGCACAAGATTTGGCAGGTATTCAGCGCGTGACCTTAGGGCGATTGATTTAAATACTGATTTTTAAGCGTGATGTAGCTATTGGCAGACACCATAAAAAATGCGATTTCTTCAGATGTTAATGCGCGTATTTTTTTTGCAGGCCTGCCCACATACAAATAGCCCCTTTCTAGCACTTTACCTTCTGGCACTAGGCTACCCGCCGCCAATAAGACGTGCCTTTGCACCATCGCTTTATCCATCACAATACTGCCCATGCCGATTAAACATTCGTCCTCTAGGGTACAGCCATGCAAAATCGCGCTATGACCAATGGTGACGTGTTTACCAATGATAATCGGCGAGCCGAGCGGGTCTGCGCTGGATTTATGGTTAACGTGTAGCACCGCACAATCTTGAATATTCGTGCCTGCACCAATGTGTATGCTATTGATATCGCCACGGATGACTGCGCTAGGCCAAATGGAAACATCATCACCCAACTTAACATCGCCAATGACCGTAGCGGTTCGGTGCACGTATACGGTTCTCCCTAACGAGGGAAAAATATGCTGAAAAGCTTGAATATTTTGTGTATTCATTTTTTGTTAATAAACCCTAAAGTTTTAGTTATTTTATCCGTTATTTACATTAAGGCTTAAAAAGCCCAAATGTTGCATGCGTGTTTAATAAAGGATAAACCGTTATCATGGAAAGTCAAAAACTATCCCTACTTGCATACACCAGCATCGCGAGTCACCATATGGCGCACGAGGAATTGTTAACCCTACTCGCTCAATCACGCAAAAATAACTTGCCCACCGACATCACTGGCATGCTGCTGTATATGGAAGGCTGCTTCTTCCAAGTGCTAGAAGGCGAAGCAGGCCAGCTTGAAAAGCTTTATGAAAAAATTGCAAAAGACCCACGCCATCATGATGTGATGAAACTCTTCCTTGAACCCATTGAAGCGCGTTGCTTTAGCAACTGGACCATGGGGTTTCAGTATATTACAAAAGAAGAACTAAGCGGTATTACTGGGCTTACCGATTTTTTAAATAGAGAAAACAACGGCTTTGCAGGCTTAGAAACATCGCGTGCACGAAAACTGATAGAACACTTTAGAGAAGGGCGCTGGTTTCGCAAAGATTTAACGCAATACAAACGCATTAGCATGGGCGTTTAAACCGCAAAAAATGCGAATTTGATGTTATTTCTATGCGCCATAGTATAATTGGCAAATGTCTGAAATTAATTCCGTTGGCATTGTTGCCCCACAAACTGCACATTTTAGTGAACCACTTACCCTAAAAAGCGGCGAGATTCTGCCGCAATTTGATTTGGTGTATGAAACCTACGGCACACTTAACGCCACCAAAAGCAATGCGGTATTGATATGCCATGCGCTCTCTGGCAACCACCACGTGGCCGGCAAATACAATACAGATGACAAGTACACAGGCTGGTGGGATAACCTTGTCGGACCAAACAAACCACTAGATACCAATAAATTTTTTGTGATTGGGCTCAACAATCTTGGTGGGTGTCATGGCTCCAGCGGGCCAAGTAGCATTAAACCAAAATCCAAAAAACCTTATGGCGCTAGCTTCCCCATTGTTACGGTTGAAGATTGGGTGAATTCGCAAGCGCGCTTATTGGATTATTTAGGGATTGAATCGCTAGCAGCAGTCATTGGCGGCAGTCTAGGTGGCATGCAAGCATTGCAATGGACAATTGCTTACCCAGCATCTGTGAAACATGCTTTGGTAATTGCCAGCGCACCTAACTTAACCGCGCAAAATATGGCGTTTAACGAAGTTGCTCGTCAAGCCATTATTACCGACCCAGAATTTTATGGTGGTGATTATTATGCGCATAAAACAGTGCCGCGCAGGGGCTTACGGATTGCGCGCATGCTTGGTCATATCACCTACTTAAGTGATGATGCCATGGGCGAAAAATTTGGTCGTAAAATTAAAGATAAAATTAAATATAGTTTTGATGTTGAGTTTGAAATGGAGTCTTACCTGCGCTATCAAGGCGATAAGTTTGCGGGCGAGTTCGATGCTAACACCTATTTACGTATGACACGTGCGCTGGATTATTACGACCCTGCCTTGGAATTTGGCGACGACTTAAGCAAAGCGCTCGCCCAAGTTAAAGCAGAATTTTTAGTAGTATCTTTCACCAGCGATTGGCGCTTTTCACCTGACCGCTCACGCGAAATTGTAAAAGCCTTGCTTGATAATGAACGCACAGTAAGCTACGCCGAAGTGACCGCACTACATGGTCATGATGCATTTTTAATGCCTGACGCACATTATCATGCGATATTACGCGCATATTTACAAAAAATTGAGACATAAAGGACTTAAGTCATGTCAAATAATGTAAATGTGACAGATAAAAATGTACTTAACGCAAAATTTCGTCAAGATTTTGCGATTATTGCAGGATGGGTTGGCTTTGGTAGCAAAGTGCTTGATTTAGGTTGTGGCGATGGCGAATTGTTAGTGTATTTGCGTGATGCGCTTGAAGCAAAAGGTTATGGTGTCGAGAAAGACGATTCGAACTGGCTTGCTTGTTTAAAAAATGGTACCAATGTGATTCAGATGGACTTAGAGGACGGTTTATCTGTCTTTGAGGGCCAATCTTTTGACACGGTTATCCTCTCGCAAACTTTACAAGCCATGCACAATACAGAAGAAATTGTGCAAGAAATGCTGCGTGTAGGCAAAGAAATTATCGTCACTTTTCCTAATTTTGGCTATTGGCGTAACCGGATGCAAATTACGGCTGGTAACATGCCTGTTTCAAAAACGTTGCCTTATCAATGGTTTGATACACCAAATGTGCACCTTTGCACCATTAACGATTTTGATGAATTTTGTAATAATCACAAAATTACAGTTATCGAACGAAAAGTTATTACCGATGGTAAGGAAGTTGGATTTATGCCCAATTTGTTGGGCAATTTAGCCATGTATCGCCTAAAAGCTAAATAGCGCAATATTAATGAGTGAAAATCAGCGCGACATTCAAGCTTCTAATCATAAAACACATACTAGTGCAATCATCGCCGGCTTAGGTTGGGCGGTTTCACTTGCCGGTATTGTGATGATGCTGTTTGTGTTTGGGCTAAAATATATACAAATCAGCATTGCTTTGATGTTTGCAGGCACTGCCATTATAAGAAACGCCCCTAGTTTAGCTAAAAAAATTGACGCAACTCCCTCCATAGATCAATCCTATCAATCGGCGACAAATACTTTAACTGAACAAGTACCAGCATCTATCTGGCAATCTCTTTTTACCAAAAGAATGCTTGCTTGCGTGTTCTTAGGCTTTACTTCGGGCTTGCCTTTATATTTGCTGTTGCAACTTCTACCCGCTTGGTTACGAACTGAAGGCATGAACCTTAAAACTATTGCGGCATTTGCATTTATCCAGTTGCCTTACTCTTGGAAGTTTATTTGGGCACCGCTGATGGACCGCTACAATTTAATAGTCCCGCTTGGGCGACGACGTAGCTGGATGCTCATCACACAAGTGGCATTACTTTTTTGTATGCTCGCTTATGGTTTTTATGAGCCTAAGCTCGACATTACCACCATCGCTATTATCTCTACCCTGATTGCGTTTTTTTCTGCCAGCCAAGATATTGTGATTGATGCATTTAGGCGCGAGATCTTGAGCGATCATGAGCTAGGTTTAGGCAACAGTATACACGTGAATGCCTACCGAATTGCTGGGCTCGTACCAGGTTCACTAGGGTTGATTTTGGCCGACCATTTGCCTTGGTCATCGGTGTTTTGGATAGTCGCACTCTTTATGCTGCCAGGTATTATCATGACCTTGGTGATTAAAGAATCAAGCACAATTGCCGCACCAAAAACTTTGTACGCATCGGTTGTTGAGCCTTTTAAAGAGTTTATTCAGCGCCAAGGCTGGCAAAGTGCGGCCTTAGTGCTTCTGTTTATCTTACTGTACAAATTGGGCGATAGCATGGCAACCGCACTTGCCACGCCATTTTATTTAGACATGCAGTTTTCAAAAAGTGATATAGGTGCAATCGCTAAAGGTAGCGGCTTGGTAATGCAAATTGCTGGGGCGTTTGTGGGCGGCTTATGGATGTTAAAACTAGGTGTGAATCGTGCTTTGTGGATATTTGGTATTGCACAAGCAGTGACTATTTTAGGCTTTGCTTGGTTGGCACACGCAGGGCCGTTTGAAGTCATTGGTGCGGCCGAGCGCACCATGTTAGCGATTGTTATTGGGTCAGAAGCATTTGGCGTGGGGCTAGGAACAGCAGCTTATGTAGCCTATATGGCGCGAGAAACCAACCCCATTTATACGGCCACTCAACTTGCTTTATTCACCAGTTTATCGGCTGTACCGCGCTCGTTTTTTAATGCACTCACGGGCGGCATGGTAGAAAATCTTGGTTGGGAAAATTTCTTTTATGTATGCACATTATTAGCCTTGCCTGGCATGGTGCTGTTAATAAAAGTTGCGCCATGGAACACACGCTTTAAAAAGTAGACAATAAAACCAAAACCCTCTCTAGCTCATGATTCCCGCCTACGTTGGAATCAAGAACATATTTTTTGTAAGGTTTAAGTAATTCACTCGACTAACTCTTATTGCCTAATAAGGAGTTACGTCATGAGCACTAATACTAAAACAATCATCGCCACAGCCCTTATTCTAAGCGGCTTACAGCCTGCCCACTCTGCTGAGTGCTCTGCTAAAAGCGGTGCAAGTACTGTACCTTTGCTAGAGCTTTATACCAGCGAGGGCTGTAGCAGCTGCCCACCAGCCGATAAATGGTTAAGCGGCCTAAAACATGACCCAAGCAAATTTACTCCTTTAGCATTTCATGTCGATTATTGGGATTATATTGGCTGGAAAGATAAATTTTCTAAAGCAGAATATTCAGACCGCCAGCGCAAAATTGCAGCATTTGGTGGCGCAGGGTTTGTATATACACCTCAATTTGTAATGAATGGCCACGATTTTAAAGGTTGGGATAATTCACGCTTAAGAGAAAAAGTTGAATCTAGCCAAAAACTAGCCAGTCGCGCCAACTTAACACTTAATGCAGTGCAAGAAAATGGCAAAATTATACTAAACACCAGCGCACAAACTACCAACCCAAATGAGGCAAAAAATGTAGAAGTGTTTGTGGCGATTTATGAAAACAAATTAGTCAGCAAAGTGAATGCGGGCGAAAACAGTGGCCGTGAGTTAAAACATGATTACGTGGTGCGCGAGTTTTTTGGTGCTTACCAAATCAATAATCAAAATGAATTTAACAAAAACTTTAATTTAGATGCAGCTTGGGCAAAGCGTGATGCGGGCGCAGCGGTATTTGTGCAAAACAGCCATACAGGTGAGATTATTCAGAGTTTAGCTTTACCATTTTGTAAGGGTTAAAGCGCAATAAAATAATAGTTATCAAACAGCATGCCCTGCAAGCCTCATAGATATTGGCTTACAGGGCATCTTTTTTGTTTATAAACCAAATTGAGGTTATTTTTTCATTTTCATTGCCTCTTTCTTCATCATTTCTTCTTTGTCACCACTGCTTGCGCAGCCAGATAGCGCTAATAGTGTAATACTGATGGCAGTAATTGATGCGATAGTTCTAGTCATTTTCAGACTCCAATTAAGGCACAGTGGAATCCTTGTACTAACTTGTAGGTCGTTTTAATTAAGCATTACTTACATTTATTTTATAAAAACTCTACATTACCTTTTATGGTTAACAACATTATGGTTGCTAAATTAAGCTAGAATTGGGTTTTACAATTTACAAGTAGCGTCATCACGTGATTACGGAGCACCCAAAAAAAGGCATTTTTTTTATCTGTGCCGCAGTATTTCTTTTTGCAAGTAGTGATGCGATATCTAAATACCTCACCAACTTTTACCCTGTGGTGATGGTGTTGTGGGTTAGGTATGTGGTGCATGTTGTACTGATACTTGCGGCTTTAAGACCGCACGCTTTAAAAACACTTATCACCACGCAATATCCCAAGTTGCAAATCATCCGCGGCTTATGCATGGCCAACACTAATCTCATGTTTATTAGTGCCTTACATTACATCCCCTTGGCAGAAGGTACAGCGATTATTTACTTAAGCCCATTATTGGTGACCGCCATGTCTGGCCCGATGTTGGGTGAGCGCATCACTCGCATGCAGTGGTTAGCAGTGGCCATTGGATTTATTGGGGTATTATTGATTGTGCGCCCTGGTGGCAGTATGTTTCATCCTGTCGCCTTATTGGCGCTTGGCGCAGCATTCTCATTTAGCTTATATCAAGTCATCACCCGCAAGCTCAACCATACTGATAAATCCAGCATCACCAACTTTATTAGTGGATTAGTGTGTGTGATAGTGACAAGCTTGCTACTACCATTTTTTTGGAAGACGCCTACGCTGCACTTTGCATTATTGATGGTACTACTCGGCATATCCGCACTGGCGAGCCACTTGCTGATGACCAAAGCATACCAACACGCAAAACCTTCTACTTTGGCGCCATTTTCATACACCCAGATGTTATTTGCAGGCTTAATCGGCTATGTTTTTTTTAATCAACAACCAGATTTATTGGGTTTAGTTGGTATGCTGGTGATTGTGGCTGGCGGCTTGCTTATTTTTAGTAAACTATCTTATAAGTAATTTCGTTTTACCAATTTACAGCCAACATCAAGTGATTGAATGTTCTACTTTTATTTGATTTCATCCGCTAACATTAGCTCTTGTTCTACCAAGTCAGCCTCGGTTTTATCGTCAGGATCTGGCAAGGGCTCATACTCAACCACAATCTCATGCGGCTCACCCGCTAATTGTCGAACATTATCAATCGATAAATTTAAATCTTTCTCCCAGCCAGTACTAGTCTCGTTTTTGACAATAAATTCTAAAGACTGTGCAGCATCCAAAGCCGTCACGCCGCCATATTCTAATAAAGCAAGCGAGATATTATCTGCCTCACTAAGTTGGCCTGGCTTAATTCTAGATAAAGCGACCTCTGAGCCAACAAAAGAAGTGACCGTAGAAGCAGCGCTTGTCATCAATGTAGTTGCAGTTGTTACTTGCGCTGCCGCACTGGATGCGCTTAAAAGCGTTGCTGCAGGGAAAAGCACGCCCGTGAGCACCGTAAAAAATATTTTTGTTTTTGCATTACTTTTATGATGTTTTGCAATGACATGTCCCATTTCGCGCCCAATAATAAATGCGATTGCATTGTCATCTAAATCTAGGGTTTGAACCGGGCGAAATAAAACGACTTTTCCACTTGCATTTGAAGCTGCACCTAATACTTTTTTATCCACTACTTCAAATTCAAACTTAGGCGTTATTTTTTTCAGTTCTGGGTAGAGCACATAAGCCGATTTGGCGAGACTATCACCAATAAGCTGTACTTTTGCATCAAAAGCCTGGTTATCTTTACAGGTTTCAACGCTACAAGGCTGCGCATTTGCTTTAACTGCTAAATTCATTCGCATTTCGATATCAGAATAAAAGTTACTGATATCTTCTACTGGGTTGATAGCGCCATTCTCGATTTCAGTGTCATCTTTTGTATCTGTGGAATGCGTTTCTGTATTAACATGTTCGTCTTGATTTGTAAAATCATCACTAACATGCTCTAATTGGCCTATTGTGGCAAGTTCCTGCTCCGATGCATCTTGTTGGGCTTCAGCAAAGGCTCTCGGCGCATGCAAAGCTGCTACAACGATTAACGCTAAATAGGAATAGTTTAATTTCAAGTTAATCTGCACTAGATAAAGTAATCTGCTAACGTTTTAAACCCAAATCCGTCTACAGCGCGCATTAGACCATTAATCATTAAGATAATCTATAGAGCATAATCAATGATAAGTGGCGCGTGGTCACTAAAACGCTCCGACTTGTAAATACTAGTATTAGTTGCTTTTTGTGCAAAATTTGGCGTCGCAATTTGGTAATCGATACGCCAACCTACATTTTTCTCATAGGCAGCACCGCGGTTGCTCCACCATGTATAGCATGCATCTGTATCATTTGGATGTAGCTTACGGTATACGTCCACCCAGCCAACATCATTCAATAATTGTGTCATCCAAGCCCTTTCTTCAGGCAAGAAGCCAGAATTTTTTTTATTCCCTTTGTAATTTTTTAAATCAATTTCTTGATGCGCAATATTCCAATCACCACACACGATAACATCTCGCCCACTGGCTTTAAGTGCTTGTAAATGCGGCATAAATCGTGACATGACGCTAAATTTAAAACCCTGACGCTCTCCACCACTCGAACCGCTTGGCAAATAAAGTGACACAACGCTTAAATTACCAAACTGACATTCTAAATAACGGCCTTCGGCATCAATATCCGTCATATCGCTTGAAATATCACCTTCAGAATAAGCATTTAATCCCACAATCACTTGGTCTGGCTTTTTTTTGCAGTATATGCCAACGCCGCTATAGCCTTTTTTCTCTGCATAATGAAAATAACCCAAATAACCTGCTGGCGTGAGCATATCTGGCGTCATATCTGTTGCTTGCGCTTTTAACTCTTGTAAGCAAATTACATCAGCATTTTGTGTTAGCATCCAATTTAAAAAGCCCTTATTTGTAGCAGATCGTATTCCATTCAAATTGGCAGTTATAATACGCATAATTACTTTCTTAATATGGTTAGCATGATAGATTTAAGCCAAGAGTTTATAGCGTTTTCGGTAAAAAAGCAGGTGTTAAAATTTGGTGAGTTTAAAACCAAAGCAGGGCGCTTGAGCCCTTATTTTTTTAATGCTGGGCTCTTTAATGATGGAGAAAGCCTACTTAAGTTAGGCGAGTTTTATGCAAAAAGCATCCAAACTTCTGGTATTCAATTTGATATGCTTTTTGGACCAGCTTACAAAGGTATTCCCTTGGTTGCCGCAATTAGTATTGCGTTTGCCAAAAATGGTCACAATTATCCTTATGCTTATAACCGCAAAGAAGCCAAAGACCATGGCGAAGGCGGCACCTTAGTAGGTGCTCAGCTTGCGGGGAATGTACTCATTATCGATGATGTTATTTCTGCTGGCACTTCCGTACGTGAGTCTGTCGAGATCATCGCACAAAGTGGCGCTAAGCCTAGTGGAGTTGCAATTGCGCTCGATCGCCAAGAAAAAGGTACAGGTCAACTTTCAGCCGTACAAGAGGTAGAAACGCTGCATCATATCCCAGTATGTAGCATCGCCAATTTAAACGATTTATTAAAATTCGTTCACAATCAAAGTGATATGGCACAGCATTTGCTTAAGATTGAGCAATATCAACAACAGTATGGCATCGCCAGTTAAATTTAATGAAAAAAATTATTTTTGTCTTAATAGCAAGCGCTAGCTTTTCTTTCAATATAGCGAACGCTGGAAAAATCGTAAAGTGGGTTGATAGCAACGGCGTGACGCAATATGGTGATAAATTACCCCCTGAATATGCGGGCCGTAAAAATAGCGAAATGAATGATCGTGGCCTTGTAGTTAAGCAACGTAATGTGCAAACTTCGCCAATATCTGAAGCTGAAACTCAGCTAAAAACAGATCAAGCACGCAAAGATAAAATTTTGATTGCATCTTATAGCAATGCGAACGAAATTGACTTAGCGCGTGACCGCAGTTTAGAAATGGACAAAGCGGCGTTAACAAGTCTTACAGCTCAAAAAGATAACATTACAGCGCGGATTGCGCGCAATAATCAAACAGTGGATGGTTTTAAAAAGCGCAATAAACCCTTACCAGTTAATTTAGAGGCTGAATTTAAAGATGCTGTTGCACAGTCCGCACGAATCGATAAACAAATGGCAGATCGAAAACTAGCAATGGAAGTCACAAAGAAGAACTTTGCTGCGGATAAAGAACGTTTTATAGCACTTAAACAAGGTGCAGGGGCCCCATTTGATGCGCAAAAAGCAGAAACTAGGCCTGTGCAGTAGTAGGTGAATCGACTAAAACAGGCACGCAGAAGCAATTAGCTATTCAGTTTTTTCTTTAATATTTCGTTAACTTGAGCGGGGTTCGCTTTACCTTTTGAGGCTTTCATACACTGACCGACCAGCGCATTAAACGCTTTTTCTTTACCTGCTTTAAATTCTTCGACCATGGCTGGATTGGTTGCAAGCACTTCGTCAATAATCGCTTCAATCGCACCAGTGTCGGACTCTTGTTTGAGGCCTTTTGCTTCGATGATAGCGTCCACCTCGCCTTCGCCAGCCCATAGTGCTTCAAACACTTGTTTGGCCGCGTTGTTTGAAATGGTGTTATCACGTACTCTTTCAAGTAGCGCCGCCAACAGCCTAGCGGATACTGGGCTTTGGAGCACCGTTTTATCCTCGGCATTTAATTTGGCACTTAACGCACCTAAAATCCAATTAGCTGCTGGCTTCGCTTCGGCGCCTGCTTGCACGGTCGACACAAAATAATCAGCAAGCGATTTTGATGCGGTCAGCGCGTTGGCATCGTAGCTAGAAAGCTGATATTCAATCATGAACTTAGCTTGCAAGGCTTGTGGCAACTCAGGCATATTGGCTTGCACACGCGCTTTATCAGCCTCAGTTACTTCTAGTGGTAACAAGTCTGGGTCGGGGAAATAACGGTAATCGTTGGCTTCTTCTTTGCTACGCATGGCTTTTGTTTCACCCGTATCTGGGTTAAACAAGACCGTGGCTTGCTGAATCTTGCCACCATCTTCTAGCGTGTCGATTTGCCATTGGGCTTCATACTCAATCGCTTGTTGCATAAATTTAAACGAGTTGAGGTTTTTAATCTCACGGCGTGTACCAAGTATTTCTGTGTCTTTTGGTCGTACCGATACGTTCACATCACAACGAAACGAACCTTCTTGCATATTGCCATCGCAAATGCCGATCCATTGCACTAACTCGTGCAATTTTTTGGCATAGGCCACGGCTTCTGCAGCGCTTCGTATATCGGGTTCGGTCACAATTTCTAACAATGGCGTGCCAGCACGATTCAAGTCGATACCTGACATGCCTTCCACAGCCCCATGCACCGATTTGCCTGCATCTTCTTCAAGGTGCGCGCGGGTAATGTTGATGACCTTTTCATACGCCTCAGTATTCTTGCTAGCAGGCACTTGTATGGTCAATTTTCCTTTGCCGACCACGGGCAATTCAAATTGGCTAATTTGGTAGCCTTTAGGCAAATCTGGGTAAAAATAATTTTTACGTGCAAACACGCTACGTGGAGCAATCTCCGCTTCAATCGCTAGGCCAAATTTAATGGCGCATTCGACTGCTTCTTTATTCAACACGGGCAACACACCTGGCAAGGCGATGCTCACTTCACACGCTTGGGTGTTAGGCTCGGCGCCATAGGTAGTGGATGCCCCACTAAAAATTTTGGTGTTTGTTTTTAATTGTGTATGGGTCTCTAACCCGATAACTACTTCCCATTCCATCATTCAATTCCTTTTGGCATCGCGAGATGCCAATCTGTTACTTGTTGATACGCGTGCGCGACATCTAGCATGCGCGCTTCATCAAAATAATTACCCATAATCTGCAAGCCCACTGGTAAACCATTTGAGAAACCAGCAGGAATACTCATGCCCGGCAAGCCAGCCAAATTAGTCGCGATGGTGTAAACATCTTGCAAGTACATTGCGACTGGGTCATCGGCTTTTTCGCCTGCTTTAAACGCGGTGGATGGCGCGGTTGGCCCCATAATCACATCACATTGTTTAAAAGCTTGGGTAAAGTCTTGCGCAATTAAACGGCGAATTTGTTGTGCTTTGAGGTAATAGGCATCGTAATAGCCTGCGCTTAACACATAAGTACCAATCAAAATACGGCGCTTCACTTCTGCACCAAAGCCTTCGGCGCGTGATTTAATGTACATATCCATCAAATCATCGTACTCAGCCGCGCGGTGACCGTAACGTACGCCATCATAGCGTGATAGGTTAGAGCTCGCCTCGGCAGGTGCTAAGACGTAATACACAGGAATCGACAATTGCGTATTTGGCAATGAAATATCAACGATGGTCGCACCCAGTTTTTTGTATTGTGCAATTGCATCTTGCACCACTTTTGCCACACCTGCGTCTAAGCCTTCAGCAAAGTATTCTTTAGGCAAGCCAATACGTAAACCTTTGAGCGGTTGCTCGCCAATCATCTTTTCCAAACTACGGGTGTAGTCTTCTTTTGGATGGTTGAGGCTGGTGGAATCACGCTCATCAAAGCCTGCCATCACGTTCATCATGAGCGCACAGTCTTCGGCAGATTTTGCCATGGGACCTGCTTGGTCTAGCGATGAAGCAAAAGCAATCATGCCGTAACGGGAAACCAAGCCATAAGTGGGTTTTAAGCCGGTAAAGCCACACAAACTAGCAGGCTGGCGAATCGAGCCGCCTGTATCGGTACCTGTTGCCGCCGCACATAAGCGCGCCGCCACCGCTGCGGCTGAACCGCCTGAGCTACCACCAGGAACGCGGTCAAAGTCCCAAGGATTTTTTACGCCACCAAAATAACTGGTCTCGTTGGATGAACCCATGGCGAACTCGTCCATATTGGTTTTGCCCAAGTTAACGGCGCCAACGGCATCAAATTGGTTAATCACGTGCGCATCGTAAGGTGCTGTGAAATTGGCTAACATTTTTGAACCACATGTGGTTTTCCACCCATTTGCGCAAAAAATATCTTTTTGTGCAAATGGAATACCTGTCAATGCTTGCGCTTTACCGCTCGCAATCTTGTTATCTGCTGCTTTGGCTTGTGCTATAGTCTTTGCCTCATCTAAGGCAATGTATGCATTAATGCTTGGGTTATGCTTGGCTATGCGGTTTAAAAAAGTCTGCGTCAGCTCAACGCTCGAAATTTCTTTGTTAGCCAGCATTTGGCTATATTGCTTTAAACTCTGGTTAATCATAAAAAACTCTATTCAACGATATTTTTCAGCTATGTTTGTTCTATTAGGTTTGTACTGCTACTTTTTGTTCGCTAAAGTTTATTCAACGACGCGTGGAACAAGATAAAGCCCACCATCAACTGCAGCTTGGTTAGAGCCATTGCCTAACTCAGGTGCATTTTGTTGAAAAATATCGCGCTGATTTGTTTTGGTCACGACATCCTCGCGCAAACGCTGAACAACATCTTGAGAGTGTGACATCGGAACAATGCCTTTGGTATCTACGGCTTGCATTTGTTCAATTAAACCTAAAATGCCTGAAAGCTTGGTCAATGTTGCTTGCGCTTCTGTATCATCGATTTGAATACGCGCTAAATGCGCAATACGTTTTATATCGTTTATATTGAGTGACATGGTAAATTTCTATTTATTTAATTGTTTATTAAAAACAAATTATTTAAAACTATAAGGTCAATTTGTAACTTACTTTGCAATAATGTGTAATTGCATCTTAATTTTAAATGCAATATACGTTATTATACCTTGATTTTTAAGCACACCTTAATTGCAATTTTAGACGTTGTAATCGTTTCGTAACACACAGGATAAAAAATATGTTTGGTTTCATCAATAGTTATTTTTCAAATGACTTGGCTATCGACTTGGGCACCGCCAATACCCTTATTTACGCTCGCGGAAGAGGCATCGTATTAGATGAGCCCTCAGTTGTTGCTATTCGCTTAGAAGGTGGCCCTAATGGTAAAAAGGTTTTGCTTGCTGTAGGCGCTGATGCCAAAGGCATGCTTGGCCGCGCACCTGCCAATATTCAAGCGATTCGCCCAATGAAAGATGGCGTAATTGCAGACTTCACCATTACCGAACAAATGCTTAAGTATTTTATCCGTAAAGTACATGACTCTCGTTGGTTTTCCCCTAGTCCACGTATCATCATTTGCGTGCCAGTAGGATCAACCCAAGTTGAACGTCGTGCGATTAAAGAATCAGCCGAGCGCGCTGGCGCGAAACAAGTATTTTTAATTGAAGAACCAATGGCTGCCGCAATTGGTGCCGACATGCCAGTAGCTGAAGCCACAGGCAGCATGGTAGTAGATATTGGTGGTGGTACAACCGAAGTGGGCGTGATTTCACTGGGTGGTATTGTGTATGCCAAATCAGAACGCGTGGGTGGTGATAAATTTGACCAAGCGATTATTGATTACATTCGTCGTAACTACGGCATGCAAATCTCAGAACCAACCGCAGAAGCAATTAAGAAAAAAATTGGATCAGCCTTCCCAGGCTCAGAAGTTTTAGAGATGGAAGTAACAGGCCGTAACTTAGCCGAAGGGTTACCACGTAAATTTACCATTTCAAGTAACGAAATTTTAGAGGCATTGACTGAACCATTAAACGCGATTGTCGGTGCGGTGAAATCAGCACTTGAGCAAACACCTCCAGAATTGGGTGCAGATATTGCAGAAAAAGGAATGGTGCTCACTGGTGGCGGTGCTTTATTGCGCGATTTAGACCGTTTGTTAGTCGAAGAGACTGGCTTACCAGTCATCGTTGCGGAAGACCCACTCACATGTGTAGCAAGGGGCTGCGGCCGAGCCTTGGAAGAAATGGATAAACTAGGCAACGTATTTGCGCATGAATAAGGCGCTTTTGATTTGTCAATTCAAGCTATCGTGCTGATATGCTTAAAGGCGTTCATCAAAATCTAGAAACGCAACAAACTCCTGCTTTTTTTGTTCGTGGCGCTAGCGCTTTCTCGCGCATGGTTTTTTTCTGTGCGCTTTCTATCACAATCATGGCGATTGACTCACGCCTTAACTATTTATCACAAGTTCGACAAGCGTTTATTGCGGCCCTTCACCCCCTAGAGGTTGTTGCGAATGCACCAGGGGCGTGGTATCGAGATACTAAAAAGTATTTTTCAGCGCACAATAAGCTGGTGCAAGAAAACTACATCCTGAAACAACAAGCTTTTGAACATCAAGTTGCATTGCAACGCTTTAATACGATTCAAGCTGAAAATGAGCACCTGCGTGGCTTATTAAACGGAAACATTCCTAATCAGCCGAAAGGAATGCTGGGTGAAATATCACACATGGGGCGAGACCCTTTCACGCATATTGTCGTCGTAAATCGCGGGAACCAGCACAATATCAAGGCAGGACTAGCAGTTGTAGATTCTAAAGGCGTTATTGGGCAAGTCACGCGCGTCTACCCTTTCACGTCTGAAGTGACCCTAATTACAGATAAAGAACTCTCTATTCCCATTCAAATTGAACGCAATCAACTGCGCGCGATTGCATTTGGCGGTGGAAATAACACGTTGGATATTCCGTATTTACCAACAAATGTAGACATTAAAGTGGGCGATAAATTGGTCACTTCTGGCATTGATGGTGTTTACCCAGCAGGCTTGGCAGTTGCTACAGTGACAAAAATTGAGCAAAACCCAGAGTCGCCATTTGCAAAAATTATCAGCACGCCTGTCGCAGAAGTCACTAACCATTTGCAACTGTTATTACTAGACTTACCGGATGCTAGAGAAGCTGAAATCAAACTCACTAGCGAAACACCAGAAACTAAAGACCGTGAAGTAAAAAAAGAAAAATTAAATCTTAATAAGCCGAATATTAAAACCAACACCAAGCCCAATACTATGCCTAAGGTCAACGCAAATGCGCCACACTAGCCTAGTCAGTGTTTACATCAGCTTAATAATCGCGCTTTTGTGCCAACTTTTTCCATGGGTCGGCCAAAGCGTTATATTTAGACCTGATTTTATGTTAGTTGTGACTTTGTACTGGTTATTGCGTGCCCCTCACTTGTGCAACGTAGGTACTGCTTGTTTCGTAGGCTTGCTTGTCGATTTAGCAACTGGCAGCTTACTTGGTCAGCACGCGCTCAGTTTTTGTTTTACCGCTTACGTAGCGTTAAGTTATCAAAGAAGACTAGTTTTGTTTAATAAGGGTCAGCTTTTAGCCTATGTATTGATATTGCTTTTAATTGAGCGTGTTTTAATTTTGTTATTGAAGTTATTTACTGGTAATGAAAACCCTGGTTTGGTTTATCTGTTACCCATCATTTCAGGCTTATTATTATGGCAATTAATGATATTTATTTTTGGCGGTTTAACCCGACCAAAAACCAGTACTAGCTGATCATCCATTAAAATATTTGGTCATAATGAAATCTAGTCACGAGCTCAAAAACTATCAAAATGAGCAACACAGCTTTAAACTAAGACTTACTGTGCTTGGTTTTTTTGTGTTATTTGGCTTTATTTTACTGGCGGCACGCTTTTATTTTTTACAAATTAGCCGTCATGACTACTATCAAACCCTAGCCGAAAATAATCGTATTTCAATTGTTCCCATTACCCCTAATCGTGGCCTCATATCAGACAGAAATGGCGTAGTATTAGCACATAATTTTTTTGTTTACACATTAGAAATTACCCCATCTAAGGTAGAAGATTTTGACGCAACAATTTCTGAAATATCTAAGCTCGTTGAAGTAAGTCCTTTAGATTTAAAACGCTTTAAAAAACTTAAAGCTGAAAGTCGTACCTTTGAAAGCATTCCATTACGGACACATTTAAATGAAGTAGAGGCTGCAAAGTTTGCAGTCAATCGCTTCCGTTTCCCTGGGGTTGAGCTCAAATCTCGCTTATTTAGACGCTATCCCTTGGGTAAGCAAGGTGCGCACATGGTCGGCTATATTGGTCGTATTAATGATAAAGATTTAGCCAATCTAACAAAAAACAATGCACTTTCAAACTATAAAGGAACAGACCACATTGGCAAAAGCGGCATTGAGCAATCGTATGAATCTGCATTACATGGCACCACGGGGTTTCAACAAGTTGAAATTGATGCAGATGGAAAAGCAGTGCGTATACTTTCAAGCCAAGCACCCATATCTGGCAGTAATCTCATATTATCTGCCGACAGTAAACTTCAAGAAATTGCCGAAACTGCTTTTGGTGACCGCAGAGGAGCGCTAGTTGCGATTAAACCCGGCACTGGCGAAGTATTAGCATTTGTAAGTATGCCCACTTTCGATTCCAATCTATTTGTAGATGGTATAGATGTCGAAAATTGGAAACTACTCAACGAATCTCTTGATAAACCGCTCATTAATCGACCGCTTCGCGGCGTTTATCCACCAGGCTCTACATTTAAGCCGTTTGCAGCGCTGGCAGGCTTAGAGAACGATAAACGTAAGCCTCCCTTTAGTATTAATGATAGTGGATTCTATACACTACCAAATAGTAGTCATCGATATCGTGACTGGAAACCGGGTGGTCATGGCGTCGTTGACATGCGTCGTGCAATTACGATTTCATGTGATACCTTTTTCTATGGTTTAGCTATGGAGTTAGGCATTAATCGACTCAGTAGCTTTGTACGTCACTTTGGCTTTGGTCAAAAAAGTGGTATCGATATCGCAGGGGAGGTTTCTGGATTACTTCCTACTCCCGAATGGAAAATGCGTCGCTATAAACAACCGTGGTACATGGGCGAAACTGTGATTGTTGGTATTGGCCAAGGTTATACATTAACCACCCCTATGCAACTCGCGCAAGCAACGGCAATACTAGCAAATAAAGGCGTCGCAATGCGCCCGCATTTAGTGTCTGCTATTGCCGATCCAAAAACAGGTATTGCCAAAGTTACTCAGCCTATAATTAGCGATAAAATAACTTTGGATGAAAATAATTTAGAAATTGTTAGACTTGGTATGATAGATGTAACGCTTCCAGGTGGTACAGCAGCTAGCGTGGGTGCAAATGCTGGTTATAGTGTCGCAGCAAAAACAGGTACGGCACAAGTGATCGGGATTAAACAAAACGAGAAATATAATGCAGACCTCATTAATGAGCGCCATCGGGATCATGCTTTATTTATTGCTTATGCCCCTGCCGAAGAACCTAAAATTGCATTGGCTGTGATTGTGGAAAATGGTGGGCATGGCGGCTCTGCAGCAGGGCCAATCGCGCGTAAGGTAATGGATTATTACTTGTTAGGTAAAGTGCCTGCAAAAGAGACGCCCGAAGAGATTAAAGTTAAGAATCCTGCTGAGCTAAATAATGTTAATTCTACTAACCAATCGACAAATACAAATGAAGAAGTACATTATGATTGATTGCGCTCATGCTGACTGAAATATTTCAAAAACTCCTAAAGCATATTGATGCATTTTTAATGGCATGCGTGCTTTTTACTCTTTTAGTAGGTCTTTTCGTTCTTTACAGCGCTTCTGGGCAAAGTATAGATAAAATCAGTGCTCAAATTATCAATATCACAATTGCGCTTTTTATGATGTGGGCAGTTACGAATGTGCAACCTCAACTTTTAGAGCGCATTGCACCGCCACTCTATCTAGTAGGCGTTTTATTACTCATTATTGTTGAAATATTTGGTCATGTCAGCCACGGCGCACAAAGATGGTTAGATTTGGGTATGATTAAAATTCAGCCATCAGAAATTATGCGTATTGCTGCGCCGATGATGCTCGCATGGTATTTTAGTAAACGAGAAGTGAGCCCAACTAAAGCTGATTTTGCGATAGCTACAATTTTATTAATGATTCCTGTCGTATTAATAATGAAACAACCCGATTTAGGCACCTCGTTACTGATTACTGGCTCAGGATTTTTTGTGATTTTTCTTGCGGGCTTAAGCTGGCGCTTTATTATTGGCAGCGCTGTAGTATTAGGTGGATGTATGCCATTTTTTTGGTCAATTTTGCACGACTATCAAAGAAGACGCATCGAAATTTTATTTGACCCCTCTCAAGATCCTTTAGGCGCCGGCTATCACACCATACAAGCAACCATTGCAATTGGTTCTGGAGGTATTGCTGGCAAAGGCTGGCTAAATGGCTCGCAGTCTCAGTTAGACTTTTTACCAGAACGCACCACAGATTTTATTTTTGCGGTATTTGCTGAAGAATTTGGTTTGGCTGGCAATCTAATTTTATTGGTTTTATTTAGCCTAATAATCGTAAGAGGCCTCATGATTGCAGCACAAGCAAAAAGCACATTTTCTCGATTATTAGCTGGCAGCATCACTTTAACTTTCTTCACCTACGCCTTTGTTAATATGGGGATGGTAAGCGGTATATTACCGGTTGTTGGTGTACCACTGCCACTCATTAGCTATGGGGGCACCTCTATGGTAAGCTTACTGATAGGATTTGGAGTTTTGATGAGCATTCAAACTCATAAAAAACTGGTGGCATCTGGGTAAAATTTTTTGGAATGAGAATGTACAAGATGAAAATACCTCACACAAAAATTCAAGGTCTTTTAATATTATGTTGCTGTTTTTATTTAGTTGCTTGTGGCGGCTCCAGTACCGTTAAGCCGAAACCGAAAGCAACAACTACGGCAACAAAGCCCGCTTCAACAGCAAGCACTCCTAGCTCAACTAACACCAAATCTGGTGGCTACTATTTAGACGACGGCCCAGGGGATAACCCACCGCATGACATTGATAGCATCCCAGATGCCGTTCCCAAAAAAGAACCCTTATTAGATCGTGCAAATAAACCCTACATGGCTTTAGGTAACTCTTACAGACCCATGACAACATATCAGCCCTATAAAGCCAGTGGCATTTCTTCGTGGTATGGCAAACGTTATCATGGTAAAAAAACCTCGTCTGGTGAAGTTTACGATATGTATAGCATGACAGCTGCGCATCCAACTTTGCCACTACCAAGCTACGTTAAGGTGACTAATCCAGCAAATAGTCGTTTTGTAGTTGTGCGCGTCAATGATAGAGGGCCTTTTAAACACGATCGTTTAATCGATTTATCTTATGCCGCTGCGTATAAGTTGCGGTTCTCTGCGCAAGGCAGCACATCAGTAACAGTTGAAGCAATTGATACGAGCAATACTTCACCTAGTTATATAGCAAGCTATACGCAAGTTGCTCCTAAAAGCATTCCTCAAGCGCCGGCAGTTACGCCTACTGAATCTGAAAAGCCAGCAGGTGCTGCAAAATCAAGCCCACAATTACAAACCAATGATACTTTAAGCTCAGAGCTGAGTGCGTTTTTTGTACAAGTAGGTGCTTTTAAAAATGAAGTTAACGCTGATTTACTCATTAAAAAAATTCAAGGCTTAGATATTGAAAACAATGCAGGTATTAACAAAGTGTATAATAGTAGCTTATATCGATTAAAGCTCGGCCCTTACGAAAGTAAAAAAGCCGCAGAAGAGATAGCCCTAAATATTCGCAAAAAACTCAATACGCCAACCCTAATCACCAACCATTAACGTTAATTTATGCACTCAAAATTTAGTTTTTTAGTATTTCTAGCTTCACTTTTAAGTCCTGTTTTTTGTTTTTCAGGTGAAGTGGCACCACCTCCTTCGCTTGCAGTAAAGTCCTACTTGTTAAAAGACTTTAACAGCGGGAACGTGATTGCCTCACACAAAAAAAATGAACGCGTCGAGCCAGCGTCACTTACAAAAGTAATGACAGCATATGTAACCTTCGATGCCATTAAGCGTGGTCAACTAAAACTTGACCAATTATTACCAGTGTCTGAGGCCGCTTGGAAAATAGAAGGGTCTAAAATGTTTATTGACCCAAAAGTGCCTGTGCCTGTAGATGATCTTTTACATGGTTTAATAATTCAATCTGGCAATGATGCCGCAGTGACTTTGGCTATTGGAGTTGCGGGCTCAGAAGAGCAATTTGCTGATCTAATGAACAAGCAAGCAGCTAAATTAGGTTTAAAAAATACACATTTTATGAACTCTACTGGTTTACCTGATAACAATCACTATACGACTGCAGAAGACTTAAGCATCTTAGCAAGCGCATTAATTCATGACTTTCCACTAGAATATCAACGCCTTTATTCTGTCAAAGAATACACATACAATAAAATTACACAGCCAAATCGTAACCGCTTATTGTGGTTAGACCCGAATGTGGATGGCATGAAAACTGGCCATACTGAGGCCGCAGGTTATTGTTTAATTGCATCATCAAAACGCGGAAACTCGCGCTTAGTCTCTGTCATACTAGGCGCGGCAAACGAAGCCATGCGTGCTAGCGAAAGCCAGCGATTACTTAATTACGGCTTTCAGTTTTATGAATCCACATTGGTTTACAAGCGGTCGCAAACGATTAACACCTTGAGGTTATATAAAGGGCAGCAAGAAACTGTTCCAACTACACTAAGTAAAGAGTTGTATTTAACCCTACCAAAGGGTGATTATGCGCGGGTAAAAGCAACCATGACGAGCAGACAGCCTTTGGTTGCACCTATTAAAGCAGGTCAAGAAGTTGGCAAAATCACATTTACGCTAGATGGTAAAACAATTAATGAGCAAACCTTAGTCGCAGGTAAATCTGTTGAAGAAGCAGGATTTTTTGGCCGTATGCTAGATAGCATTAAACTATTAACGATCTAATATTGCCTTACACAAAATACAAAATATGGCTTTAGATAAAAAACTTTTTGAGTTGGAAACGCCGCAAGAAACGCTTATTGAGTTTCCTTGTGATTTTCCGATTAAAGTGATGGGTGAAACACATCCTGATTTTACTTCTGAAATCATTAAAGCAATCCAAACTATTCTGCCGAATTTTGATGTCTCAAAAATTGAAATGCGCGGTAGTTCTGGTGGAAAATATATTAGTTTAACCTGTACTGTTTTTGTGACTTCAAAACCGCAACTTGACAACATTTACCGTGCATTATCTGGCCATAAAATGGTAAAAGTAGTCCTTTAAAATTTGATGTATGTTGCAGGTTCTGCTATTTTGGGTGCAGCTATTTTGGATTCTAAAGTGATAAGTTCTCAATTAGTATGCCGAATGTTGGGTGTTACTGACTATCAAACCACATTAGAAGCGATGCAAACCTTCACGCAAAAGCGCGGACCTGAAACGCCTGATGAGTTATGGTTAACCGAGCATCATAGCGTTTATACAGTTGGTTTAAACCGAAAAAATGTGCGCTTGCCACAAAATGATACACATGTTATTTTGGTTGATAGAGGTGGCAAAATCACCTACCATGGTTTAGGCCAAGTTGTGATTTATGTACTGATAGACTTAACGCGCAATAAGCTCAATATTCGACAATTAGTTGATGCGCTAGAATCAAGCATTATTGCGCTTCTTGAAGCATATCAAATTAAAGCTTTTGCCAAAAAAGATGCCCCTGGCGTGTATGTACAAATAGATGCTCATGATAAGAAAATTGCTTCGCTGGGTTTACGTTTAAAAAATAATTGCTGTTATCATGGTTTAAGTTTGAATGTGAACATGGATTTAGCACCATTTCAGGCAATCGATCCTTGTGGCTATGTTGGACTAGAGATGACACAAACCTTTGATTTAGGGATTAACGAATCCCCTGCTCAATTAGGACAAATTTTATTAGAAAAAATAGCGTATCAATTAAATAAATGAATGAACTAGACAACATAAACACTACAAAAAAAATAGCTGGTGTCAAACAGCTAGATGCCGAAAAAACCTCACGCATCCCGATTAAAATTATCCCGCAGCCCATGCTACGTAAACCAGAGTGGATACGGATGAAAGTGCCTGATTCTGCACGTTTTCAAGAAATTAAACGCGTGTTGAGGGAAAATAATTTACATACCGTTTGTGAAGAAGCTTCTTGCCCCAATATTGGCGAGTGCTTTAGTGGCGGGACTGCTACGTTTATGATTTTAGGGGATATTTGTACGCGCCGTTGCCCATTTTGTGATGTTGCCCACGGCAAACCACTGCCGCCAGATGTGAACGAACCAAAAAACTTAGCGCGCACAATCGCGCAAATGCAGCTTAAATATGTTGTGATCACGAGCGTAGATCGTGATGATCTTAAAGATGGCGGTGCATCGCATTTTGTAGCATGTATTCAAGCAGTCAGAGCGGCTTCGCCTCATATTAAAATTGAAATTCTTGTGCCAGATTTTCGTGGTCGCCTAGATGTTGCATTGGCAATATTAAATAATGCGCCACCCGATGTGATGAACCATAACCTTGAAACGGTGCCACGCCTTTATAAACAAGCGCGACCAGGGTCAGATTACCAAAATTCACTTAACTTACTTAAAAAGTTTAGTGAAATGTATCCTTATGTGCCGACTAAATCTGGCTTAATGTTAGGGCTAGGCGAAACTGATAACGAAATCATACAAGTCATGCAAGATTTGCGCGCGCATGGTGTCAGCATGCTCACGCTCGGGCAATATTTACAACCGAGCATTCACCATTTGCCGGTGATGCGATACGTAGAACCTGCTATTTTTGATGAATTAAAGCAAAAAGCGGATGCCATGGGCTTTAATAATACGGCAAGTGGCCCCATGGTAAGAAGTAGCTATCACGCCGATGCACAAGCACAGCAAATTGTATAAGCTGGTCAGGCACAAGAAATTGCATAGTCGTACAAATTGCGCAAATACATTCGTGTGGCAATAACATTTTATATTGGGAATAATAGATGGTTCCACATTTAACTACCGCCTTAAGTGGCCCTCTGCTCAGCTTAGAAAAAAGCATGCTTAACAACATGCCGAAAATTGAGCACTGGTTTCGAAGTAAATGGCTAGATTATGCTGCGCCATTTTATGCGTCTGTTGATTTACGCAATGCAGGTTTTAAACTCGCGCCTATTGACACCAATCTATTTCCTGCCGGCTTTAATAACTTAAACCCTGAGTTTTTAAGTTTAAGTGTACAAGCTGCGATGGTCGCAGTTGAAAAAGTCTGTCCCGAAGCACATCGCTTACTAATTATCCCTGAGAACCATACCCGCAACAGTTACTATCTGCGGAATATGGTTGAGCTCGTCACCATTATGAAGGCCGCCGGTTTAGATGTGCGTGTAGGCAGTATTTCGCCAGAAATTACCGAACCAACATTATTAGAAGCCCATGATAACCACAAGCTTTTAGTAGAGCCTGTTGTACGCATTGGCAATCGCATTAAGTTAATCAATCAAGAACTGGGTGACTTTGATAGTTGCGCCATTTTATTGAACAATGATTTATCTGGTGGCGTGCCCGATATATTGCAGAACTTAGAGCAAAATTTAATTCCGCCATTGCATGCAGGTTGGCACGTTAGAAGAAAATCAACTCATTTCGAAGCTTATACCCGAGTAGTTGATGAATTTTCAAGTCTTTTGCAGATTGATCCGTGGTTGCTGAACCCGTATTTTGAAACGTGTGGTGAAATTGATTTTCAAGCAAGAACTGGAGAGGATTGTCTAGCCCAACAAGTTGAATCTTTACTAAATAAAATTAAAATTAAATATGCCGAATATGGCGTTACGCTAGAACCATTTGTGATTGTAAAAGCGGACGCAGGCACTTATGGCATGGGCATTATGACGGTGAAGCACCCCGACGAAGTGCGTGACTTAAACCGCAAAACGCGTAATAAAATGTCTGTTGTGAAAGAGGGCTTGCAAGTCTCTGAAGTGATTATTCAAGAGGGAGTTTATACGTTTGAATGCATTAATGATGCAGTTGCCGAACCCGTTGTCTATATGATGGATCACTTTGTGATTGGTGGCTTTTACCGTGTGCATACAGGCCGTGGCGTAGATGAAAACTTAAATGCACCTGGCTCACACTTTGTGCCTTTGGCTTTTGAAAAACCTTGCACGCTACCAGATTGTAAAGATGCGCCAGACACATTGCCAAACCGCTTTTATGCCTACGGCGTCATTGCGCGCTTGGCTTTATTGGCAGCAGCGATAGAGTTGCAAGAAACTGATCCGATAAATCAGTGATGAATTTAATAAAATATGCAGATCGATAAAAAATAGATGCCCTTCAAGCCAGTACCTATAAGGCTTACAGCCAAGCCTAAATGAAGAACAAGTTAAATGAAGTGAAAGTTAATAGTTAAGATAAATTGAATTAAAAATATCATGAAACTACTTTTTATTTTAGACCCGCTCGACAGTTTAAAAACCTACAAAGACACGAGTGTTGCGATCATGCGTGCAGCTGCAGCGCGCGGTCATGACTTGTTTGTGTGCTCACAGCATGATGTATTTTTGCGTAACGATCAAGTAAAAATCATCGCCAAAAAGCTCGAACTTTTAGATAATAAAACTTGGTACAAACTTAACTATGCAGAAGAGCTAATTCCTAAAGATTTTGATGCAATCTTAATGCGCAAAGACCCGCCTTTTGATAACGAATACTTATACAGCACCTATTTATTGGAGCTCGCGCAAAATCAAGGTGCGCGTGTGATTAACAATCAAACAGCAGTTCGTAGCTGGAACGAAAAATTATCTGTCACTAAATTCCCCCAATTTACACCCGAATTTTTAGTCACTAGCAATAACGAGTTAATTCGTGATTTTCTCGAAAATCAACAAGATATTGTTGTTAAACCACTTGATGGCATGGGAGGTAGCGGCGTGTATAAATTAACACTTAATGACCCAAATATTGGGGTTATTTTGGAAACTGCAACCAAATTTGGCACCCAAACCATTATGGCACAGCGCTACTTACCCGCCATTAAACAAGGCGATAAGCGCATCATCATCATTAACGGTGAACCGCTACCATACGCACTCGCGCGTATTCCAAAAGCTGGCGAAACACGTGGTAATTTGGCGGCTGGCGGCACAGGTGTTGTGCAAAAGCTAACATCGCGTGATTTGGAAATAGCCATAACAATCGGAAAAACACTTAAAAAAGAAGGCTTGTTTTTAGTTGGATTAGATGTGATTGGTGACTACTTAACCGAAATTAATGTCACAAGCCCTACTGGCATGGTTGAAATCGCCGCGCAAACGCAAACCCTAGAGGCACCGTGCAACCCTGCAGAGGTTTTTGTAAAAGCACTCGAAAGCACTTAAGCTAAATTATTCACTAGAAAGCTTTGACTAGAATGCTAGGCTTACAAGCGCTATAGTAGCGGCTATGCGCTTATTTCTAATTTCACTTTTGGTTTTTATTACAGGTTGCAGCAAGCCAGAACCGCTTTACAACACACAAAGTTATGTATTTGGCACTTTGGTCGACATCACGATTTATGGTGAGACCGAAACCAAATCTCAACAGGTTTCTGCAAAAATCGCGCGCAACTTTCAAAGCTTGCATCATCGTTTACACGCATGGCGCAAAAGTGAGTTGCAAAAAATTAACCGTGCTTTTGCTGGAGGCAAAACGCCCATAAGTATTCAACCTGATATTGCCGCAATGATTCAAGATATCAGCGCATTATCAAGTCAATCTGGCGGCGCTTTTAACCCAGCTATAGGCGGCTTGATTAAAACCTGGGGGTTTCAGCACGATGAATTTAAGCCATCAATTGTAGACAAGAATAAAATTGCCAGCCTTGTCGCCGCCAACCCAAAAATGACGGATATAGTGATTGAAGGCCAGCAAATTTATAGTAATAATGCTGCTGTGCAATTAGATTTAGGTGGTTATGCAAAAGGTTATGCATTAGACCGCGCGATTGAAATACTTAAAGCGCATGGCATTAAAAACGCGCTAATTAATATTGGTGGCAACATCATCGCACTAGGCAAGCATGGCGATAAACCATGGCGCGTTGGCATACAGCACCCGCGCAAACCTAATGCTATTGCAATGCTCAATTTAGATAGTGGCTGGGCAATTGGTACTACTGGCGATTATCAGCGTTATTTTGAATTAAACAGGAAACGCTATTGCCACATTATTAATCCTAATACTGGCTACCCCACGCAAAACATACAATCGGTGACGGTGCTGATTAGTCCGCAAATTAAAAACACTGGTGTATTGTCAGATGTGGCTTCTAAGCCCATTTTTATTGCGCCAGCAGATGCGCGCGCAGGCGCGGCTAACGCCATGCAGATTGAAAATTACCTTATTATAGAATCTGCAAATAAAATTTTAATAAGTGCCAGTATGGCCAAACATATTAGTTGGTTAGATAAAGATGTTGCAAAAAATGCGATTCAAATTCAACCTTAAAAACCATTATAATGCAAAACCGCTTGCTGGAGATTGGCTGATTGTTGCCACAAGCGCCATTGCAATTATCTTTTTGTTTCAGCAGTTTTGGCGGCTTGAGCAGCCAAGCACCCTTAAAGTTAGACTTGGCGATAAAGTTGCAGGCACATATGATTTAAACCAAGTACGCGAACTTAAGCTTAACGGGCCATTTGGCGTTTCTGTCATTAGCATTCATCAAGGCAAAGTGCGCTTTAAACAATCGCCTTGCAGTAACCAATACTGCGTTCATCAGGGCTGGTTAAGCCATGCAGGGCAAGTGGCTATTTGTATACCAAATCAAATCAGCATTCAGCTACTTGGCAAGCAAAATAGTTATGATTCACTCAACTACTAATATTAAAATCATAATATGAAAACGCTAGTTAAAATTTCAACTACAGCGCAAGATCACCATATTGCAAAATTGACTGCATTAGCAATTGGCTTACATATTTTCGAGGCAATCATTCCATCGCCATTACCTGGGGTAAAACCTGGCGTTGCCAATATTGTGACTTTATTTGTGATGTATGAATATGGTTTTGCAACTGCCGCTTGGGTTAGTTTGCTACGTGTATTTGCAAGTAGCTTATTATTAGGGCAATTTTTATCGCCTACATTTTTGTTAAGTTTAAGTGGCGCAATATTAAGTTTAGCGCTTTTATTTTTAGCGCAACAACTACCAAAAAAATATTTTAGCGCAATTTCACTCAGCATTTTGGCAGCATTCGCACATATTGCTGGGCAATTAATGATTGTTAGGCTTTGGTTAATCCCGCATACCAGTGTAGTTTATCTAATCCCTATTTTTGCACTCGCTGCTTTGTTTTTTGGACTTGTAAATGGGTTAATCACTAATCGATTATTAAAATTGTAGAATAGATTTTAGCTTAGTCAGTTTTAATATGATTTTCGCTAGGAGTGGTTATTGGATTAAAACTTAATTGCAAGTCTTGATAAGAATCGACATCCAAACCTTCACGTTTAGCTGGTAAAAACCTTACCTCAAATAGCAACTTAGCTAAGTTTTCTGCAAATAAAGCGTCTTGATCTAACAAAGCGATTGGCTCTACCTTGACCACCCTGCCAAAGGCGTTGATATATAAGCGAAGTTTAATTGGTAAACCTGAAGATACTTCATTAGCCAACATAGATTGATCAATATTCATTTGAGGTAGTGCTTTTCTATCTACCTCAGTATTAGAATAATAATCATTTAGCTTAATGAGCTCTTGATTATGATTAAGATCTAAAGCCTGATGCGGGGCCTCAAGCACTGGGTTTGAATATTTCGCTTGTATATTTAAATCTGACTCTTTTTTTACTTCTACAGGTTCAGTTTTTGCAGGTTCGTTTAATTTTTGATTAACACTTTTACTATTCAATAAATTATTTTTTAATAACACTGCAGATAAAGACTCTTGCTTATTAACTATCGACACTTCATCAAAAGTAAAATGAAAATATTGCACCAACACAAAGTGAAATAAACTTGATATTAATATAAAAATGAAGATACGCATAACAGAGATTTTAAATGAATAAGGGCGCAGTAATGCACCCTTATTCACTCTAACTTAATTTATCCTTTCTATTAATCTGCTGTTGGTAAGTCTCGCCAATTAAGCAATTTAAACTTCAGCGCTGAAAGATCTTTAAGCGGTGGTTCTGGTATAAAGTTACCATTCTCATCAGTAATTGCTAGTTTTGCTGGAACATTATTTGATCCGCTTGATACATTTTTATAGAACACTACATGTTTAGCAAGTACGTTTGCTTCAGTATAACCTGCTATATTGTTGATAGCAGATGCGCCTCTACCATAACTAAAAGCATAAACACGACTCACTCCATTGCTGGTTGAAGCGTTGCTACAAACAGCAGAAGTTGGTTTATTTGCCACAACAGCTACCACGCCTGCATTCGTTGCCATATCAACATTAATAAGAAAGCCATCTGGCAAATCTACAAACCAACCAATCGAATTTGGGGCTGGTCCAGTTACCCCACTAGTTGCAAACGTAGCGCTATTATCGTTTAAGTTTGATCGTCTAATTGGGAACGTAATGCCTGTTGGTAGTGTAGCATCTACAAAAAAACTACCAAAATTAGATATTCCATCAATAATTGCATAGATAGTGTTTTTTGTTGAGCTACCTAAATCTGATTCATCCAACAATCTGCCTGTGCCCACAAATACATTCCGTGCATTGCTTGCTTGATCGACTTCTATCATCGGAGGCGTAGTGATTGATTGTGCTATGCCCGAACTATCTTTTAAATCAGCAATTTGTTTAACAGTCATCGTAGTTAAGTCTAAACGCCACAAGCCACCTAATAAATCACCTGCATAAGCAGCGTCAGCTTTAAAATCTGCTGCATTACTAACATAAGCATTTACATGTGCTAATCCAGCATCTGTTGTTGGGGCAGTATTGTAAGTACGCACTCTGTAAAGTAGTTGCCCTGTATTTGCGTTTAACACGAAAAAGTAGCCATTTCTGTCAGCATTGTTATAGCCAGATGTGACGATAACTGCCCAACCATTGTAAGCTGTTGAACCATTATTGGCGTTAATCTTAACTAATACGGGTTTGCCAAAACTATAACCCATATCATTATGGGTAAATTCCCATTTAACAGCACTAGCTAGGTTAGATTCATTACTTAAGGCGCTTGGGTTAGTTACATCGAGCGCATAATAAGCCTTGCCTCCCTTTCCTAAACCTCCGACTAATAGCGATCTCCAATTTGGAGAAGCATCTGTACCTAAGTTAACATCACGAACAACTGGTGTAGCATCAACATATTGATGATGTATAAACGCTGGCTTAGTAAGGGCGGCTAAACCATCATCTTGTGGGGTGTTATTTGGACCATTAAATAATGGATTTGGTACATAAGCAAATAACTCTTTACCACCATCAACAGTATTGGTGCCATTAATAGCATGCAACATACCATCATTGGCGCCAACATAAGCCATATTAATACGGCCAGCATAGGCTGTCTTAAATGCTGCATAACCAGGATTAAATGCTTCATCATATGGTTCATTAGGTTTACCAACAGCAATTACTTTAGAGTTAACAATATCTCCAAGCACACTTGTTCTAACTCTTAGTCCACCTGCAGTTGTTTCATTTGAACGATCGCCACGTAAATAGTCTAGTATTTTCTGTTGATCAGCTGTTACAGTCGACAAATCTGTTCTATTTGCTGCTGCCAAACTCGCTAACCTAAATGGCACACCTGTGCAAGTTTTAGTTCCTGCGGTTGTTGGAATGCCACAACTAGCGCTCGCAATAAAACGGCCTGAATTCCAATTTTGAGCATCAATCTTAGTGTTGGCATCCCATACTTTAGTGGTAATTGGTGCGCCATTAGTGTCAAAAGTAACTGAGCTACCAATCACGTTACCTGTCCATCCATCAGCATTATAGCTAGTTGCATATGCAAGATCATTAGTAGTTACTAGCGGGCTGACTGTAGCAAACGCGTTCGAAGATCCCAAAACTTTAGAAACAATATCACTGAATGCGTTATTTAAACCATCAATCATTCTTTGCGGATTGTTAGCTCTGTAATAATTATCTGGGTCACCATTGCCATCAGCATCCCAATCTGCAAGGGGTGGCGCTGTCACACTGACTGCATATGGGTCGTAAGCAACATCTTTAGAGGCATTATTAAAGCCACCATATTTTGCAGTTAACCAAAATTGATTTCTCCAGCCTGCACCACCTGTATTGAATCGATCGCCAGATTCGAGTACATCTAACCAATACGTTGTGATTGTCTGCTTGCCAGCAAAATCTGTTCTCAAATCTCTAGTATGAGAATCGTAAGCCAATCCTGCCATCAAGTAGCTGTTACTATTACAACACCAAGATGGATTTCTATCCCCCAAATTACCATATCCAACGTTTTCTAATTCACCAACTTTATTGGTTGCTGTTCTCACATTTACGGTAGTATCTGCAGTAACTTCTGGCGGCATAGCTGGCTCTCGAGCAGCGTTTCTAGCGATAGTTACCCCAGGTAAGTTAGCATCTGCATGCGTATTTGTGTCACCCACACCTATAATAAAATTTGCTTGGCATGAATATTTAATTGGATCTTCCCAGTTTGTAAATACTGGAAAACCATCAATTCTGTTTGCATCCAAGTTGTTCGTGTAAGCAGCAACATTACCAAGATTTTTATAGTAGCGAATCGCTGTGTAATAAAGCTCACCTACTGGGTCAGAAGTTTTGTAACCTGGCGCCGTTAAACCAAATTTGTTTAAATAATTAATGACGCCACTATTGGTTACGCCTGCTAATGCAGCAGCTGTAGGATCAGGGTTGTCAGTAAATACGCCTGTATTTTCGTTCCATTCTGCATTCGGGTTAATAATCTCAGCTGAATTTGGCACAGCTGTTTTAGGGCCTACAGCGCCCATTTTTGCCCTTAAAACACCACCATCTCTTGTAAGAGTTCCATCATTTAAATAACCAAATGCCCCGAAATTAAGTTTTTTAGCATTTTTTTGAATTAAGCCAGTAGGCTTAAAATTACCATTAGGATATTGCGTGCAATTTTTTTCCAAAAGTGCACCATCACATACTTTTACACGCGCAAACATTTCATAAACATTAGTTGTATTTGCTGGCACCGCCGCTGTTACAACGCCATCGGTTGCACCATTATTCACATTACCAGCTGATGTGAAGAAAAACTTATTTTGCAGTCCTCTAATTCTAAATGTAAAACCGTCTAAATTATTAAATGGGGTTGATTGTGTGATAATGGCTCTATTCGCAACACTAGCTGCAAGGCTAGCATTTACCACCGTACCCCCTTGGCCAGATGCCCATGCTTTTTCTAAGATAGTTAAGTTACTAGTATCTACACTACGATAACCACCAGTCAAGGCATAGCGAAAAGGATCTATCGTTTGTGTAAGCGCCCAATTAAGAAAGTTTCCACTCCATCGGCCAGTACAATTATGCGCAATTGCAACAGAATTTGGAGAAAAGTAGGATCCATTTGCATCAAAAGACAAATAAACTTTATCTACTCTAATACCCATATTACTGTTAACAACAGTGTTATTAACTCTAATATCAATAGTATTAGCGCCAATAACAAATGCGCTATTTCTACTATTAAGTGCAATTAATTCACCTCTAGTACTTAAGTTAGTGTTGCTAATGCCTGTGGCTGTGCCATTCACTGAAACACTTACCAGTCTGTCATCATAGGCTACAGTAAAGTGAACAATAACGTCCCTTAGGCTAGTCCCAACCGGAATATTAAATGTAGTGCGGTAAGTATAATCACCTGCTGGAGTTGTTACATTGCCCCCTATTGCCTGAGCTGTTGCACTATTGCCAAGCGTATTTGCAGTATTTACATTATTCAAATCACCTGCGCCAACTGGGCTAGTAATTAATGTCCAATTCGTGTCGTTTGCGTTATTAGCAAGAAGTCCGCCTGTGTTATTTACCCCAGTGTTACGTAAACCAGCTGCAGCAGCTGTGTTAGCTGCAGTTGTATATACATAACATTTATCTGGATCAAAATAACCAACATAATTTGAATTTATATTATAGGCAGCAGTATAAGCAGACCCCAAAGCGGTAGGGAATTCAACTGACAATGCCAAGGCAACGTTGCCAGGCACTGTATTTGTTGAAAAAAGCGGGGTATCTGCAAGTGGCGTTGCTGCATAAGCCATAGAGGCAAACGAAAACATAACGGCAAAGAGCCAAGTAATCATAAATCTAACTAACGTATTAGCTTGATTCAATAGATGTGTCAGTTTGTTCATTTTTTCTATCCTAACTTTTGATAGTAATCAATATGGTAAATTAAAATTAATTTGAATAAGTGGTTTGTAAATAAGCTTCTGTGTTACGGGGGCCTGTGGCTCTGAGCGTAATTCTATATACTGGGTAATTGATACCCCCAGGTTTTTTGCATGGGGCACTACAACTAGGACCATCACTTGATGAACCCCCCATCGTACATTTTGTTTCATCTGCCTCGCCTGTCGCTAGACACATACGATCGATTACATACCTTACAATTACGCCAGATGCTGCATCGGTAATATTATTGCTGTTTGTATCAGAAACATTAAATAGGACATCAGGGATACCACTCGCATTGCTTGCTTGTACCGTGGCATAGTAGTTTTCACCAGTTACGTTGTTGTATCTAGTAGAATCATTGCCTAATGTTCCACCTGAAGCGAGTTTAGCTTTTACCTGAGGGATTACACGCTCAGCTTGGTTGATTAAATCTCTTTTAAACGCCATGTTGCCAGCAATAAGTAAATTATTATTACTTGAGCGAATTAATGCCACACTCGCGAGCATCATAATCACTAAGGCAATTAAAGCGACAATCAAAACAATCCCAGATTGTTTGTTATTGCTAATAGAGTTAGCTCTAATGCAATCAGAACTAGAACTAGTGCTTTTTTGATAAAAACTGCCAGCTAATTGATTACTTTGGATTTTTGACTGTAATTTACTCATATCATCATTGCCTTAATCTAGTGCGAGTGCATTACGAATTGGAATAGTAGTTTCAACCACTCTGTAACGGTATCTTCTGTTTGTTAGGTTAACTGCCACAGTTGTAGCTACACCTGTTGACTCAAACACATTTAGCGTTCCCAGACTCACATCTACCTTTTCTGGAAGGCTGGTACGCATAATTAAAGCGATTCTAACGGCTTTAATATTTCTTAAGTTTTGATTAGCTAAAGCCGAACCGTTTAACAAATTAGCTGCTGAATATGCGCCAGTTGGCGGTGTCCAAACCAACTCACCCGGCATTGCACCTACACCATATATCGCATGCATTGAGAAAACACCATCAGCTACCTGACTAGGATTCTCCGCGCTATTTGGCAACATCATATCGTACCTAAATAGCGAATTATTCGCACCGACTCCAAACATATGAAAGGTAGGAAATTTACCTAAGTTAAATAGAATCCCTGTGGAATTAATAGTGCTTGAATAAGTTGTAGGATCTACCCTGTAGTCATTCGCACCACTTGCTAAACCAGCTGAGAATGTTGAACCAGTACCCTGAACAAAGGTTGAAACCACTTGATCCATAATGCAGGGAGAACCTGGCATTGGGCTAGCGTTATTTGTGCCCACTAAAAGTATTCTATCGTTTGCAGAAATTCCAGCAACATTAGTCAAAGTAATACTATTAGCGGCTGGCGGAGCACTAAAATTATTAACTGATTCACTTAAGCCCCCTGAGCCACCCATCGTCATAAGTACATCGCCATTATTTGCTACACCATTAGCGATATTATCAAAAATGACTATGGGTGCTAATCTTATGGTAGCTTGGGGAACCGTTGCAAATGGGGCAGGATAAGCCGCTGGTCTAGGCACAAGTACACTCCCCCCCCTATTAATTTTAAGCAAGCAACCTAGTGAATAATTTGCTGCTGCCAAAGGCAAGGAATTCGTCGAAGAAGACGTACTTTTAGGATTTAAACCCCCAGTAAAACCTGTACCTGCACTACGTAAAGATTTATCAATTAAATAAGAAGCGTAGGAAGCTGTTTGATCAATATCATTAACAGATGTAGTGGTACGTTTACGGCCCTCAAAATTACTGAATACTGTATATATTGCCAAAGACACAATCATGCCGATGACCAAGGCGACCATTAGCTCAATAAGTGTGACACCATGTTCTGCCTGCGGTTTAATTTTTTTTGATTTAAAATTTGTCATCGTTAATATTCTTAAATTGATTAAGGCATGGCTACGCTAGTGATATATTGGTTGCTATTTTCAGTAGCCTTTTTTGAAGGCGACTTCCAAGTCACAGTCACAGTCGCTACACTTCCAGCGACAGAAACATCACCTGTCGCGTTTTTTAAACCGCTATCTTCTCCTGCGACTAACGCTTTCCATGTATCGACCTCTGCCGTTGGATTAAGTGTTTTCTTAACCCACATCACAGAAACAATATCGTTTGCAAGCATCGTTGCACGTGTGCGCTCTTCGGCATTAGTCGAATTCTGCGTTGATACGGCTTGCAACCCTACCAGACCTAATAAGCCAAAAGAAAAAATTAACACCGCAATCATGGCTTCTATTAACAGCATTCCGCTTTGATTTTTAAGCTTTTTAAAATTAGCTTTACTTTTTAATTTAATATGCATTTTATTTTCACCAATAAATTACTGAATTTAAATGTTTATGGTGGGCAACCATCAGGCGCAGTTGTACTTTGTGTTTTATCATAATCACACATACGCACTCTGCCAGCCAGACTAACCCTAACATCGAGCTTGCGGCCGTTAGTAACGCTAGGATTTCTTATCTGATAAGCGACTGCATTGGCAGGAGCCACTAATCTGCCTAAAGAATTAAAGGTAACAGTAGCACTTAATGTACTAACTAAACTTGTATTACTCACTGCACTTAAATTTGCCCCTTGAATAAATGCATCTGCAGTTCCAGGTGTAGCTCTTAACATAGACCTTGTCACCCAGTTTCTGCCTGTGGTTGAGGGTGTAACATCTCTACTAATAGGCGCATCATTCGTTAAAATAAATTGAACTTGCACACCTCTTCTAACTGCCTCTGCTTGTGCATTACGCAATCCATTTTGTAATTCTTCTGCTACAGTGCGAGTTCTAGTATCTGCCATCCAAGTTTGAAATGCAGGTATGGCAAAACCAGCCATAATCCCCAATATTGCAACAGCAACCATAAGTTCAATAAGAGAAAAGCCACTAGCTTGCTTTTTAGCAATAGCAATTTTTTGTTTGGGTACTATCATGAGCCGCCTTTACTAACAAGCCAGCTAGATGTAGATGAGCCACCCCATCCAGCTTTGGTACTTGTTGTAGCCCTAGTGCCGTCTTGCGTGATGGTATATACAAAACCTGCAGCATTATTTAAGCCTGTTGCAGTCGCTGTAAAAGTAGTAGCGCCTGGAGCGCAAGTGATTGTAAATCCACCACTAGGAGTTGTATAATTTCTACATGGAGAAAGAAAAGCGCCTGAATCATTGTAGGTACGGTTATCTTGGAAATGCTGCTCTAATCTAGCATGAATTGCGGATAATTCATTTGTACCATCTACTACAGCTGCTCTAGTGACATAATCCTGATAAGCTGGCAATGCTATTGCAGCTAAAATACCAATGATAGCGACTACAATCATTAACTCAATTAGCGTAAACCCTTTTTGTACCACTTTAAATTTATTCATTTTGCGTTCCCTTTTTTGCTTGATTGAATCATGCCAAAGACCTCATCGCAATGTCTAGTAACATCCGATAATCGGGCAATTTTAAAGAATGAGCGGTAAAACTATGCTAGTTCATCAATGTTAGCGTCTTATAAACTGCATTCTGCCCATTACGCTTTTCGATGTTAAAATACAGGTAATGATTTATTAGCGGGACAAATATGCCTAAATTCAACACTAAATTTGTAATGAGCTTTGCGCTATGTCTAGCCTATTTTGGACTCACTGCATGTGGCACTAAAGGGCCTTTGTATATTCCTGAACAGCGCTACCCGCAAACAAGTGATAATCAAACAACACCAGAACAGAATAATCCTTCAGTGACTACACCTAACTAACTAATACTAAACCAAAGAATATTAATTTAAAGAAAATTTAAAAGTGACGTTTACCTTAAAAAATAATGAGATATATGCAGAAAATTTTGCGCTAAGTAAAATAGCTGAAGAGTTCAATACACCATGTTATGTTTATTCAAAAAGCTTGCTTACTAAAGCATTTAACAACTTTGAGGCTGGCTTAATTGGCACCAATCATTTAGTGTGCTTTGCAGTGAAAGCTAACCCGAATATTGCCATTTTGAACCTCTTTGCCAAGCTGGGTGCAGGCTTTGATATTGTGTCTGGCGGCGAACTTGCACGTGTGCTTGCGGCAGGTGGCGACCCTAAAAAAATTGTGTTTTCTGGCGTGGGCAAAACCCGTGACGAAATGCGCATGGCCTTAGAAGCAGGTATTTTGTGTTTTAACATAGAGTCTATCAATGAACTCACGCGGTTGAATGCTTTAGCTGGTGAAATGGGTAAAGTGGCGCCTATCTCTCTACGCGTAAACCCGAATGTGGATGCAAAAACCCACCCTTATATTTCAACAGGTCTTAAAAATAATAAATTCGGTGTGGCATTTGAAGACGCTATAGCGCTTTATGAGCAAGCGGCTACCATGGATAATATTGCGATACATGGAGTGGATTGTCATATCGGCTCACAAATTACCGAACTCTCACCTTTTTTAGATGCTCTAGACAAAGTTTTAGGTTTGGTCGATACCCTAGCAGAAAAAAGCATTGTCATTGAGCATATCGATGTGGGCGGTGGTGTAGGCATTACTTATAGTGATGAAACGCCGCCTGATTTTAAAACATATACCCAAGCGATTTTACAAAAACTGACTGGGCGCAATGTAAAGGTTTTATTCGAACCGGGTCGTGCGCTTGTTGGTAACGCTGGTGTTTTGCTTACAAGGGTGGAATACTTAAAACTTGGTGAGTCTAAAAACTTTTGCATTGTAAATGCTGCGATGAACGACCTCATGCGTCCTGCATTGTATGATGCATATCACGAAATAGTTGCCGTTAAACCACGTACTGGTAATGCAAAAGTTTACGAAATTGTGGGTCCAGTATGCGAAAGTGGCGATTTTTTAGGCCATGATAGAGCTTTAAACTTGCAAGAAGATGATTTGCTAGCCATTAAATCTGCTGGCGCTTATGGGATGAGTATGGCAAGTAACTACAATACGCGTGGCCGTGCAGCCGAAATCATGGTCGATGGGGATAAAGTGCATGTGATAAGAGAGCGTGAACAAATTACAGATTTATTCCTATTAGAAAAGATACCAGAGTAACCCATAAAATCTTGCATAATTTTGCGGTTAAGCGTAAATTAATATTCAGCATATAATACAATTTAAACTTAGTATGCTTTTATAATCATTGTTAATCAGGGAGATTCAAAATGCAAAAATGGATGCTTGCTTTAATGGTTTTGTTAGTTTCAATCGTTTCAGGTTGTGCTTCATCAGGTGGTGGTGCTAGCGCAAGTGATAACGGTGGTCTACCAGAAATTGCTGCTTATGATGATGAGGCTTTTGAGCCTTTGCCAGATATGGTTGCAGCAGAGTTATAATCAACAATACTAACTTAAGCGAAGCCCCAAATTCTTTGGCGCTTCGCTTTTTTTATACTCTATTTTTTACTCTTAACATTTTAATCAAAAATCACTGTTTTATTTGCGTATAATAAAATACGATTTTCAATGTGCCAGCGCACCGCTTTACTCAACACCACGCGCTCCAAATCACGGCCTTTTTGAATCAAATCTTCTACTTGGTCACGGTGCGAAATACGGTCAATATCTTGCTCGATAATCGGGCCTTCATCCAATACTTCAGTAACATAATGCCCAGTTGCACCAATTAATTTCACACCGCGCTCAAATGCACGATGATAAGGTTTAGCGCCAATAAACGCCGGCAAGAAAGAGTGGTGTATATTGATAATACGTTGCGGGTAACGTTGAACAAACGTTGGCGACAGAATTTGCATATAACGCGCAAGCACAATTAAATCGATATTATATTGTTCAAATAAAACAAACTCTGCAGCCTCAACCTCTGACTTGGTTTCTTTAGTCATTGGCAAGTAATGAAAATCGATGCCATAAAATTTAACCAAAGCTTCTGTGTCTTTGTGATTACTAATTACAAGCGGGATTTCACATGCCAACTCACCACTTTTATGGCGATGCAGCAAATCTGCTAAGCAATGGTCGTATTGCGACACCATGATTGCCACGCGCGTTTTATGTTGCGATAGTTTAAGCTGCCACTGCATGCTGAATTTGCTGGCAATAGGCGAAAATGCAGCGCTAAAAGCGGCTTCCTCCAAATTAAAATTGGCGATATCCCACTCGACGCGCATTAAAAACAGATTATTTTCTGCATCTTGATGCTGGTCTGCGTGTAAAATATTGGCATTATGCTGATATAAAAAGTCAGCAATTGCCGCCACGATACCTTTGGTGTCTGGGCAAGTGATTAATAAGGTTGCAGTGTTTTTCATACTAAATTTGTGTTAAGTAACATAAGATTACAACAATTATACCCGATGCTGAATAACACTGATATTAAACGAAAGATTTCTCAAGTATGACCGAAGCAAATTTGAATTTAAACGCAGAAATTGTGTTGGCTAATCCACGAGGCTTTTGCGCTGGGGTAGACCGTGCGATTATTATTGTGGAACAGGCATTAGAAAAGTTTGGTAAGCCAATTTATGTACGTAACGAGGTTGTGCATAATAAATTTGTTGTGGATGAATTACGCAGCAAAGGCGCAATTTTTGTGGATGAGCTTGATAAAATTCCCAAGGGCAGCACAGTCATTTTTAGTGCGCATGGCGTTTCTAAAGCGGTACGGGCAGAGGCAGATGCGCGTGGCCTAACCGCTTATGACGCAACCTGCCCATTGGTCACAAAGGTGCATATTGAAGTTGCTAAAATGCGAAAAGCAGGCTTGGAAATTATCATGATTGGTCATAAAGGTCATCCTGAAGTTGAAGGGACTATGGGTCAAGTTGATGCGGGTCAGGCTGACGAAGTCGAAGACACCAGCCTAGCCATGTATTTGGTTGAAACACCAGGTGATGTGGCAGAGTTAACGGTTAAAAACCCTGAAAAATTAGCTTTTGTAACACAAACCACGCTATCGATGGATGATGCCGCGCAAGTGATTAACGCGCTTAAAGCCAAGTTTCCAAATATTCTAGCACCCAAAAGTGATGATATTTGCTACGCCACGCAAAACCGCCAAGATGCTGTCAAAATTATGGCTAAAGATTGTGACCTAGTGATTATTGTGGGCTCGCCCAATAGCTCCAACTCCAACAGATTAAGAGAAGTCGCTCAAAACCAAGGCATAGAAGCATACATGGTAGATAACGCGACATACTTGAAACCAGAATGGTTAATCGGTAAAAAGAAAATCGGCGTATCTGCTGGCGCTTCAGCCCCTGAAGTTTTAGTGAAAGAAGTGATTGCTAAACTGCAAGTTCTGGGCGTAAACCAAGTGCAAGAGCTGCAAGGCGTAGTTGAAAATGTAGTATTTCAACTACCTAAAAACCTAGTTTCTGCGCCAAAAAAATCAGCATAAACTAATGTATAAAACTCCTATTTCCGCACTGGTATTGATTTACACGCAAAATATGCAAACACAAGGCTTGCAAGTCATGATTATGGAACGTGCAGACAAGGCAGGCTACTGGCAATCTGTCACGGGCAGTGTAGAAGACTTAGAGACACCTTACCAAGCAGCGATACGCGAAGTGAAAGAGGAGACTGGCCTCAACGCGCTTGATTATGACTTTCAAGATTGGCAGGCCAGCAATATTTATGAAATATACCCGCATTGGCGGCACCGCTACGCACCAGGCGTGACAGAAAATATTGAACACTTATTTGCGTTAAGTTTACCCGATAAAATGCCCATTACATTAGCGCCAAACGAGCATACACGCTACGAATGGGTTGATTGGCGCGAGGCAGCAAAGCGCGTTTTTAGTTGGACCAACGTGGATGCATTTAAAAGACTTGGTGAAAAGTACCAGCTAACGTTATAAAATAAACCTTTATGCGCTAACATGCGTTTATAGAAATTTGAGCTACCCCTATGCAAACAGCCACCATTAAATTTGAAAAGTTCCAATCTGCTAAAGATGACGATTGCCAAGCACGCATTCTCACGGCGCGTGAACAACTCGGCAAACGCTTGGTCATTTTAGGTCACCATTACCAGCACGAGAGCGTGTATCGTCATGCAGATTTCACTGGTGACTCGCTCAAGCTTTCTAAATATTGCGATAGTTTAGACGCTGAATTTATTGTGTTTTTAGGCGTGCACTTTATGGCAGAAGTCGCTGATATTTTAAGCCGGCCAGAACAAATCGTTATTCTTCCAGACTTGGCCGCTGGCTGTAGTATGGCCGATATGGCGAACTTGGCTAAAGTCGAGCGCAGTTATCGTGAGCTCAGCAAAGTGCTAGATTTTGATGAAAAAATCACGCCTGTGACTTACATTAACTCGGCTGCCGATTTAAAAGCCTTTTGCGGCGAACACGGTGGCATTGTCTGCACCAGCACCAATGCCCCAAAAATTTTGGACTGGAGCTTTAAACAACGCGAAAAAGTACTGTTCTTCCCTGACCAGAATCTGGGCAGATGGTCTGGCTACAAAATGGGGATAACACTTGAGCAAATGCCGATTTGGGACCCTGACCAACCGATGGGCGGCTTAACCATTGAGGAAATTAAAAACGCTAAAATTTTGTTATGGAAAGGCCATTGCGCAGTGCACCAAATGTTCCGCTTGCAAAATATTGAGCACTTTAGAAAGCTACACCCTGATGGCCATGTGATTTCGCACCCTGAAGCACCATTTGAAGTTTGTTTAAATTCTGATTATGTGGGCTCAACTGAATACATTTTACGCACCGTGACTGAATCTGCACCAAACACCAAATGGCTTGTGGGCACTGAGCTTAACTTAGTCACTCGCTTAGCCGAGCAAATGAGACCGCAAGGTAAGCACGTGCAATTTATGAGCCACGTGGTGTGCGAGTGCTCGACCATGGCCCGTATCGACCCGCAACATTTGGCTTGGTGCCTCGATAACTTAGTGGAAGGCAACATCGTGAACCAAATTAAAGTGCCAAAACATGAGGCTGAACTAGCCAAACTTACCTTAGAAAGAATGCTCCAAGCGTCATAAATGAGTACTTGCCCGCTATGCTTAACTAGCCCGCACGAGATTTTATGGCAAGATGATTTCTGCCGTGTTGTATTGTTAAAAGACACAGATTACCCTGCTTATTGCCGTGTAGAACTCATCGAGCACGTTAAAGAAATGACCGACTTAGCCCCTAGCGACCGCGCGCGCACCATGCAAGTGGTCTTTGCGGTAGAAACAGCAATGCGTGAAGTAATTCAGCCCGACAAAATCAACTTAGCCAGTTTGGGCAACAAAACCCCGCACATGCACTGGCACGTTATTCCGCGCTTTAGCGATGACAAGCATTTTCCAAATTCGCATTGGGGCGAAGCGTTGCGGAATGATTTGCCAAAATCGCTGAACAAAACGCAAATATCTACACTAGCTGACAAAATAAAAACGCAAGTTGCATGCGCATTGAAGGTAGATTAATAAGCATGTTCAAAGCGATGTTCTGAGAGCCTCTTACCTATTGGCTTGCGGAGGCATAAAACTCTCTCGGGGCTTTTATAGCACTAAGCGCTCAACCACTTTGCCATTCACCAGATGACTTTCAATAATTTCATCTAAGTCATCCATATCCACGAACGTATACCATACTGCTTCTGGATAAACCACCATCAGCGGACCTTCACCACAGCGGTCTAAACAACCTGATCGATTAATCCGCACTTTGCCTTCGCCGCTCAGCCCAAGTATTTTTACGCGAGATTTCATATGATCAAATGCGGCTTCTGCACCTTTGTTCATGCAGCAATCCTCGCCATTTTCGCGTTTATTTAGGCAGAAAAAAACGTGATATTTATAAAAATTTTCCATTTAATCATTTCTAAAATTCGTCAATATTGCTTCAAAAGCATAATAATCAAGAAAGCGAGCCGAAGATAGTATGTTTTTGTGCGGCAAGGCAAAGCTGACGTAGAGTATTGCGATTTTCAAGCAAAATCACTCTGTGGAAAGCGAATCCTCTTGGGTAAAAGTCCAGGTACGGGTGATGCTTAAAACATCAGTGTCTTTCTTAATATCATCAGGAAAAGGTGCATAAGGTGCAGCCAGCTCTACAATACGCTTTGCGGCATCGTTTAAGATTGTGTGCGGTGATTTTTGATCTATCACGACACTTTCCAAGCTGCCATCCGATTTAATAGAAACAGTCATGCGTAGCTGACCATACACCTTATCGGCTTTTGCCGCTTCTGGGTAGTTCATATTGCCAATGCGCTCCACTTTTTGGCGCCACGATTCCACATACATGGCAAAGCGATACTCTTTTGTACGCGCCCCAACAAACTTGCGTTTAGGGCGTTTTTGATACTCTTCTTGTTGTTTATCAATTTGTGCTTGTAATCTATCCATCTCTAAACTGGCCGCCAATAAAGCTGCGCGGTCTAACGACTTAGAATTATTTTTTTCTTGCCCTTCTTCAGGCTCGGCTGAAGCCGCATTTTGTGTTGGGCTAGATTCGATTTTCTTATCCGCTTTAATTTGCGCCATCAGCTCTAGCGCTTGTTTTTCGAGTTGTTCCACACGCTTTTGCTCGCGTGCTTCTTGTGCTTTTAACTTGGCAGATTTTGCTGCGCTGCGCGACTCTGAGTTTGGTTGTAATTTTACTTCTGACGTTCTCTCTTTTGGTGCTGGCAACGCCGTTTTCATTTTTCTATTTTCTTCGGTATTACCACCACGGTCTAAATTTGCCTGCGCTAAAATTGCATTCTTGTCTGGTGCGGTTTTGGTTTTTGCATTGACTAAAACCACCTCTAGAGAGGGTAATTGGTTGGCTAATTTTTTAAGTTCTGGCTCAAAATGTACAGATAAAAAAATGGCATGTGCCACGATAGAAAGCCAAACTGCAACACTCATTGCGCTCATCGATGATAATTTATCAGCCAGCGCTGCAAATTCAGTTTGTTTTAATGTTGCACTCAAACCAATAGTTTCCTAACCTTATTTTTTAAACCAATGCATCAATTAAACGTGCCATCAATTAAGCTGTCCAACTATTAACCAAGCGCATCAAGAATCTTTTGGTGTATACCACCAAAACTACCATTACTCATCACTAAGATATGGTCTCCTGATTTAGCTGTTTTTGCAATGACTTGCACGAGTTTTTCTAGGTCGTTAAAAGTTTGTGTCTTATTAACGATTGGTTTAAGCGCTTGTGCAATATCCCAACCTAAGTCAGCGCCATAGCAAAATACCAAGTCAGCATCTTTTAAACTGGCAGGCAGAGCATTTTTCATCACACCCAATTTCATGGTGTTTGAGCGCGGTTCTAACACTGCAATGATTTTTCCATCGCTGTATGCCGCATCCAGCTTGGCTTTCAGGCCTGCTACTGTGGTCTCGATAGCGGTTGGGTGATGCGCAAAGTCATCATACACGGTGATATTATTGACCACGCCTTTCGTTTCCATGCGGCGTTTAACGTTTTTAAATTCTGCCAGTGCTTCAATTGCGATGCATGGTGCAACGCCTACATGGCGTGCGGCGGCAATCACCGCAAGTGCATTCATGCGATTATGCTCGCCCAGTAAATCCCAGCTTAAATTACCTTGGCGCTCACCTTTAAAAAATATGTCAAAACGGCCTTCTGCATCCAAATTTTTAAATTGCCAAGCTGCCGAATCATCAGTTTTTTCACCACTAAATTTTTCTACGGCACTCCAACAGCCTTTTGCTAACACCGCATCTAAACTATTTTGATCGTTAATCACGATTAAGCCTTGCTGCGGCACTGTGCGCACCAAGTGATGAAATTGCTTTTGAATCGCTGCTAAATCATCAAAAATATCAGCATGGTCAAACTCTAAATTATTGAGTACGGCGGTGCGCGGGCGATAATGGACGAACTTAGAGCGTTTATCGAAAAACGCTGTGTCGTACTCGTCTGCCTCTATTACAAAGAATGGTGATGTACTTTTACTATCTTGTTTAGGCGTTTGTGGCAAACGCGCAGAGACACCAAAATTTTCAGGAACGCCACCAATCAAAAAGCCTGGCGCTAACCCTGCGTATTCGAGAACCCAAGCGAGCATAGATGATGTGGTGGTTTTGCCATGCGTACCCGCAATAGCGAGCACCCACTTACCTTGCAAAACTTTCTCAGCCAACCATTGAGGGCCAGAGATATAAGGTAAACCGAGGTTTAAAATTTCTTCCATCAACGGATTGCCACGCGAAACCACATTACCAATCACATAAATATCAGGGTTAAGTTTGGTTTGCGTTGGGTCAAAACCTTCAATCAGTTCAATGCCCTGCGACTCTAATTGCGTGCTCATAGGCGGATACACATTGGCATCGCAACCCGTGACGTGGTGCCCTGCCTGCTTGGCCAGCACCGCAATACCGCCCATAAACGTACCGCAAATACCTAAAATGTGAATATGCATATTGTCTTCTTAACCTAAATTTGGCGCCAACCAACGCTCTAAATACTCTTTTGGCAGGTTTCTACGTTTCGCCATATCTTCTAACTGGTCAGGGCCAATTTTATCCACGCTAAAATATTTTGCCTCAGGGTGTGCCAAATAAAAACCACTGACTGCAGCCGCTGGGCTCATGGCGAATGAGTCGGTCAGTTGCATGTCAACTTCATCACATTGCAAGAGCTTAAACATATCAGCTTTCACCGTGTGGTCTGGGCAGGCTGGGTAGCCAGGCGCTGGTCTGATGCCTTTGAATTCTTCTTTAATCAGCGCTTCCTTGCTTAAACTCTCGCCAGCGGCGTAGCCCCATAAATCAGTGCGCACGCGGTAGTGCATATATTCGGCAAAGGCTTCGGCCAAGCGGTCTGCGATGGATTTGAACATAATGCTGCTGTAGTCATCATGTTCTTCCTCAAATTGTGCCAAGCGTTTTTCCATCCCTAAGCCGCCAGTCACAGCAAACATGCCAATGTAATCTGCTATTGTATCGCTTTCATTTTGGCCTTTTGGCGCAATAAAATCGCTTAGACATTGGTTAGGGCGGGCAACGCCATCTATCACGGGTTTTTCAGTTTGTTGACGCATGCCATACCAAGTAAACGCCACTACTTGCCTAGTTTCATCGGTATAGATTTCAATATCGTCATCATTCACCGTATTGGCGGGCATTAAGGCAATCACACCACTGGCGGTGAGCCAACGGCCATCGATGATTTTCTTAAGCATAGCTTGGCCTTCTGCAAACACTTTTGTTGCAGCTTCGCCGACCACGGGGTCTTTTAAAATCGAAGGGTAGAAGCCAGCTAAATCCCAAGTTTGAAAGAATGGCGCCCAGTCGATATATTGCGCAATTAAGCTTAAATCAATATTTTTAAAGACACGGCGACCTATAAACTTGGGCTTCACTTGCATGTTTTTACCATTAAAACTCAATTGCATTTTGTTTTTGCGCGCGTCAGCAATACTGAGCATCGGGACGCCTTTTTTATTGGCATGCTGATTACGCGCCTTTTGGTAATCCGCCTGAATCTCTGCCAAATATGCCCCGCGCGTTTCTGGCGTGAGTAGATTCTGCATCACAGATACTGAGCGCGATGCATCTGGCACATACACCACTGGGCCATCATAATGCGGTGCGATTTTTACCGCGGTATGCGCGCGTGAAGTGGTTGCGCCACCAATGAGCAAAGGCATTTGCTGCATTTGAAAATACGGGTCACGTTGCATTTCTTTTGCAATATGCGTCATTTCTTCCAAGCTAGGCGTGATCAAACCACTTAAGCCAATAATGTCCGCATTTTCTGCTTTGGCCATTGCTAAAATTTCTGCCGCGGGCACCATCACACCCATATTCACCACTTCAAAGTTATTACATTGCAACACCACAGACACAATATTTTTGCCAATATCATGCACATCACCTTTCACTGTTGCAATCACCACTTTGCCTTTTGGTTTCGCTTTCTCCCCAGTGCGCGCTTCATCTGCGGCTTTTTCGGCCTCAATAAATGGGATTAAATGTGCCACCGCTGATTTCATCACGCGGGCAGATTTCACAACTTGCGGCAAAAACATCTTCCCTTGCCCAAACAAATCGCCCACCACATTCATGCCATCCATTAACGGGCCTTCAATCACATGAATAGGTCTGCCGCCAGATTTTTCAATCGCGGCACGTGCTTCTTCTGTATCTTCGACAATAAAGTCTGTAATGCCATGCACCATTGCGTGCTCTAGCCGTTTTTCGACAGTTGTTGGGGATTCTGCCGTGCCGCGCCACTCTAACGTTGCAGCCTCTTTTTTGCCGCCAGCCACCAATGTGCCTGCGATTTCAATCATGCGCTCTGTCGCATCTGGTCTACGATTAAGCACCACGTCCTCAACGCGCTCTTTTAGCTCTGCTGGCAAGTCGTCATAAATGCCCATCATGCCTGCATTGACAATACCCATGGTCATGCCTGCTTTAATTGCGTGATACAAAAACACCGTGTGTATAGCTTCGCGCGCGGGGTCATTGCCGCGGAAGCTAAAACTTACATTCGACACGCCACCAGAAATTGTAGCGTGGGGTAGATTTTGTTTAATCCAACGCGTTGCTTCGATAAAATCCACCGCATAGTTATTATGCTCTTCAATGCCTGTGGCAATCGCGAATATATTAGGGTCGAAAATAATGTCTTCTGCAGGAAAGCCAGTGCTCACTAACAAATCATATGCGCGCTTACAAATCTCGGTTTTGCGGGCAAACGTATCGGCTTGGCCTTTTTCATCAAATGCCATGACGATGACGGCCGCGCCATAACGATGGCACAATTTGGCTTGGCGTAAAAACTCTTCTTCGCCCTCTTTCATCGAGATGGAGTTCACAATGGCTTTGCCTTGCACGCACTTCAAGCCCGCTTCAATCACGCTCCATTTAGAGGAGTCAATCATAATCGGCACGCGCGCAATGTCAGGCTCAGAGGCGACCAAGTTGAGGAAGTGCGTCATCGCTTTAACTGCATCCAACATGCCTTCATCCATGTTGATGTCGATGACTTGCGCTCCGTTTTCCACTTGCTGACGCGCAACGCTCAAGGCTTCTTCATACTGCTCGTTGATAATCATACGTGCAAAGGCTTTAGAACCAGTGACGTTGGTGCGCTCACCCACATTCACAAATAAAGAATTGTCGTCGATAATAAATGGCTCCAAACCTGACAGCTTAGTGACTGGTGGCAGGCTAGGAACTTTGCGTGGTGGCAAGTCTTTAATCGCGTTGTAAATAGCATTGATATGTGGAGGTGTCGTCCCGCAGCACCCGCCTGCGATATTAATAAAGCCACTTTGCGCAAACTCTTTCACCAAATTGGCGGTAATATCTGGTGTTTCATCAAAGCCCGTTTCAGACATCGGATTAGGCAAGCCTGCGTTGGGGTAAATACACACAAACGTATCTGCCACTTTGCTTAATTCATCGGCATACGGGCGCATTAACGTTGCGCCTAGCGCACAATTTAAGCCTATCGTAAGTGGTTTAGCATGGCGTACTGAGTTCCAAAATGCCGTCACGGTTTGACCAGATAGAATACGTCCAGATGCATCGGTCACCGTGCCAGAAATCATAATTGGCCAAGTTTTGCCTTGCTCTTCAAAAAAAGCATAAATCGCAAACAAAGCGGCTTTACAGTTGAGCGTGTCGAAAATGGTTTCGACCATTAAAATATCCGCACCGCCTTCTACCAAGCCACGGATTTGTGCAAGGTAAGCTTGCATCAACTGATCAAAATTCACATTACGCGCAGCGGGGTCATTTACGTCTGGCGAAATGCTAGCGGTTTTGGGCGTAGGGCCTAAAGCACCCGCCACAAAGCGCGGTTTATCTGGCGTGCTATATTTTTGGCAGGCGGTTTTAGCGAGTTTGGCCGATTGCACATTCATCTCATGCACAAGCTCCGCCATATGGTAATCGTCTTGCGCGACTGAAGTCGCACCAAAGGTATTGGTTTCGATAATATCTGCGCCTGCGGCAAGGTATTGCTCGTGAATTTCTTGAATGACCTGCGGTTGCGTGAGGCTCAGCAACTCATTATTACCTTTTACAAACAACTCGCGCTCGCCTGCTGGCGCTTTAAAATCCTTAAAGCGCTCGCCGCGATAATCAGCTTCAGTCAATTTATATTGCTGAATCATCGTACCCATGGCGCCATCTAAAATAAGGATGCGCTGAGCGAGTAATTCACGAAGGATTTGTTCGGTTTTATTGGTTGGCATTGCAGTCAAAATTGGCTTAAAACATTATTTTATCATGGGTAGATATTGTGCTGCGAAATTCGCTTGAAAAGCTTTTAAAACCATATCATATAACAGCATGCTCTAGAAGCCGCATAGGTATTAGCTTGCAGGGCATTATTCTTATTGGGACTTTAATTTAGGTAAAACTAATTGATTTCACTACGTCGATATTGCACCGCCACTGCAATGTGGGTTGGTTTTATTGAATCTTCGCCAGACAAATCGGCAATTGTTCTAGCATCCTTTAAAATGCGGTGATATGCGCGCGCTGATAAATTTAAACGACTGATTGCAGTTTTAAACACGGCTAATCCTGCGTCATCGGGTTGGCAAAATTTATCGATTTCAAAATTACCAAGCGCAAAGTTTACTTTGCCTTGACGCGCCAATTGGATATTGCGCGCTTGTTCGACTCTAGTTAGAATGACTGCGCTATTTTCGCGCATTATATGCTGTGGTAAGTTCATCTTATTTTAAAGCGGGCACTTCAATCAGCATACCAACTCTATCTAGCAAAGAGCCAGAAATTTTGGCATTGTAGCGCAACACATTATCTGGCGTGCAACGGCATTTATTGTTGTAGTGCCCCAAATAGCCGCAAAGCAGGGGTTCATGGCAGCGAGCAATTGAAAAGAAGCGGGGAAATCAGCCTGTCGCGCCACGCGTCTAATAGTGATTAGACCACTTTCTAATGGATCGCGCAAAACTACCAGCACTTTTCTGTCAAACTATGGCGTTTAACTAAATTAATCACTTTATTAAAGCGACTCTTGAGCTAAGTTAGATTGTATGTACTTTATTTACTATAAAATAATATGATGACGATGTAAGTTATGAAAGTGAACAAATGGGCTTAGAAAGTATTTTTTACCAAAATATAAAGAAAAATTTATATCATGTCTGACCAAATTTTGCATCTAAATGATAAGTTCACAATTAGAAATAAGAAACAAGGTTTCGGGACATGTTTATTAGCCAAAGATTTATTAGTCAGTAGTAATGATATTTTGAACAAATTGATTATCACAATAGGGCAGGCAATTAATATTCTTTTAGCCACCATCATTCTGTTGAGCAGTTTGGTGGGTTGCAGCGCTTTGCCGCGCAATCATGCGGTCCCAGAAAATGATGCGGCACGAGCAAGCTTGCCGGGTCTTGAGGATGTTCGCTATGTCGTCGGCAATCCCAATGACATGGCTCGCCTTGCTCGCGACATCGCCGATACATGGCCGCGTGAGCGCTCTTGGTATAAGGAACAAGGAAAATCATATGGTCAGCTACCGCCAAGTCATCTTCTAGCCTTGTCTGGTGGGGGTGACAAGGGTGCGTTTGGCGCCGGCTTGCTGAATGGCTGGACAACTAGCGGTAAGCGTCCCGAGTTTCTACTTGTAACTGGTATTAGTACTGGTGCTTTGATAGCACCTTTCGCCTTTTTGGGGCCAAAGTATGATACGCATTTAAAGCAACTCTATACTAATACACGTTCCAAAGATTTGATTGAATTACGTAGTTTCCTAGCTGCATTGACCAACGACCATGTTGCGGATACAGCACCTTTACGCAAATTGCTCGCAACGTACATCAATCAGGCTTTTCTTGACGAGATTGCCGTCGAATATCGCAAGGGGCGGGAGTTATGGATTTCTACTACCAACCTCGATGCACGCCGTAGGGTAATCTGGAATATGACAAAGCTGGCGAACAGCAAGGATCCACGCGCGTTATCCCTATTTCAGGATATTATGATTGCCTCTGCAGCAATCCCTGGAGCGTTCCCGCCGGTCCTTATTGAGGTAGAAGTAGATGGCAAGCGCTATCATGAGATGCATGTGGATGGTGGCGCCATGGCGCAGGTTTTTGTTTATCCACCCGATATCCATTTGGCCGAATTGTCTGCAGATAATGGTGGGCAGCGTGAGCGGGTCCTGCATGTCGTCATGAATGCGCGTATCGATCCCGACTGGGCCGAAACCGAGCGTAGGGCGCTGAGTATTGCCAGTCGAGCAATCACTTCGATGATTAACACTCAGGGAATTGGTGACTTGTATCGCGTCTATCTTACTGCCGAACGTGATAACGTAGCCTTCAATCTTGCTCATATTCCAAGTGATTTCAACCATCCTCATCATGAAGAGTTCGATAACGAGTTCATGCGCGTGCTATATGCTAGAGGTTACGCTTATGCAACATCTGGGGAGGCATGGCATACACAACCACCTGGCTTCGAGACTGAGCATCCGAAAGCGGCAAGACCATGAACCCATGTAGCAATTTGCTTACTATGCGATAAGATTACTATTTAGTAATAGAGAAAAATGCCACTTACTATTTTGAATGCGTATTCATTTGACACAGCAGATACAAAATTGGTTTAACCCCTATAAAACAGTACCAATACTATTCTCTAGGTTGATAAAGCTTCCCTTTGTTTTTGCCTAAACATTCTAGGCGATAAATAATTCAGTGCACTGTGCGGATGTTTAGTATTGTAATG